>JAAUYL010056139.1_pt1 | contig 14513 bp, 14 predicted proteins | sample 7278011 | NCBI WGS metagenome assembly JAAUYL01 (sample SAMN14350225, study PRJNA611818) | marine sediment metagenome | isolation source: surface marine sediment (1.8m) | place: French Polynesia: Moorea | collected 2018-08 | reverse complement strand
TTGGTTTAATCATTTTATTGGGTCTGATTTGAGAATGTTGTCATGGACAACAGTAGAAGGGACATTACATACAACCAATCCCTGTAGGGACGTTGCATGCAACGTCCCTACTTTAATATTTTCAGTCATCGCCGAGAACGTTGCTTTCGTTTTTTCGTTATCTTCCACCACAGTTTAACTCCCACTATACCAATAACGCTGGCACCCAAACTCAATATAATTGAGATTCCTCCTGCTAACCAGGGTTCGGGTACTGAATATTTAGATAGAAATTCGCCGACTGGATGATCAATAGCTTTGGTATCCTTAGTTGCGTAGGGAAAATGACCAGCAATGGAGGCAATACTGGCACCTGCACCTAATCCCACACCGAGAATGGCGACGAGTTCTTGAAAGTGGCGATCGCTCTCTGCTTGTTCTATTTCTGTGATGCCACGAATGGAGTTTATTAGGTCTTCTAATAGTTTTAAATTGGGGCTGAGATTGGCATAGTCTTTTTGCATTTGTAGCTGATATTTTTCGGTTATTTCTTGAGGGAATTTTTCCAGAAATTTGAGGTCGGTTGTGAATCCGGGGGTGGTTATCAAACGAGCTAATATTGATGAAATATCTTCTCCATTTATTGTGAGTTTGGAAAGTTGGGAAATTGGAGTGGGAATGTTTTCTGGTAATAGATTTTCGAGGGCTTTTGATGTGGCTTTTTCTCTGATTCTATCTAAGCGTCTTTGGTAGTTGAGCAGATTAATTTCTATGGTGCGGACTTGACTGTCGAAATAGCCTAAGTTAATTGAATAGTTAGATAAAGTTTTTTGAGATTTTACTAATATTTTCTGTAGTGGTTTGAGATTTAAACTAGGGTTTGAATATTTCTGGATTTCTTGGATATATTCTTGAATTTCTATAGCAGATTTTTTGAGTAATTCTTTCAGATAGCGACTCTGAGCATACGCCCAAAAAACTTTGTGGCGGTAACAAAGTAAACGGAGCAAATCAAAGTTAAATTCTGCTGCTTTTTTGGCTGTTTGTTCGTTGGGATAGAGAGAAATTATGAGATGATTATTTGTCTGGATTTCTTCAATAGTTGGTGGGGTTGCTGATGGGGAAAAATCTATATTTTCTGACATGGTAATGCCGTATTGTCGTAATTCAAAGATTGTTCCTCCTAACAGTTTTCCTTGACCTTGCAAATCTTTTTCCCAGTCGAAGCCAAGATTTAATGTTTGGCAGCATTGTTTGGCGATTTCTTCTGGGTTTTTGTTGTTAGCTAATTCGGCTAAAACTAACCAAGTTTGTCCGAGATTACCTGTTTTAATTTTGCCCGATGAATCTTTGAGTTTGGCTTCGATTTGGTTTTTTAGTTGGGCGATGCTGTTGGTGGGATGACGAGTTTTATTATTAGGAAAAGAAGCCGCTATTAGTAGTCCGTAAGTATCATTTAGTCGGACTGGATAATAATAGCCTTCATCGGGAATATCGTCCCGAAAATACTCGATTCTTTGTGTCAAAAGTTCGAGGTATTCGGTTTCTATTACGCCGTCGAGTTTAAATAGAACATTGTGCAGATTTTCGGGTAATTTGGAGGCAAATATTTGGCGATTTTTTTCTAAGTCTTCTGGACTTTCTCCTAAACTTTCTCGGAGGTCATAAAGAAATAGAAATAGGTTGGGATAGATGAGGTCAGCCATTTTTTTGCGTTGCTGAATGGTAATGATTCTTAAGATTAAGTATCAATGAAAAAAATATGTTTTCCGAATTGACTCTCAGCTACTTGGCTTTGAAAGTCAAACGAAGATGCGTTGATTGCCCTTGTATTCTTGGAGCGGAGCTTTTTGCAGTTCTTTGTTAGTGAGTAGTTAAGTCAGGATGAATTAGGCCATCAACTTTGGCATCCAGTTTAGCTTTGGCCTATTGATATAGTAGTCTTAGGGCATCATTAGCTTCGATGATAGCCATCAAATCATCTTCGATGAAGTACCAGTCATTGGGGTTTAATTTAAGCTACTGGCCTAAATCTGCCAATGCTTTCTGTTCGTCCTCGGTAAGGAAATTTTCCAAATTTTCCAGGGCCGGCAAAAGAGCGAGTAAAGTATGCAGATAAGCAATATCCGCACCCTGTCTAGCTGCCAAACCGTTCTACTAAACTTACCCAAACTTACCCAAGAGGGTTTTGGAGCTAGCTTCCTGTTTCACAGAAGACCACTGACCGCAGTCTGTAACTTATCTTCTCCACAGGCTTAAAATCGGTGGGAACTCCACCTACTGATGTACATAGTTTTCCAAGTTGACAGCAGCATTAAAATCTCTGTCTACTCGAAATCCACATTCTCCACATTCATAAGTTCTCACACTCAACGGCATTTTTTGTTGATGCCCACAGCAAGAACATATTTGAGAGCTTGGATAAAATTTATCAGCTATTACTAATTTACTACCATACCACTCGCACTTGTATGATAGCTGACGCTTAAACTCATAAAAACCACAGTCTGCTATGGCACTTGCCAGTTTATGATTTTTGAGCATTCCACTAACATTTAAATCTTCAATAACTACGGTGCTGTGGTTTTTAGCTAACCATGTTGTTAGTTTATGTAGTGCATCAGCTCTGATATCGGCTACTTTTTTGTGCAGTTTGGCTAGTTTGTTTACCGCTTTTCTTCTATTTTGGGAGCCAATGACCTTTCTTGTCACCCTACGTTGGTGACGAGCTAATTTCTTTTTTGCTTTTCTATAAGCTTTAACATTAGCAATTTTTGTGCCATCGGAACAGGTTGCCAAAGTATTTATACCCACATCTACACCGATAATCTCCCGTTGTTTTGGATAGTGGTCTGTTTCTAAATCATATTTAAAACTGATGTACCAATTATCTGCACGTTTGGATATTCTGACATTTTTAATTGGTACAGAAGGTAAGATTTCGTATGTCTTTACTACTCCTATTCTGGGTAATTGTATGTAGTTTCCTTGGATAATTTTAATACTGCCGTCTAAATAGAAACTGTCTTTTCTCCCCTTTTTCTTAAATTTAGGGAATCCACGTTTGGGAATGGTTAAAAAGTTTTTAAATGCCCTCTCTAAATCTCTTAATGCTTGTTGTGGGGCACATTTAGATACCTCGTAGTACCAAGGGTTAATTCGTTTAACTTCTGCAACTAGACGTTTATGTAAAGTAACGGCACTAAGGCGTTTCTTGGTTGATTCGTATTCAGCAATGCAGGTTGCTAATCCCCAATTATAAGCATGACGGGCAACACCCGCGTGTTTTGCTAGTATTGTTTTTTGTTTGTTATTAACTTTTAATTTAGTTTGAAAAGATTTCATGGGAAGCAATCAGTTACCTCCTGTAATTAGATATACATCTTATAATATCACAATAAGTATTTAATTATGTAGAATTATCTCCAACTTCTGTAGTTAGCCCTCGACTTCTGCACCCAACGTCCGCCCATATCCACTCAAACCGCAGCTTATGGCATCGTCGAAGATACCCAAGAAGACCTACCATGCAGCAGTTTTGAAGCTCAAAAAGTGGCGTTGTCAGAAAAGAAGATGATTCAGAGAATGATAAGCGTGTAAAGTTCAAGGAAAAATGCAATGGAATGTCGAGAATGCCACAGTCACCACATCCATAAAAATGGTCATAGAAAAGGTAAACAAAATTATATCTGTGTCAAGTGTGGCCGTCAATTCATCACAGAATATCAACCCATACGGATATAGTGATGATGTCAAACGCAACTGCTTGAAAATGTATGTTAATGGCATGGGTTTTCCTGGAATAGAGAGAATTACAGGAGTTTCACGCACCACTATTATGGATTGGGTCAAACTTGTGGGAACACTTCTACCAGATGCCTATGAGGCAGAAACTATCCCAGAGGTAGGAGAATTGGATGAACTAGAAACCTTTGTGGGAAAAAAAAATAAAATCTGGGTCTGGACTGCTGTAGACCATTTTCAAGCCGGTATTTTAGGCTGGGTAGTAGGTGACCATAGTGCGGAAACATTTATGGTATTATGGCAGACTATTTTCTGGTGGCAATGTTACTTTTGGGTGAGCGATGGTAATCCAGTTTATACTAAATTTATTCCGGCAGGAGATCAGATTGTTAGTAAGACTTACATGACTCGTGTAGAGGGAGAAAATACACGCTTACGTCATTACTTAGCTCGGTTATATCGCAAAACCTTGTGCTATTCCAAGTAATCATGAAATGTTAAAGCACTCAATTCGACTACTGATTCATTACCTTAAGTTTAAAGAAGTCCCTGTTCCCACTATCTCCCTATAATTCATCTTTTAATCTGACAACGCCCAAAAAGTCGCACAAATATATAACGTCGCCACGGATAAATATCTCCAAGGCAACACAGCAACCGTCAGCACCTACAAACAATTATTAAAGCAAGTACAAGGATTATTATCTAGTCATCACGCCAAATCTCGCTTCGACAACAGTCTGGAGTCAGAATTAATCTTAGCTGATGGCAGGATTACATTGAGCGACTTATTATCTCCCGCTTTCCGCTTCCCTTATTTAGACGAAGTATTCCTCTCCTGCTGCGAAACAAATCTCGGGACCACAGAAATCACCGATGATACCATGACCTTAAACACAGGTTTTTTATGTGCTGGTGCCAGGGGTGTAATTAGCTCGTTGTGGGCAGTAGATGACTTAGCAACATCATTATTTTCGTTATTTTATCATCAAAAACGAAAAGCAGGTTTGAATCGTCCCCAAGCGTTGCAAAAAGCTCAACAAGATTTACGGCATTTAACTGGGAAGGAGTTTGAGAGGGAATATTATCAAGAGTTAGAGCAGTTGCTGAATGAAAAATTACAGCTAGCATCTCAGAAGAAAGCGGCAGCAAAACAAAAGCGGGATAGTTGTGCGGAAAATTCTCCAGAGTATGAACAGTTGCAGGCAGAATATCAGAAGCGGGTGCGGTTGGAAGAGCGGATATTGAGAACTAGAGATATACGATTAAAAGCAGTGTGTGAACAAGAGCATCCATTCGAGCATCCCGAATATTGGAGTGGGTTTATTTGTGCAGGTTTGCGTTGATGGGGGGATGGGGAGACTCCAGTAGTGGAATGTCTCATCTAAAAATGTAGGTTGGGTTGTAGCTTGCTTCCGCGTAGCGGTACGGAGTGAAACCCAACAAAACCCTACTATTGTTGGGTTTCGTCCCTCAACCCAACCTACACTATAATGCACTATTTAAGGTGTGTCAGTCCACCACTGGGCTTTTGAGAAACCGATTTGGTACAATATATAGCAATACTAGCAGATTACCATAATAAGCATAAAGAAAAATCAATGTCAGCCAGGGATTTTTTTCATAAGGAAGTTAAAAATGCTCTCATAAAAGATGGATGGTCACTTACCCATGACCCATTATCTGTTAGTTTCGGTCGTGTAGATATGTCTATTGACCTTGGTGCAGAACAACTAATTGGGGCACAGAAAGATAATCAAAAGATAGCAGTTGAAATTAAGAGTTTCTTAGCAAAATCATCAGCTATTTCTGAATTTAATACTGCCTTGGGACAATTTATTAATTATCGGGCAGCACTAATTCAGTTATCAGTTATCAGTTATCAGTTATCAGTGATTAGTTATCAGTTCCTCTGGCTAAAACTAGAGCCTTGAAATAGCAAAATCAACTTGAATTTCCTCAGTTAATGCTTAATGAAAATCAAGTCAAATTAATTATTTATAACCCAGATATAGAGGTAATAACAGAATGGAAAAACTAGAAAAATATCGTCATTTAGTCCAGGAATTTTTGTTAGAATATAGCAAAAATAAACCTGCTTATGGAGAAATTGAAGTACAGCCAATTTTTGATACTGTACGAGACCATTATCAAATTGTTTATATTGGTTGGGAAAACGATCATTTGATTCATAGTTGTCCGATTCATATTGATATTAAAAGTGAAAAAATTTGGCTTCAGTGGAATGGAACTGAAGTGGATATTGCAGAAGAGTTAGTAATGAATGGAGTCGCAAAAAAAGATATTGTTTTGGGGTTTCATACCCCCTTTATGAGGAAGTTTACAGAATATGCAGTGGAATAGAAGTTAAAAGTCAAAAGTCAAAAGTCAAAAGTAATCCGTGACTGAGTTCAGTAGTGCTGTAACACACCTAAAATGTTGCAATAGTAGGGGCGGGTTCCCCATTAAGTTAATAGTGTTACCAACGATCTGGTGAACCCGCCCCCACAGGGATATCATGCTACAAGTTTTACTGGTGTTGGGTTTCGTTCCTCAACCCAACCTACAACCTGACTAAATTTGTGGGTAAAACCTAACCACCCAACCCCCTTCCCTTGTAGGGAAGGGGGAGTATTTCTCCCCTCTCCTTGCAGGAGAGGGGTTGGGGGAGAGGTCTCTTGAAAATCTACAACAACCCCCGATAACGAATAAATAACAAAATAACCGCCCACGAACCCAATGCTACTTTTAGTGCCACCAAAATATTCAGTACCGGAATAATTCCCCCACTGACTAACCCTCCTAATTCTCCTTGGGGTAATTCTATTCCCATCAGAGTTATCGCTGCTAATACAATAAATATTAAAACTGAAATTTTTTCCCAGGTAGCAGCATTCCATTTTTTATATATTTTTTCCATCTGCTCCGATGATGAAGTAATAGCAATCAAACCAATGGCAGTTCCTCCTGCTACCCCAGCAGCAAAACCACCCCCAGGACTCAGATGTCCGCGAATTGCTAACTCGATACTCACCAATGCAGAAATAGTTGCTCCCAAACGCGCCAATACTATTGAAGGGCGATCGCTAAATTGATAAACTGTTTCGGTTGGTTGTTCGTTGGATAATAAAAAACGGACACCCAAAATAGCGATCGTAAATACTACCACTTCAAAAATTGTGTCATAGAGTCGATTTCTAAAAATGATACCAGAAACCACATTAGCTACTCCACTATCAGCAACTATTGAGTCAACAATAGAAATTGCATCCCCTTCTGCTATTGGGTTTGGCATAATTAGCACTTTTACAAACAATGCTATTCCCGCTAAAAAATAAACCCATTTCATTAATGTTTATCCTCCTGGTTTGGTACAATTATGTATGTCACACTTGTTTGTGATGAAGTTAATTCCTTTTGCATAATTTCAAACAGACGATGTACTCTAATAGTAGTCTCATAAGTGGGTTTCCCCTTGAGTTTTAATTCTTGTGGTTGGCTACAAATACCGTGAACTTCCTTCGCTAGTAACCCCCATTCTAAAGATTGTTGATTAGGATATTCAACTAACTCAAGACGCAAATGGTATTTATTAATAATTTGTCTGATATTAGCGATGAGTTCGGTCAAATAACTCTCTGTTTCTTTTTCGACCTGTTTAAGTATTCCTAAACGCATTACTAAAGAGGAACGAACTGCAATCACATAAAGGGTAACAGCTAACATTGTTCCGACTAAAGCTTCTGTTAAAGCTACATCCGCAGCGCCTAAAACTGCGTAAACTAATGCTGATACTGCTCCTAAAATAGCTCGAATAACTAGAGCATTATAGGGATTAACTTGAAAAACTAGCATCAAAGCTGCTAAAGGTAACAGAGCAATGATGATATAAACATAAATATCAATCATTCTTTTAACTTTTAACTTTTAACTTTTAACTTCTGCGTAATTAGGGAAAAAAGATTGATAGGTTGACTCCATTATTTTCTATCTTTTAACTTTGGCATTAGACATCTCCAGAAAATAGGGAACACTTAACACTTAACACTTAACCCACCCCTCACCCCTCCCAGGAGGGGAGTAATTGATAATTTATGGATAATAATTGATTTTATTTTTGATTTTCACCAGATGTCTATTGCTAATTTAAGGTATGAATTTCAACTTTGGGTAAATTTTCAGCCAAAACATATAGTGCAAATTATACCTATTTCTTCCTCTAAGGTCACCGAAAAACTCCTTTCTACCTACTGACTCCTGATTCCTGTGAAATCATATATTTATTCAGGAACGCCTTGACTTTTGACATTTAACTTCTGGGTATCAGGACTAGAGCAATATGCCAAAACGTACCCCAAAACCGTATTCCAAATCGCCAAAGTAATAAGTGCTAGGAGCAATAACGGCCATTCACTAGGTATTTTGAGCAGTAAACCGACAACAATACTCATCGAACCAAGGGTATCAGCTACCGAAAGACTATGGAGTTTAAATAAAACCGATCTATGTCCGAGTAGGGGGAATGTTCCCCAAAACCAGAAGATAATTCCGATAAATATCAAGCTATAGCTTAAAATGTCAATCATACTTCGTTTAACCTTTTGATTAAATTTGCCAGTAACATTAATCCCGCATTACCTACACTCAGAATAATTACCGCAACTACCCCAATAGACCAATCATCCCGCAAAACGGAGATAAGTAACATCATAATTGAGGTTTTAGTAGCAATACTAGCAAAAGCCAGCATTTTTTGCCAGATATCATCATCTTGCCACGCTTCATAAACAGGTATAAGCAAAGCTAAAATCATCGCAATTAAAATATAGTTGTTCATCTTTTTCTACTCCGTCTAACTACGTGTACTTCATACCACCCCCCTTCGTGATATTTCAAGACAATAGTTTTGGGGGTAAAAGTAATTAAAAATATATCCAGAAATATCAATCCTGGTGTTCGTTGTGGTTTAACACTTTCACAAACCAAAACTTCATCATTATGGGGACGAACCATAATTTGTATTGCTTCAATATAAGCTTGGGGAATGGCAACAATAATTTCCCACAATACTCGCAACCAATCTTTTAATGCTCCTAGGGATGTTTTGCTACGAGGTAATAAAAAAGCAATACTAACACCAATAATAATATTTGCCGGACTCAAGTCGGCGGTGAGTAAAAACCAAATTGCCAGTCGTAGTATTATGTTAAAAAAGGAAGTTGCGTCCATGCTATTCAGTAATTAATAAAGTAATCATTTACAACTATGTTTCTTTAATTATGCTTCAGCAAGTTTAGCAGTAATATAGAATCCGGTTATACAATAGATGTTTATAATTCTATAATTACTTCAATATTAAATCTCCCCATCTCCAAATCTCCGATCCATTACCTGAAAAAGCAATGACATCACCTGGATTTATGTGAGACAATATTCCATTAATTTTATTATTCATACTTACTATTCATACTTACTTTAGTTATGCTATGACGGTTCTCAATGTACCATAAATGTTAGCTAAATGTTAGCTTTGAAAAACATTGGTTCAATTGATGATGTTTGCCAGAGCGAAGTCAGCAGCGAGCAAAGACTTAATTCCCAGTCCTAATTTCATGTGAAAAAAGGTAATTGCGTCCATGCTATCCAGAAGAGTAATATTATCATTAGACTCATAAACCCAATCAGATGATCGAATCTTTCGATCGCTCTTGGTATTTTAATCGCCAGTTTCTTAAAAATATACAGATATGCTAACCAACCAATAGCAATAGTTACCAGTGGTTTGATAATATTTTTGATACTATAAGCTTCATAATAAACAGCATTTGCTACTATCAACCCGCCAAGTAAGAGTACCATTGCCCACCAAAAACCAAGGTTAACTTTGATTATTTTCTCGTTTTTCTGGTGAGGCAGAAAAATGAATTTAGCAAAAGAAATTGCTGTTCCTACTGCTGCAATATTCATGGCAATAACTTGCCAGGGTAATAGATTTTTCGAGGTTAATACTTTTGCTCCAAAACCAGAGAGTAGGGGAAAACCAGAAATCGAAAAACTAGCGATCGCTAATGCCACCCAAATTCTGTTATCAATAGGATGGTGCTGTAATTCTTTAAAATTACGACTAGGCAAAACTCCTGCAATTAAAAACAAAGCAGATTTAACTAAACCGTGAGTCAAAGCATAGAAACCCCCTACTACTGGTGCAGCAAGTACAAAACCTAACTGAGAAATGGTGTGAAATGCCAACATCCGTTTAGTATCTTTTTCAAATACCGCGTAACCCACCCCTAAAAGTGCTGTACTTACTCCAAACAATCTCACGATAGGATCTATTTCCTCTAACATCAGCGCACAACGCACCAATGGAAAAACCCCTGCTTTGACTACCACTCCCGACAACATTGCCGATACTGGACTTTGTGACTCAGAGTGAGTTAAGGGCAACCATAACCCTGATACAAATATACCACCTTTTGCTAATAATCCCAAAAATATTAGAGCGATCGCTTCTGGAGGTGCACCCCGCAGACCCATAAAATTGAAGGAATTATGTGCTTGATAAACTAACACTGCTCCCACCAGATAAAATAGCATTGCTGTATTGCTAATAAATAGATAGCGCAACCCTACCCAAATCGATCTATCGGTACGAGGATAAGCTATTAGTAGGAAAGAAGCAATACTAATTACTTCCAAAGCTACATACAAACTAATAAAATCTGCACAAATAAAAGTAGCATTAACACTACCATGCAGAATCACCGCTTGCATATAGAAAAAAGTAGTTTTATCACTTTGCCAACAATAAAGAATGACTGCTGCTGTTACTAGAGCATTAGTAATAATAAAAAAGCCACTCAATTGATCGATAGTTAAACTAACACCAAAACTATCTAGTAATTTAATATTTACAGGGGATGGATCTGCAAATATATATAAAGCATAGTCAGCCGAAACAAATGCTATCCCTAATGCTAGAAAGCGGTCTAACTTCGGTAGCAGATAGATAATAAATCCTACAAAAAATGGCAATGCCATCCAGTCGATCGTAATATTGGTCATAAAAGTCAAAAGTTAAAAGTCAAAAGTTAAAAGTAAGAAAAAAAGGAGGAATTTAAGCAAGGAAATTTTTTAAGAGTATACTGATTCAATAATTAATAATTAATAATTATTAATTACCTCTTCTTTTTAAGAAGAGGATTGGTTAAAAGAATTTTTTTTCTCCTTGAAAGGAGAGGCTTTAAACCTTAATTTTTCGGTAAGGTCTCCCTTGATGGGAAGTAGCAAATGTAATAACTGTGTATGACCATATTTCATATCATTTAAGTTTTTTCCTTCTTTTCAACCTTCTTTCTCCTTCCTTCTTTCTTCTTCCTTCTTCCTTAGTTGTACTTTATAGAACCCATTTGGTATCAATACCTGAGATATCTCGAAGATACGCAAGCTACATTAATAAAAACGGACTTTCCCCCCACACCTCCCACACTTCCCACACTCCCCTACTAATGCCACCGGCCATAATATCATATTTGTACCATCCAAAAAACTAAAATTAGCATTATAGCCATCACCCCAATCAAATGCTCAAATTCCTCAACTGCTCTTGGTAACTTAATCACCAATTTCCGAAAAATAAATAGATATGCTAGCCAACCAATGGCGATAGTTACCAATGGTTTGACAATATTATTGATAGTATAAGCGTCATAATAAACTGCATTTGCTACTATTAATCCACCTAGTAAGAATACCATTGCCCACCAAAACCCTTGTTGAATTTTCTTTTCTGATTCACTTTTTTTGTGAGGTAAAAAGAGAAATTTAGCAAATACAATAGTTGTACCTACAGTCGCAACATTCATGGCAATAACTTGCCAAGACAATAGATTTTTAGTAGTTAATATCTTGGCTCCAAAACCAGATAATAGGGGAAAACCAGAAATCGAAAAACTAGCGATCGCTAATGCTATCCAGAGTGAATTACTCATGGGTTTATCTTGCAACTCCTGAAAGTTACGACTTGGTAAAACGCCTGATATTAAAAACAGTGCTGATTTCACAAACCCGTGAGTCAAAGCATAAAAACCTCCAACTTCTGGTGCTGCCATAATAAAACCCAATTGGGAAATAGTGCTAAATGCCAGGGTTCGTTTCGTGTCTTGTTGAAAAATCGCCAAAACTACTCCTAAAAGTGCCGTACTCACACCAAATATCCTGACAATAGGATCGATTTCTTCTAACATTAGGGCACAACGTACAAAAGGAAAAACCCCCGTTTTGACTACAACTCCCGACAACATTGCCGACACAAAGCTCTGTGACTCGGAGTGAGTTAAGGGCAACCACAACCCTGAGATAAAGATACCCCCCTTGACTAATAACCCCAAAAATATTAGGGCGATCGCTTCTGGAGGAGCATTGGTCAAACCCATAAACTCAAAAGAATTATTGGCTTTATATACTAATGCTGCTCCCACCAGATAAAATAACATTGCCGTATTACTGACAAACATATAGCGTAACCCTACCCAAATAGATTTATCTGTACGGGGATAAGTTATCAGTAGAAAGGCAGCAATACTAATTACCTCTAGTGCTACATACAAACTAATAAAATCTGCACAAATAAAAGTAGCATTTACACTACCATGCAAAATCACTGCTTGCAAATAGAAAAAAGCTGGTTTATTAGTATTCCAACAGTAAAAAATTACTGCTGATGTTACTAGAGCATTAGTAATAATAAAAAAGCCACTTAATTGGTCGATCCTTAGAGTTACACCAAGACTATCAAGCAACTGTATGTCTAAAACAAATAATGGGTCGGCAAATATTGCCAAAGCATAGTTAGCAGAAAGCAATACTACTCCCAGTGCTAGAAAGCGAGAAAGTTTGGGTAGTAGATATATCAGGAACCCAACAAAAAATGGTAATGCCATCCAGGCAATTGTAATATTGGTCATTTCAGTTATCAGTTATAGTATTGCTATGACTATTTAGATATCTCCAGAAAAGAGGGAATAGGGAAGGGAGTAGGGGAGTAGGGGAGTAGGGAGTAGGGGAGTAGGGAGCATTTTTCTACCTTTTTCCCCTATTCTCTAACTGAATTTCCCGACTTCTGACTTCTAACTTCTAATACCACTTTGAAAAAAGAATGCTACAAAAACTTGTCTCTCGATCAGAGATGCTTAAAAATAGCCGTTCCAATTCATTTCAGACAGTTATCTCTATCATTTTCCCCTTTTTTTTTAATATTTACTCCTTCTTCCAACTTCGGTCTTCCTTCTTTCTTACTTCTACCATTTGTAACAAACATTTATCAAATTGCGATAATTCTTCACTCCTATAGCGCTACGCATTAAGGTTAGGACATTTCTAAATCCTGAAACCCTTTAACAGTTTAGTATTCCCTATTCCCTATTCCCTATTCCCGTTTCAAGTAGCGCTATATGGCAAAAGCACATACCTTTGCAAAGATACCTTCAGGAGTTCTATAGAAAATAATTGATTTTATTTTTGATTTTTGGAGAAGTTTATATAGGACATTCTTACTCCTCTCAAATTTAGTCCGTGCTGCAAATGTAAGGGCGAATGGCCAAATGTAAGGGCGAATGGCCATTCGCCCCTACTTACTTCTGTACGTCGCTAATCCGACGACTCCCATATCTAACTTCTGACTTCAACTATGTCATGGTGTATTATTGTCTTCTATCGCTTTAGTTTCCAGAGTAGGATTATCCTTTGCTAACTTCATCACACCCACTAGCATTAAAGCTTGAATTGAAAAGCCAATTACAATAGCAGTTAAAATAACTGCCTGGGGAACCGGATCTGAATAAGCAACATTTTTGCCTGTGGCTACAATAGGCGTAAATACACCATCTCGGGATGCTACCAACACATAGTAAGCAATAACTCCCGTACTCATAATATCCATTGAGATGATTTTCATCACCAAATTTTTCTTAAATATGATGCCGAAAAATCCACATAATACGGTGAAAAATATACACGCTTCTAACATATAATTTCAGGATTTAGTAATCAATAATTGGTTGAAATTTCAGATTTTACCAGACAATATGAGAATGATTTTTTTTGCAATGTACCAAAACAATCTATTCAATGAAAAAAAATTGAAAAAATGGAATAAAATTTAGCATCTTTAAACTGTTTTTTTGCTTTGAAAATCCTCTCAAATTAATAGCAGTTTGCGACTTTATTTAGTACAAATTTATTAATTTTTCACCGAACAACTTTACTAAGATATTAAGATGAAGTTGTACTAGATTAGCTGGCTGCCATATATTATTAAACATGAAATTGGGTCAAAAGAGAAGAGACATTTGATACTGGTTCTGATAATTGGTTGGATCGAGCCTAAAGTTGGCTCTGGGGTGCTTCGTAAAAATAACTCTTGCTTTTGTGATGTTGCCTGAGAAGTGGCCAGATTAGTATGAGTCTATGCAAGAAATTAGGAATCTTCTACGTTCACTTCTAAAGCTTGACCTATTGCTAAAAAAGCTTTTTTGATTGGTTGGCTAATTGAACTTTCTGGTTCTCCTAGAATTGGTTCTTAGTATACTTCTAGAAAGTTGCTTCTCATATCAAATTCGGTAGCATTGGTGTAATTAGATAAGGAGTCAGGAGTCAGAACTCAGGAGTCAGGAGATGCCAAGGGAAGAGAATTTAGAAAGATTTGGCAATGACGCTCGTGAAGTGAACACTTTTTTATACCGAACCCGAGCGAATTTGATATCAGTCGATAAAATATAGCGCTTTTGCTT
>JAAUYL010019621.1_pt1 | contig 14518 bp, 11 predicted proteins | sample 7278011 | NCBI WGS metagenome assembly JAAUYL01 (sample SAMN14350225, study PRJNA611818) | marine sediment metagenome | isolation source: surface marine sediment (1.8m) | place: French Polynesia: Moorea | collected 2018-08 | reverse complement strand
CTAAAATTTCTCAAAACTTTATCTTTTAATGCTTTGATATTTAATCAAAAAACCCTAATTATTGGAATGGCTATAATAGGAAAAATGGATTGACCTTAAAAAGCTTTGAAAAAGTATAATTTATGAATTTGTGAAGTTCTCTCCCGTTAAATCGGAGATTATAATAGGAGCTTCTGTTAAACTAAGAAAGCTGAATCCAAGTTTCAGAAGTTTCTTGCTTCTTTGGCTGACTAACGTCTAAGCCTCCACAAGCAGACGAGATTATACCAACCTCGTTTAATGCTCTATATAATATGTTGATTGCTGCATTCTCATCTCTATCTAAAACTGTTTTACATTTAGGGCAATAATGGGTTCTAACTGACAAAGTTTTAGGTACTTTTTGACCACAATTTGAACAATTTTGTGACGTATTATGAGGGTTGACTTTGACTACATGAATACCGCGTTTTACCGCTACTGCATTCAATTTTTCAATAAAAGCCCCCCAGGCTACATCATAAATTGATTTTGATAGTTTAGTATTTCTAGCTAAACCTTTAATGTTAAGGTCTGCCTTCGGCGCGCCGCTCCGCGTCTACTACACCAATTAAATCATATTCTTTAACTAATTTATGAGCAGTTTTATAGTGAAAATCTTCTCTTTGTCTAGCAATATGTTGATGCAATCTAGCTATTTTATTCTGTGCCTTTTTCCAGTTATTAGAACCAATTTCCTTTCTATCTGCTTTCCGCTGTTTTCTAGCTAAATTAGATTGAGATTTTCTATATAAATTAGGAACAGAAACAGTTTCTCCAGTATTAGTAGTCAAAAACTCTTTTAAACCTACATCAATACCTACAACAGTTTTTATATTATTTGTAGGGATTAGATTAGGAACTGACTTATCTTCTAAGCTAAAATTTACATAATAACCATCAGCTTTCTTGGTTATAGTTGCAGTTTTAATAGTAAACCCATCTGGAATTGGTCTATGAACTCTTACTCGAATAACACCAAATCTGCTAACAATAATTTGTTTCCCATCAAACTTAATTGCAGCTTTAGGATGATTAACTCTACTAAAACTTAAAGACCTTAATTTGCCAGACTTCTTAAATTTCGGTCTGCCAAATCTCTTGCCTGTTTTATCTGGAAGTAGCCTTTCATGTCGGCTCTTAGCCGAAACGTTGCCAAGACTTATCCAACCTTCTCAGATTATTTTGTTGTACCTCGAAATATATCTCTTTATATTCGGGAAATAGTTTTTTGGTCTGTTTTAATTCTGCGGACTGAAAATGATAATCTGTTTTGCTTGGAATTTCACCTATAGGACATGAAATTAATGAGCATCGGTCTATTTGACACCTGGTTCTATTTAACCAATCCAATCGTTGACTATCACGCATAATTCCAGTGCCTACGGAGTAACTCTAGCCAATAATCTATCTTAGCTATTTGTTCTCCATTTGGATTAATTTTATAGCAATAACTTATTATCATTTCCCTTCTGTTTCGACCATGCTTCATATTCTAACAATTTGTCAGGATTTTGTCTAGAAAATAATCAAATAATATGATTAAAATTTCTAGATTCAAAACATATCTAAACATACTATACTTTCCCTATTGGCTGTTTTCCTCTCACCGTTAAATTACAAATTATAACGGGAGTCCCCAACAGCCATTTTTTTGATGGCATTATATATCTCCAGAAAAGAGTTTAGATTTTTCCCCCCGATCAAATCTTGCCATCAATTATTCTTCATTCCAGAACTAAAAACATGTTCATTGTATGAAGCTCCAAAAAAATCGCGCGTCAAAAGATTTTCGGTTGCATTATCACAATTTTTGTGATACCATAAAAGTTAAGTGGGGTAACTTGCCTATATACATGACTTTTTATTCAACTAAAAATAGTATCCTTTCTGAGTGATAGAATTCCGTTCAGGTTTACTTCGCATATAAACGTGAATGCTCAGGTTGTAGAAATGATTTGTGAAAAAAACAAAATATTACCAAAAAATAAAGGTATAAAGCCTTCTATTTCAAGAGAAAATAAAGAAAGAATATTTCCTATTCAATCTGATGGTTTTAAGCAGAGGTAATTATCAATTATCCATTAATGAAAACTTATTTAGATCAGAACTCAACTCAAATCATATAAATACACATAAGACCCAGGCTTTTCAAAAGTATCTATTCTCAAACCAATTTCATTCAGATAATAATTTAAAAATCTTCTTTCGGCTGGAATATGAGTATGAGAAAATAATAACCATACTCTTTTATTCCCTCGGAGTTTGTCTAAATCTTTTTCATATCTTGTCATCTCAGTAATTGATAACTCCTGACCATCATATTTATCTAAATCATCCACACCAATAATATAGTCACCTTCTTGATAACCATATTTTTCTGCATAATACTGAAACTGATATATTCCTCGTTGATAAACATACAAAATATCTCCTGGTTGTTGATGTTTTTTGATATAACTCAACACTGGTTTAATATCTGAATAATTTAGAGGTTCTTCTATCAAGTCGATAGCTTTTGCTAAAGGTTGCCTGAGTAATAAAATAATCAAGAAAATACTAATAATTTTGATTGTTCGAGATTTCGATTTTGTCAAAATATAACCTCCACCTTCTGCGATGAGAAAAATTACAAATGGTGTGAGAAATAAAACCAAACGACTCCGAAACGGGTATTGATGTAAAAAGGATGCTAAAAAAGTCATAAATATTGGAGAAAGTAACAGCAATAAAATTTCTTTTCTGTTCAACCAACAAGAAATACAACCTACTAAAAAAAGGATAATAGCTAATCCATCAACCCATTTACTAAAACCCAAAGGTTTATAGAAAAATTTACCGAAAGCATCTAACATCCAAATAATATCAAAAGGGGAACCAGGAAAACCATCCCCCCAAGAAGTTGTTAAAGTTTCATTGCCAGTTAAATTTCTCAAAGACACAAAATAAAACATGACAAAACTTAAAATCCAAACTGAGTAAATGAGTAATAATTTTTTGACTTTACTCAGGTCTTTATGCCAAAAATTAATTAGTAAAGCACTTCCTCCTATACTTGCCAATATAAAGATAGAAGGATGAGAAAACCAAATAGCGATCGCTCCGACCAGAGAATATTTAATTATCTGACCCAGGTTCAATTTTTGCTGCACTAAAGGTAGTAATAATAGATATAAAAGAAGAGCGATCGCCACATCACTAGAATACTGTTTTACTTCTGCTGAATAGTAGACTAAGTATCCCAAACTGGCAAACAAAATTAAACCTATAGGAATGGCAGATTTAGGAATCCATTTTTTTGCTAATTCATAAAATACAAACAACGAACCTACGCCACAAATCAAAGGAAATAAACGTAGAGCATACTCATTATTCCCTAATATCTGAACTGCCAATTTTTCTACCATCAAAAAACCAATCGGCGCACCTTGGTCATAATCCAAAGGTTGGAGTAATTCCAAATAAGAACGATTGACAATATTTAAAGCTAAAACTGCTTCATCTGCCCAGAGAGAACGATTAGCTAAATATTGAATCAACCTCATAGCTACCCCAAAAGCAATAATTAAAAAAGGTAGTATTGGTTTGTCAAATAAAAACTGAAAATCTGGTAAATATAACTTTTTATTTTTAATAATTTCCATCCTCAAATACAACCAAAAACAACTAAAATTATCCTAGATATAGCAGATTGCATGTTGGTGAGGTACACCCATCGCGCCGCAATACATTTGGTTTACACAGGAGCTTTTTTCTATGTTCTTACTTCTTCCTTCTTCAAAAGTAAAGCCACTCTAGTTTTATTATTCCTTCATATTGCTAATCGGTTGTTCAAAATAAATACCAGGTAATTTCATCAAGAAATCCCGATATTTATGATCGGGTAACTATTGCAGAGAAGATGTTGCTAGAGCATTGTATTGTGAAATAATATCTAAACAATGTTGAATTGCCCCTGTTTCTTTAAAAATTTCCTTTAATTTAAGCTGCATATCCAACGAAGGATAACTTCCAAGTATACTTATAATTTCTTTTCATGCTGAAGAATCAAACGGCAACATTTGTAGAGAATAATTTACAACAAGATTGATTTGATTGTTTTTAATATCCGAAAAGTTATCTTTACCAGTTTGTCTATTATTTACCATGAGATCGACTATATGGTCAGAAAGTTGATAAGCAATACCAAAATTCGCTGCAAAGTTACTTAACTCATCTATTTGATGATTTGTTCCACCTCCAATAATTCCCCCTGAAGTAATTGCTCCAATTAAAAGAGAGCTTGTAAGTAAGCGAGAAGTTTCTATGATTTTGTGTTCATCGATAAGTTTACCGAAAGGGAAACTTGAGAGTTTGTGTTCAGCATGGGAACCTTTCACTGTATTACTTGCTGATTCATAAAATATCTTGCTAAGTTTATTAAGTTCGGAATATTCAATCTGTTGTTTTGTTAGTAAAAAAATCGGTTCAAGCTGTAAAATGCAAGCCGATAAAATTGCTGGAATCTCTCCATATTCAATTCTCGGTGTTGGTAAATTTGCACGTTATTTTCCACTATCAAAAATGATACTATCATCAATTAAAACATAGCTAGGAGTAATGATTTAATACAAAACAGCTATCCAATCAGCGTTTTCTGGAATTCCTCCTACAACAGCACTGCCACAATAAACTAATAAAGACCGAAGTCTTCGACGACTATAAAATAAAGCTCGATTCAAAGGTTCTAATAGTGCCGAAAAATCTTGATGATTAGCTGTATAGTAATTAGATAATAAATCATTAATTCGATTATGATAATCTTCAACAAATGGAAAATCCTTTGTTATTAGCATAGATGTACTCTCTTTATACTACTTGGAATTACCTAATCTACAAGAATCAGTGTACCAAACTTACATGGAGTAGACTGTAAATATTTATTTCTCCTTTCTTCTTTCTTCTTTCTTACCGAAACAATTAAACAATTAAACAATTAAATAATTAGATAATTCACCCTTTAAAGCCTCCCCAATAAAGGGGAAAAAAATAAATTTTTTCCCTACCGCGTCATACCTCTCCCTTTTAGGGAGAGGTAATTATCCATTGTCCATTATCCATTATCCATTATCCATTAATGAAAATTAAATTTATTCTTGCTTCTTCCTTCCAATTAAATATTTCCCAAAAAATGGTAAACCAGCAATTGCTGGTAATACATAACGGGATGTACAAAGTAATCCTAAAGCAGCTCCAACTTCTTGAGAAAAATAAGGTTGATAAAACATAATAAAAGCAGCATCACGAGTACCAACTCCAGCAAAAGTTAAAGGTAGTAATCCAGCTAAAATCGCCAAGGGAGATAATGCTAAACTTGCCAAAAATGGAACCGAAGCATTTAAAGCTAGAGTAAAAAACCAAATTTGTAATAGATGTCCGAACCAGATAAATATTGAAGTAGTAACAATTTTGGTTAATTGTACTTTGTCGTACCAAAAATATCTGTGCATTTCTATCCAAGAAAGTTCTAGATTATCAATCTTTGAAAATATTTTTTTAGGGGCTATTTTTCTTGCTATTTGAAAAAATATATTGGTGAATTTGCGAGAAGATAATAATAATAATCCGATAATTAATCCTAAAGTTACTCCAGCAGTCATTACCCAAAATAATAAATCTTTTTCTGGATAAACAATCAATCCAAAAACGCACCATATTAGCAAAGAAACTAAATCGCAAGCCTTTTCAAATATCACTATAGACAAAGATAAAGTTCCCTCTAAATTCCCCCTTTGTTTCATAAAATAAGCTTTGACAATATCTCCCATTTTTGAAGGCAAAATCATATTCAAGACACTGGCAGCTAAAATTAATTGATTTGCTTCTCCAAAATTTAGATAAGATGATGATTTTCTACCCTTTTTTGGCATTAACTGTTGTAGACGCCAAGCAGTTAACATTGTCAATGGAATTATCATATTTACACTGATTATCATCCATACAGGGTTAGAATTTTCAAATACTTTTATTAGTCCAGTAAAATCAATTTTCCAGTAGATGGCTATCAGAATAAGTAAACTGATAATTAGAGAAATTAGTCGTTTCATTATTTATTTCTCAATAAGTTTTGATTATTCACAGTAGTGATTCTAAAGTCTTTCACTGAAGTCTCAATTACTATAGCAATCCGCGCATAGGTTATGACAAATCAAAAAGTAGATAAAAAACCTGAAACTCCTACTTGTTCCCTGTTCCCTGTTCCCTAAAAGCGTCAAGGTTTTTATACACAAATAAAATAGGACTGCTATAGAGATTGCTCAATAATTATAGTAGTTATTATCTCTGAAGAGACTTGTCCTTTTTTCTACTCTCAACTTCTACCTGTTTGACAAGGTTTTATGTGAAGCACTCTAACCGACAATGTATTATTGCGTATATCGCAATAATACAAAAATAGGTGTTAGATGATTTACTATGGAAGACTACCAGGTTTTTTTGTGCCTTCTTACTGAAACTATTTTTTTGTAAAATTAACTACTAAATTTTTAATCCAATCTACAAATACCGAAAAAGATAACAATAGGAAAAACTACTGATTATAAACGATATTTTTTGGGATTAAGTGACATTAGATGATAAATAACTAAAATCACACAGAAACTTTAAAAAAACGGCTGAAATTTGTGAAGATTTGGTAAAGCTGAGTATTTTACTCTACCACCTTCAATGCATCTCTTCTAAAATATGTATAAACACGGGGTGACAATCAGCTAAAAAAGTAGACAGGGGTTACGTGAAGTAGTCTTGGATGATGAGGAAAATACGCAGAAAGTAAAGTTAAACTTGGGCAAATCACCCTCAACATTTAACCTGAAAATCAGTAAAAATCCTTATGTAGCAAAAGATTATTACTCCCTATTTTTTTTCTTTTCCGTTTCCGCACCTCACCCATCCCCTCTCTTAACAAGAAGTCTAGTTCTCACCCCTGAGATCAAAGCCTTTAATCATAATTAAAAATATCAAATCAGGGTGTAAACAATGACAAATACATCTGACTTATCAGTATTTTCCAATATGAACTCTATAGCAGTTTTAGAAGAAGAATACTCAGCTAGCTTATATAAACAAATACTTCATCCATCTGTAACTAGCAAAACTAAGCGTTTAATTGACATTTTAGGAGCTTTAGTCGGGTTAGGGATCGCAGGAGTAGTTGCAATTCCTATTTGGATATTAATGCAAATAAATACTCCCGGTCCTCTATTTTTCACTCAGGTGCGCTGTGGTTTCAGAGGCAAAACTTTTCGGATCAAGAAGTTTCGTTCAATGGTGGTTGATGCAGAAAAATTGAAGCACCTAGTCAAAAATGAGGCGAAGGGTAACATATTTAAAAATGAGAACGACCCTAGAATAACTACTATAGGTCATTTCCTCCGTAAGACTAGCTTAGACGAACTACCTCAATTCTGGAATGTTCTCATGGGAGAAATGAGTTTAGTAGGAACTCGTCCTCCTACTGTTGATGAAGTCGAACGTTATGAAGCTCATCATTGGTACAGACTAGATGTAAAACCTGGTATTACTGGAGAATGGCAGGTAAATGGTCGTTCTTGTGTGAAAGACTTTGAAGACATAGTGGGTATGGATATTGAGTATCAGGAAAAATGGTCTATTGCATACGATCTAAAGTTAATTTGGAAAACTATTTGGGTAGTGTTTAATAAATCAGGTGCATGTTAGTGGTTGCATAATCTAGATATGAATCGTAAATATTCACCCCCTTTCACTACTCCCTACTCCCTACTCCCTGCTCCCTACTACAATTAGAACTATCAAAATTAAATTCATACTGATACAGTTTAGAGTCATCGCTACTAGAAAATGATTCCTTTCTTACTGCATCTAAAGCAGTTTCGTCTAACATTGGAGAGCCACTTTCTAGTAACAACTTTGGTCCTTTACTAATAGTACCATCTGGACTAACTAACACTCCCACTGTAGCTTTACCTTCCAACTTTTGCTCACAAGCAGCTTCTGGATAAACATTAGAAATAGCTTTGGGTTGAGTCAAACTGTCTTCACCTACTTCTAATTCTATTGCCCACTGCATATAAGCACCAACAGCACCTAAAGCTATTTCTCTTGACTGGGACTCCTCAATAACTGCAGCATTTGTTTGCTTTTGTTGCTGTAGTTTTTGCAAGAGTGAACCCTTAAATTCTGCTTGCGGTTGTACTGATGGGGAAGGTTTAGGAGTAGGAGCAATAGAAGGTGTTACTTTTACCTCTGTTGTTGGTGGTGTTGTTTCTTCCGAAGTAGCAGCAGCTAAATTTTCTTTAGGTTTTGGAGATGGTTTAGGAGTAGGGATAATTTCAGTAACATTTTGTTGCTGTGGTCGTTCCAATTTTTCTAATAATGAACCTTTAAACTCTTTTGGTTTTTCTGGAGTTGGAGACGGTTTAGGAGCAGCAGCAACAGATGGTGTTTCTGGTTGAGATTTTTTGGTTTCGGTTGGTGAGGGGGTGGCAACAACTATCTTTTGTTGTTGTTTTGCTTCAGATGGTGTTTCTGGTTGAGATTTTTTGGTTTCGGTTGGTGAGGGGGTGGCAACAACTATCTTTTGTTGTTGTTTTGCTTCCTCTGCGATATTTTGAATAGTCTTTCCTTCTCGTAATTGTCTGACTATTGGTGCTTCTGACAATCGATTTTTTTTTGTCGGATCTGGAGGTAAAGGTTTTTTAGGAGTTGCTGTTGCTACAGATGTTTTTTGTGGTTGACTATTGCTGTTATTTTCTTTTGGAGTAATAGCAGTTTGATTTTTAACTTTATCTTGGTAACGTTGTGGAGGCAATGTTAAATTTGCCGAGTATGATTTTCTTGAGTTTTCAGCTACAGAAGTTTCATCTGTAGAATCTATCTCTAGAGTTGGACGACGAGATAAACCTGATTCATAGACTTTATCTGTCAAGTTTAAATTTTTCCTAATTTGATATTCATCTATTTGACTTTGGTTTGGATCTTGTGGTGGTTCAACTTGAAATATGTCCGCAGGTGGACGATTTGTATTGGGTAGTGGGAGTGGAGATATTGGTGTTCTTGGTAATGGCGATCTACCTGGTATTGATGGATAATTGTAGGAAAATTCTGTTGGATTGGGATTTCTGGGCAACCTGGAAACAGAAGGAGTGGAAAAAGAAGAGCTAGAAGAGGATGAACTGGTAGAATCTAGGGGTGGTAATTTTGGTAAGTTGTAGTCTGAGGGGTCTAATGGTATTGTTGGCAGTTTTGAAGATGGAGATTGGGGTAAAGATGGTACTTCACCTGGAGTTGGTGGTGTAATAGGGGAAAAGTCTGATGGTGCTGGTATTGTAGATAATGTAATATCTGGTTCTTCTGGTTGGGGGAGACGTTCGAGTTGTTCTGGTGTTAATTCGACTAATCCTACTGTTGGTGGTAATTTAGCTTTCTCGGAGAATAGGGATAGTTTTGGTAAGTTAATTCCTAAAATGGCATGGATAATCACAGAGGTAAAGAGTGCTATCCATATTGGTTGACGGAGGGTGTCTGTTAAAGATGATTTTTCAATGGGTCGATCTAGGTCTAGGGAGGAAAAGTCAGACATATTAGGAAACTCCTATAAGGTATAAAGGGAAAATTTTAGTTGATAATTTAACAACAAAGAGATTTAGTCAGATTCACGATTTTTTGTCGAGCATTTTAGGAAAAATAGAGTATAGTGCTACGCGCAAGTCAAAAGTTAAAAGTAATCTCACCAGAGATTTTTCGGTGTCCAAATGCTCCGAAAACTTGATTTACCAATGTCCGCGCCCTAAATGCGTAGTGATATAGTACCATTTTTGATTATTTGTGAAAGCAGATAGTTGAGATTATTCATTTCCTAGTACCATCTTTTGAGCTTTCTAATCATCAATAAAATTGGTGTAGTTTGAGGTAGGGGGAATAAGGTTTCCATCAATGAATTATTTGGGTTGTTAGTGCTACCTTTTTTTTACCACATATTACATATTTTTGGCAAAAGTAATTTTTGCAGTTCAAATCAGATATTTTTAGAATAAAAGCAAAATCGTAAGGATTCAGGTATTATATAGAATCTGGTTGAAAAGTCGTCCGCAGCGACTAAAGGGAAGCAATCTCGTGCAACCCTTGAGATTACTTCCTTCCACTCCGTTCCAGTCGCAATAACTAAAATAACTAATCATCCGGATTTGATATTTGCGGTCAGCTTTTCCTGGGTGATAGTGTACCAAAAGCTTTTTAATTAATAGGAAAAATCAGCTAATGTGCTTTGATAGTAATTTTTAATTGTTGCTTAATTTTGCCATATTTATTCATTTTTAATGGTCAATAATTTAAAAAGCAGTCAGCACTCAGCACCTTAGCACCTCAGCATTAGGACTTTTTTTACGCCCTCGTCGGGGTTGAAATCCCCGACTCAACCTTACCGGTTTATAGAAACCGGGGATTTAACCCAAGGTCAAAAAGCTGTTAACGCAGTTCCTCCGCAGGAGGCTAGCTGAAATGCTGATAGCTGAAATGCTGATAGCTGAAATGCTGATAGCTGATAGCTAGTTAATAGCCAAGACTCTCATATATTACGGCTGAATGCTTATGCAAAATAAGCTTATACCTTTTCTTATTCATTAATACTTTATTTACCAACTAATTATACTTTATAGAACCCATTTGATAGCTATATAATTATGGTAGTCAAGTCTTTTCGTGCATCAATTTTGACCGAAAATTATCTGAAGGAGTGTTGAATTTTTTGTATTATTTCTCCCCACATCTTTCTTCTTCCCTCTGATTCCCTCTTACCGAATTATTAATTAATTATTAATAATTAATTAATTCCCGCCTTGAAGCCTCCCCTTGGATAGGGGAAAAAAGCGGTCGAGGGATGGCGAGGTTTCCTCGCCATATCCAATCTCCCCTCGAGAAAAGTGCTCTTGAATTTCCCAAGATTCAATTCCCGAGCGGTTAAAACCTTCTTGTAATTATCAATTATCCATTATCAATTATCAATTAATGAACTCCTGTCTCCTGTCTCCTGTCTCCTGACTCCTAGCTAAAAAAACTTAATATTTATGAAGATACCTTCAGGGGTTCTATATATTTTTTCTGAACCAATAATAAGATTAACCAAAAGGAAAAATTTGATTTTTTTTTATAGTTAAAAGGATAACATTTAAACCTTGATAATTAATTATTTGGTAACTTTAGCTATCCCTAATAAATGTAAATTTTCCTGAACAAAAAAAAGCTCAAAGCTAAAGACTAGGGCTGAATGCTGATTTATTACAAATAAAGCACCTACCAATGTTTCCCCAGACCGCCAAACTTTCTTCATAAGACTACAGGATTTATATCAATTCCCATGCATTAATGCTATGCTTCCGATTCGACTTCAGTTATTAAGTAATAAGTAAGTAAAAATACTGTTTTTAACGATTATAGGCAAATAGCTAAGATATATAGCAGAGAACACTTAACTGGGAACAGTGGGAAAAGTGTTTCCTAGTCTAAGATTCATCATCAGTCTATGTCCTAATCGGCCTGGCTGTTGCTATATTATTTGCTATCACCCTACTCCCTACTCCCTACTCCCTACTCCCTACTCCCTACTCCTTTCCCTCAACAAAATATAGCAATAATGCGTGATAAATTGTATTATTGATTGAGTTTTCTTGATTATTACTTCCAATTTATGGAGACGAGTCCCACCAACACAAACAATCAAGCTATTAAGGTATGAATGAGTAATAGGTTATTTTGAGTAAATATGATATATTTATGTATGAATATATGTAATAAATATCTCTCTTATTTAACCAATGACAGAATTCTATACCTGGAAAGGATATCGTTGTGCCTATGAATTATATCCGCAAAAACAAGGTGATACTACCAGCATACCCTTATTACTAATACACCCAATTGGTGTCGGTTTATCTAAAATTTTCTGGCATAGATTTTGTTCTCTATGGCAGGAGGAAAATTTCCCAAATCCTATTTATAATCCAGATTTATTAGGGTGTGGTGAAAGTGATATGCCATCCGTGGCATATTACCCTGTAGATTGGGCTGAACAATTACAATATTTTTTAGAGACAATTGTGCAAAAACCAGTAATTTTAATTGTGCAAGGTGCTTTATTTCCTGTGGCTGTATCTCTAGTAAAACTGCAACAAAAATCAAATTTAATTCATAGTTTAATCTTATCAGGACCCCCTCAACTAGACTTAATACAAAAAGCTGCTTCACCTGTGCAAAACAAATTGAGATGGAATCTTTTTTACTCACCAATTGGTAAAGCTTTTTATATCTATGCACGCAGTAGAAAATTTTTAGATTCTTTCTCGAAAAAACAATTATTTGCCGATCCTAATCAAGTTGACGAAGAATGGTTAGATACTTTGGAAAAAGGAGCAAAAAATCCCCAAAGTCAATATGCTGTTTTTTCTTTTTTAGCAGGCTTTTGGAGACAGGATTTTAGTCAGGCGATCGCTCAAATCAATCAACCAACTTTAGTATTAGTAGGAAGTCAAGCATCAACTATTAGTAAAACAGACAAAACTGAAATTCCAGAACAAAGAATGAACACTTATTTAAAATCTTTGCCTCAAGCAAAAGGTAATCAAATATCAGGGCGAAATGTTTTACCTTATGAGTCAACAGGAGAATTTGTTCAAGCTGTCAGTGACTTTTTACTAACAATTAGTTGACTAGCTATCAGCTTTTATAGCTAGGGATTAAAATCCCCTTCTCCCACGTAAAAAAAAATGATTCTACTGATTACTGAGTGCTGACTGCTTCTTTAAGGGTTTAAAATTATATAAATAAATTTCAAAATATCAGCAAAGCTGACTGCTGAATGCTGACAATTAGAATTAGGTATAAAGTCAAATGAATAGAGTTAATAATAATAGTCAAACTGCAGCACTAAACAGCACTATTTTAATTGTGGATGATAATCCAATCAATATGAAATTAGCAGTTAGTGTTTTAGAGAGCTATAATTTTAATGTTTTAGTATCTATGAATGGTAAGAGTTGTTTAAAACAAGCAATAGACAATAGTCCAGATATTATTTTGCTCGATGTTTTAATGCCTGGAATTGATGGTTTTGAAACCTGTAAGCGCTTAAAAGCTAATCCAGAAACTAGAGATATTCCTGTAATTTTTATGACGGCTTTATCAGATACAGAGGATAAGATTACCGGTTTTGAAGTGGGAGCAGTGGATTACGTTACTAAACCAATCAAAATAAATGAGGTTTTAGCAAGAGTAAAAGTACATATACAACTGGGACAATTAACCAAAACATTAAAGAAACAAAATTCACTACTTCAAGAAGAAATTAAACAAAGAACAACAGCAGAAGCAAAGCTTAAAGAAGCATTGCAAGAGTTACAAGTAGCCCAAAAGGAGATTATTGCTCAAGAAAAACTTGCCTACTTAGGTACTTTAACTTCAGGTATTGCTCATGAACTTTGTAATCCTCTCAATTTTGTCCAGAATTTTGCTCAACTTTCGTCAGAGTTACTAGATGAATTTATGGAGGATTTAACTTTAGAAACAAATAAAATTGAATCTGAAAAGTTTGAGAATTTTACAGAAATTATAAATGAGCTGAAACATAATGCAGATGGAATTTATCAACATAGTAAAAGAGCTGAACGGATTATTAGAATGATGGTAAAACACACACGACTTGATAGTAGTAAGTTACAATTTAGCAATTTGAATAAGATTTTAACGGAATCATTGCAATTTGCTGGTCATACTCTCTGGGAAAAACCGGATTTTCCGATAAAAATTAATACTAATTACGATGAGTCAATTGGTGAAATTTTTGTGTCATTTTCCGATCTAATTCAGGCTTTTATGAATATGTTTGATAATTCCTATTACGCTCTCAAGACTAAGTTAGAACAGGAATCCAGTAATCAAGATTTTACTCCTATTTTATCTGTACAAACCTGTAACTTAGGAGAAAAAGTAGAAATTCGGATCTATGACAATGGAATAGGAATAAACTCAAAAATTAGAGATAAAATTTTCGATCCATTTCTAACTACTAAACCACCTGGAGAAGGAATAGGTTTGGGTTTATCTCTCACTTATGAAATTATTGTTGAACAACATCATGGTAGTATTCAAGTGAAAAGCAAACTAGGAGAATATAGTGAATTTATCATTGAAATTCCTGCCAGAAAAAAGATAAGGGAAGAGAATTAAATTATTGTCTATTGCGCTTGACTATCTCTATTCTTGCTGAGATCGGATTGGCGATACTCCTGAGGCAACCCTCCGCGAATGCTTTAGCAAATTTTTGCCTACTATAGTCGTTTTAATTAAGATTGAGACAAAAATTGAGTATAATAAAATCAAGTAAACTAGAAACTATTTTTAACCATGCCTTACAGTTTAGACTTAAGACAAAAAGTAATAAATTTTGTGGAAAATGGTGGTAGAATTACCGAAGCAGCTCATATCTTTG
>JAAUYL010051692.1_pt1 | contig 14529 bp, 13 predicted proteins | sample 7278011 | NCBI WGS metagenome assembly JAAUYL01 (sample SAMN14350225, study PRJNA611818) | marine sediment metagenome | isolation source: surface marine sediment (1.8m) | place: French Polynesia: Moorea | collected 2018-08 | reverse complement strand
CGTGTTGCTTCGTCTATTCTTAGCTGACCAAAGATATATTCTTTGGGGACAATTTCCGCGGTGCCCCTACACAGTCGGCTAAGGCCAATGCCTATCCTTCTACTTACTTTTTTTTGATAATGATAGCACAGGAAAACTAAATTTGTCTAGTCTAAAAGACTCGCTTGTTTTCATCCCCCGGTCAAAACACCTAACCCATATAAGCAACTCCTGAAAACCTGGTAGGAGGGTGGGGAGAGGGGGAAGAGGGGGAAGCGGGGGGAGTAAGAATTTTGTCTACAGTCCTCAAAAAAGTGTATTTTTCAATACATTATTTCTCAGAAAAAAGCTGATTCAAGACTTAACCATAACTGACTGAACTTGTCAAGTTTTATGTTAAGAAAGATGTTTATAAAGCATAGGTTAAAAAACGGGGGCTTTCAACGTCGCTTTTCGGTAAAATCGGAAAACTTATTTTTTTGCATTGATACTTAAGCTAAAAATTATTACCATTAGACTTCTCCAAAAATAAAAAGTAAAATCAATTATTATCCATAAATTATCAATTAATCCTCCCTGTTCCCTGTTCCCTATTCCCTCTTTTCTGGAGATGTCTATTCACCAACGTCGTAAATCTGAATAAGCAAAAACATAGTGTGGAGAAAGATTTAAAAAAAATTGAAAAAAACAAGCAAATGCAGGAAAATTTTGAATTTCGGCGTTGGCAAAGTATCGGAGCTTTTTTTATCGTTTCCATACTCCTTGGTTCAATTCCACCAATCACAAAATGGACAATTTTGTATATAAATCCTAAAGCAATACTAGCTCTTCGCTATATAATCGCGCTCGCTTTATTCATACCTTGGATTGGTAAGTTTATTTTAAGTTTTAACTCAATTCAAAATCAATTAGCTTTAGGGAAAATTGGATCGATCGATTTAAGTAATATCTTACAAAACAAAGTAGGAATTAGAAAAATTGGGTCAACAGAGAATAGTATTCTATTCCGAGATGGTTTAATATTGGGAATTCTTACATTTGGTATTCATCTAGGTTTAACTATTGGAGTCCAAACAATTTCTGCAAATCGCACTTCTTTCCTATTTGGGTTGTGTGCTATTTTCGTATCTGTTTTAGAGTTGATCTATCGAAAGCGGTTTATTCCCAGAATATTTGCAGCAGCAATTTTAGCGTTTGGTGGCAGTAGTTTAATGTTCTGGGAACAAAGTTATGAACCTTTGATTGGAAGTTTATGGGTTTTAGGAGCAATTGCGTGTGAAGCAACCATTCTTTTTATTTTAGAAGACATTGCTCCTCGTCACGATCCAGTCACATTATCAATCCTGCGATTGGGAACTGCCACGACCTTAGCAATGTTTATAGCTGTACCCGAACTTGCGAATCAGCTAGCCGTGATTGCGGCAAACTGGATACCTCTGTTATATTTGGGGGTTGTTACTGCAGCGATAACTTGGTTAGTTATTTTTGCTCTAAAATCTCTACCTGCGAATGAAGCTGCCTTGATTCAGACATCGGAACCAGTATTTGGGGCAATTATTTCATTTCTAGTTTTGGGTGAAAGTTTTGGTTGGCGTGGTCTAATCGGTTCTGGACTAATCTTAATCGGAACTACTTTAGCAATGCTGAATTCGTCCAATGAATTAGCTGAAAAAAAACAACTTATTTCAAAGTGCGAAGAAGTATAACGTATAAATATGATAGTTAGCAGTTTAGATCAACTAATTGGAACTGAACGAGATGTAGCTTGGGGGAATGGCCAAAGTCGCAGATTTTTGATTGAAAGCGATGGCATGGGATATACCTTAACGGATACCATTATTAATGCAGGGAGTGAGTCATTGCTGCAATACAACAATCATTTAGAAGCTTGTTATTGTATTGAAGGGACGGGAGAAGTTGAAAGTTTGGGTGGGAAAGTTTTTCCAATTACTGTTGGTACAATGTATGCTCTCGATAAGCACGACAAACACTATCTGCGGGCAACAACAACTATGCGATTAGTTTGTATCTTTTCTCCTGCTTTAAAGGGTAATGAGTCCCATAACGTGACAGATAGTAAAGAGAGTAGTTATTGACATACTCCCGACGCTGCACTTGCGTGACAGAGCGGGATTCTTCAGTCTGGGAAACCCTGACCGCTGTTTAGACAGAGGTGATGTCCTCCCCCTGTTTTGACATTAATAATAACAAAATGTACCTAGCTTGTCAAGGGCATTATGAACCGCTTATGAAGGTATCGGAATCTTTGCCCTGGCTTTCCAATTGCGTCGCTCCCCTGCGGGAGAGCGCGGGACTTCCCGCCAGGGAAGTTAAGTTTTAGTGAAAATGTAGAACCTAAAACCCATACTTTACGATGGGTCTTAAGTGCTACATTTTCCTCTAAAATTAAGTTTTAAAGAAAGTTACTCTTCCTCTAGAGTTTCATCCTCATCTTCATCATCATCTATTTCATCAACCCGTGCCACAGAATTAGCAGAAACCACAGCACCCTCACTTAATTGTTTCCGAACTTTATCTTCAATTTTTTTGGCAAAGTCAACATTTTCTTCCATATAGGCAATAGCTTTTTCTCGACCTTGAGCAAAATTACTTCCTTCGTAGCTATACCAAGCACCTCTACGTTTAATTACATCCGTCTCTTCCGCTAAGTCAATAATACAGCCAACATTAGAAATTCCTTTACCAAAAATAATATCAAATTCAGCAATGCGGAACGGAGGAGCAACCTTATTTTTAGCAACTTTTACCTTAGCATGAATACCATATTCCTCTGAAGATTTCTTCAGAGTTTGTGTACGACGAATATCAAGTCTGACCGAAGCATAAAACTTAAGAGCATTACCACCAGTAGTAGTTTCTGGATTACCATAAACAACACCTATTTTTTGGCGAAGTTGGTTGAGAAAGACTACCGTACAACCAGATTTACCAATATTACCTGTAATTTTCCGTAGCGCTTGACTCATTAAACGAGCCTGGAGACCCATGTGAGAATCTCCCATATCTCCCTCAATTTCAGCTCTAGGTACCAATGCTGCTACCGAGTCAACAACCACAATATCAACAGCTACAGAACGAACAAGTTGATCCACCACTTCCAAAGCCATCTCCCCAGTATCAGGTTGAGAGACCAATAAATTCTCAATATCTACTCCTAATGCAGCAGCATAAGTAGGGTCTAGAGCGTGTTCCGCATCTACAAAAGCGGCAATACCTCCAGTTTTCTGAGTTTCGGCGATCGCGTGTAATGCCAGGGTAGTTTTCCCAGAACTTTCTGGCCCATAGATTTCAATAACTCTGCCCTTGGGTAAGCCCCCTCCCAATGCTAAGTCTAAGGTTAGTGCCCCACTAGGGATTGTTTCTACCTTCATGCGGGTAGCATCTCCCAAACGGACAATTGACCCTTTACCAAAACTTTTTTCTATGGTTTTGAGGACTGAATCTAAGGCTTTTTGTTTTTCTTTATTATCTGTAGCTGAAGCCATTTGTTTTTTTCCCAACTTACACTAGATAATGGCTACCCAATAAGGGTAAATGTAGTTTTTCATACTGCATTATCGTAACATTTTTAAAATTCTATTATTCGATCATACATATAAAATATTATTAAGATTATAGTATAGCGCTACTTGAATCGGGAATAGGGAATAGGGAATAGGGAATAGTAAACTGTCAAAGGGTTTCAGGATTTAGAAATGTCAAATACCTGAATGAGTAGCGTTATATTTAGGGAAAGAGAGCTAGTTTAGAGAATAAACATAGAATAAAAATGGACTTTATCGGTTCTTCTTGATAATTTATAGTAGTCCAAAAATCCCAATTGATTGGGGTAGAGATGTTTGAAGTTATAAAAATTATACCCAGTTTTTACGCCTGATAATTCTTGTGGTAAAGCACTAGACTATATGGACGATTGTGATGTGTACCCAACTTATTTGTATCAATATTTTATAGATTACCAGCAAATAATCTTATGCCCTGATAGTTTTCAGGAGTTATCTCAACGTTGGCCCTTGACCCGCGCTCTCCATCCCCCCCAACCCCCCTTTGAAAGGGGGGGAGCGACGCAATTGGAAAACCAATCAATATTGCGGGTTTACACATAGTATGTTAAAATGTAAATGTGGAAAATTAATCAGATTAGTAGATGGTTGATGCATCGTACAAATTTAGATTTTACCCAACTCCAGAGCAGGAAAGTCTGCTTAGGAGAACTTTGGGTTGTGTACGCCTGGTCTACAACAGAGCTTTGGCAGCTAGAACTCAAGCCTGGTATGAGAACAAAGAGCGAGTAAGCTACAAGCAAACCTCAACTATGCTTACTAGCTGGAAAAAACAGGAAGATTTGGATTTTCTCACAGAAGTAAGTAGTGTGCCATTGCAGCAAAGCTTAAGACATTTACAAACAGCTTTCACTAACTTTTTTAGTGGACGGACTAAATATCCTAATTTCAAGAAAAAGCGGAATGGTGGTAGTGCCGAGTTTACCTCATCAGCATTTAAGTGGAAAGATAATCAAGTCTATTTAGCCAAATGTGCAGAACCATTACCCATTAGATGGAACAGGCAACTACCCCAAAACTCTGTGCTTAGTACAATTACTGTCAAACTTGACCCCTCTGGTAGATGGTCTGTATCTCTGAGAGTTAATGACACCAGAGATTTGAAACTTAAGCCAGTCAAAAAACAAGTTGGGATTGACTTAGGTATCACCAGTCTTTTAACTACCAGTGATGGAGAAAAAGTTGCGAACCCAAAGAATTTTCAGAAGTTGCATAAAAAACTGAGGTTAGCTCAGAAGTCCCTAGATAGAAAAACCGACAAAAAGTCTAATAATTATCAAAAAGCAAGGCTTAAAGTAGCTCGTATTCACGCAAAAATTAAAGATTCAAGAGGAGACTATACCCACAAACTAACAACCCAACTAATTAGAGAAAACCAAACGATAGTAGTTGAGGATTTGGCAGTTAAGAACATGGTCAAAAATCACTACCCACCCCCATCCCCTCCCGGGAGGGGAGCAAGAGGGGTGGGTAGTGATGCCAATTGGGGAGAAATAGTCAGGCAATTAGAGTACAAAGCTGAATGGTATGGACGGGAACTAATAAAAATTGACCGATATTTCCCTAGTTCCAAGCGTTGCTCTAGCTGTGGTTATGTAGTAGAAAAATTGCCTCTAAATATTAGAGAGTGGGATTGTCCTAAATGTGGTAGTCACCATGACAGGGACATAAACGCTGCAATTAATATTTTGGCTGCGGGACTCGCAGTGTCAGTCTGTGGAGCGACTGTAAGACCTGAAGGGAGTAAATCCCGGAAGGCGGGTGCATTGAAGCAGAAAGCCCCTAACAGCGATGCTGGGGAATCCCGCGCTGTCTCGTAGAGCAGCGTCGGGAGGATGTCAATTGTGCTATCTTATACATACTAATTAAGCCAACTTAATGTATAAAGCGATACCCAACAGCAGCAATTATCCGGTCTTTAAGGAGAATGTGACAGAAGTCGCCGAAGGTTTTTCAGACCATAGCTAAAGCTGATGGGTTTCCAAACAACCGATTAACAATATATGTAGAGTATGCCAAAAAATATTCCTTTCGTTGACCTAAAACTCCAACATCAACCACTTAAAAGTGAATTAGAAAACTCGATTCAGGCAGTATTAGAAAGAGGAGATTTTATACTTGGTCAAGCAGTAGAAAAATTTGAGTCCTCATTTGCGACAGTTTCTGGAGTGGAACATGGTATTGGAGTTTCTTCTGGCACAAATGCTATAGCACTTGGACTTCAAGCTTGTGGTATTGGTCCAGGAGATGAAGTAATTTTACCAGCTAATACATTTATTGCCACTTTAATTGGGGTTCTTCATGCTGGTGCTACCCCAGTACTAGTAGACTGCCATGCTGAAACTGCGTTAATTGACTTGGAAGCTGCTCAAAAAGCTGTTTCATCGAACACCAAGGCAATATTGCCAGTACACCTTTATGGTCAAATGGTAGCTCCTAGCGAACTAAAAGACTTTGCTCAAGCTAACAACCTAATTATATTTGAAGATGCAGCCCAAGCTCATTTGGCACAGAGAGAAGGTTACTATGCTGGAAGTGTAGGAACTGCTGCTGCGTTTAGCTTCTATCCTAGTAAAAACTTAGGTTGCTTTGGTAATGGAGGAATGGTTATTACTAATAATGCGGAGGTGGCAAATAAAATGCGAACTCTCCGTAATTATGGAGCCCCCCGTAAATATGTCCATGAAGAAGTAGGTACAAACAGTAGACTTGATACGATACAAGCTGCTGTACTTAATGTCAAGCTCCCTTATTTAGAAGGTTGGAATAGCGATCGCAACCAAGCAGCTCAAAAATATGATACCCTCCTCAGCCCCATGAAAGAGAAAGGTATTATTCCGATAAAGAATTTGAGTGGTACTGGTCATATTTATCATTTATATGTGATTCGAGTCACTGACAAATCTCCAATTGAGCGCGATACCCTGAAAGAGAAATTAGGAGCAGCAGGAGTTTCTGTTGGTATCCATTACCCCATACCCTGTCATCTCCAACCAGCTTACCAAAACTTGGGCTATAAGCAAGGAGATTTTCCTAACAGTGAAATTCTAAGTCAACAGATTTTATCTTTACCCATGTATCCTGTAATTAATGAAGAACAAATTAATCACGTTGTTGAGACAATGTTTCAAATTATAGGTAAGTAATTGGTAAGTATTCAGCTATCAGCTTTATAGAACCTATTTAAAATCTCCTTGCCTAATCATCAGACTTACAATTTCTTGGTTTAATCATTATTGGCATAAATAGTTATACTCGGCAATTACCGAATAATTAATAATTAATAATTATAAATTAAATACCTTGGTTAAAAGCCGACCCCCATAGGGGAAAAAGTAGTCGTTTAGCTAGCGCACAACTTCGTACTTCGGCTGTCACCGACATGAAAAGCGGAGCTTAGAGTAGGATGGGATGCATCAGAAACCTAGCCAGATCCAATCGACCAAAGAGAAAAGTGCTAGGATATTTTCTGATATTCAATTCTTTTACGGTTTTAACCAGAGGTAATTATCAATTATCAATTATCCATTATCCATTAATGAACTAGCCTGAAATTGCTTGATCTACTAGCTACTTCAGAAGCTAATTTAGCTTGAGAAAGATACCAAATGGGTTCTAGACAAAATGAAGTCTTATGGCAGTATTTAGATAGTAAAGTGCCATTTGAAAATATGGTTCAAATTACATCCTAAGACCTGAGCTATCCGTAGCAAATTTCTTTAATGCCTTCAGAAAAAAAGCTGTTTGTTATGCTGAAAAAAACCGAAATACTGACCATGAGCTAAATGAATACTTACAGTAATTGTTAACTTCATTGATTTTCAATTCAGGGTGTTATCATCAAAGTATCATCTAAAACTCAGGAATTTAAGTTATTAAATCAGGGTAAATAGAAAAATATAATATTATTTTTCATCATCTACAAAATCAAAATCAGTTTAATTTCTGTTGAATTTTAAATACAAATTTTAACTGTTTAAATAGCAATCAATAAAACAAAAAAAAATGCAAACGCGTCAAAAATTTCCTATTGCTATTGAGCAAAACTTACTGACAATAGCGATCGCCGCTTTAATATTTCTGATGTATGCTCCGCTGATCATATATTGGTATGATGGGTGGCTAAATAAAAGTATAAGTATAGAACATGAATACTTTAGTCATGGAATAATAGGTATACCTTTTGCTGCTTATATTGTTTGGAATAATCGGCATAAATGGGAAAACTTACCTAATATTTCTCATCCCTTAGGAGCAGTATTATTAGGAATTGCAGGAGTTTGGTATATCAGTGCTATTCCAGACTTAATAAACTTATCTTTTCCCATAATATTGGCAGGAATTTGCCTTTGGTTTAAAGGAATACCTGGTTTAAAATTAATGGGTATGCCACTACTGTTTATTTTGCTTGCTAGTCCTAATCATATTCCCTACTTAATTGAACCTTATGCCTTACCTCTACAGAAATTTATTGCTGCAGTTGCCGGGTTTATTTTGACTCAGTTGAACATGGAGGTTATTGTTGAACAAATATATTTATATGTCGGGGATAGAATTGTTGAGGTTGCGCCCCATTGTGCAGGTTTAAAAATGTTATTTACCAGCATCTATGTTTCTCTAATGTTGCTTTATTGGACTGGGGCTATAGCAAGTCGCGCTAAGACAACTTTTTTACTGGTTAGTACAGTATTAGTTAGTGTTAGTGCAAATATTGTGAGAAATACTGTACTAACAATTTTTCATGGTACAGGTCAGGATGAAGCTTTTCATTGGTTACATGATGGATGGGGTGGAGATATGTATTCTGCCTGTATGTTGGGTTTATTAATTCTGATTATGAACTGGGTAGATAATTATTTCACAACATCGGCTGATTCTCAAAATCAATCTGATATATAAATTATGATTATGATACTCTTAAGATTTAAGCATTCAGCCATCAGCTATGAGTTATTAACTAATTATTTTGTCAGGAGGAATTTAGTCTCCAAGAAGTGAAATATTAATGAAATTGCTCATCAGCTAACCGAAATCAAGTTATTACATTCAAAAGTTGTTGAGGTAGCATGACCCAGGAAAAACTGAATGCTTAGGTTAAGGTCAAAAATTCTCAGTTTAGGAAAAAGGAAATAGAAAAGTACAAAAAAAGTATACCTTAACTAACATGAGAAAGCCTATATAGAAATATAATCAAAAGTATAGTTGTGCGATTATTTTTTTCCAAAATAATCGCACAAATTAATTAAATTATCATTTTTTTATGATTTACAGTTTTAAATTACTTCAGAGATATCAACTTTCAAAAGTAATATTAGTTGTACTTCTGTTAATTGTTTTAGTAGTAGGTGCTGTTCCTGGTTATATAACAGGAAAATGGTCATGGAAAAATACACCCCAAATTGCTAATTTCAAAGACTTAAGACAAATAAGAGAAGACGGATTAACTATTTCTGATTTGCCAACCATATCCCATCAAAAAATACGAATTGCTGACCATAATTGGTTGCTGCAAAAAGTTAAACAGGATAATCAATCTGTAATTTTGTTACTTTTAACTCCGAATGGACCAAAAGACAAGCCCCAAGTAGAATGGATGGATATAAATGGGTTTAATCGCTGGAAAACCGATTCTCACCAGCGAGTTAAATTTACTCTGGAAATAGCAGGCAATGGGAATGGAACTACAGACTCAGAAAAGCAATCTTCTAATATAGAAGCTAGATTCTTTCGAGGCTGGACAAATCAACAAACTTATGCAGTTATGCAATGGTATGCTTGGCCTGGAGGAGGAAGTCCAGAAACTGGTGATTGGTTTTGGAAGGATAGATCGGCTATGATATCCAAAAAGCGGGTGCCTTGGGTAGCAGTAAATATTTTATTGCCTGTTGAACCTTTAGCAGATATCGATCCCTATCTGCCACAACTCAAATCTATTGGGGAAAAAATTCAAGCATCACTAATGAAAGAAGCATTCAAATAAGTTTTAAATATCACTAACCACAATTAGTTATATCGTTTTACGAAAGTCAAAACTCAAAATTCAGAAGTTAAGATTATATTGCCTAAAAAGTTTAAATAACAAAAATTTTGGCGATTATTTCTGATAATCAAGGTCAAATTATTTCTCACATTATTTAAGTGAATTGGTATGAGTGACTGAAATTTATCAAAATTAGCTAGTATAGCAGTCGAAGCAAAGGGCGCAGAAATTACTAAATGCTATTTGCGGAGCATTTGCAAACCTAAAAGTCTCTCAGAGATTACTTCTGAATTCGCGCCTTCTGAATTGTGTAGTGCTATAGGTTGTCTAGCTGGAGAATATTGGTAAATTTCAGCAGATTAAGACCTATCCCAAAACCCCTATATTACAGGGATAAGGGAGAGTTCTTCCGAGTTTCCCTGGGACAGAAGTAGGTTAGGGGTTTAGGTTTTTTCCTGCAGTTTTAGCCTAGACTCCCTATTACTAGTGCATCTAGCTTGAAAATGTGGGTAAAGAGCGAGTTAATGAAGACCTCTCCCCCAACCCCTCTCCTGCAAGGAGAGGGAAGAGATTTTACCCTTTAGACACGCTATTACGGTGAGCAAATATTTGCCGACCCTACTAAGGTGTCTAGCTTGAAAATGTGGGTTAAGTTTTGGTATCCCGGAAGACCTCTCCCCTACTCCTCTCCTGCAAGGAGAGGAGTGAGTGTTCTCCCCCAACGCTACCAGGGAAGGGGGTTGGGGGGTTAGGTTTTTTACCCACAATTTGAGTCTAGACGCGCTACTACAAAAGACCTCTAGCAAAAGTTTTTTAATTAAATAAATTCCAGATCTAAAATTAATAATTCCCTATTCCCTATTTCCTATTCCCTGACTTCTCCAAGAAGTCTAAAGAAAACTTAATTAAACAAAGCAACTTAAAAGTTTATGATTAATTACTATTCTCGAAAATTAATTTCTTTATTCTTAGCCAACTTTTACTCTAGCGCTATAGTATTATCCTTAGCTAGTTTGGTTTTTCCCAAAACTGCTTATGGGCAACTCCAATTACCTAATAACTCTAAACAAAATATTGCACAAACTAATATAAAATCTCCATCTATAGGTTCTCCACCTTTAGATCCCAATTTCGACTCAGATCCAGATTTACGATTAAGACGTTACTTACTCGGACCGGGAGACCAACTTTCGATTCAAGTTCAAAGATTTGCCGATCTAAATGTAGCGACAACTATTGGTCCAGAAGGTACGATTCAAATGCCTCTGATAGGAACTGTGTTATTGCAAGATTTAACTATATTAGAAGCAATAGCAAAAATTACCTCTGAGTTAAATAAATTTATCATTAATCCAGAAGTCTCCATATCTTTAATTGTGCAACGTCCAGTTCGTATCACAATTGCCGGAGAAATTACAAGACCTGGTTATTATCCAGTAGGAGGAAATTATCAAATTTCAGATGCTTTATCAGCAGCAGGTGGGACAACTTTTGCGGCAGACCTACGGAATATAGAGGTACGTCGGACTTTAGCTAATGGTTCTGTAGTTAGTCAGATAGTAAATATTTTAACCCCATTACAAGAAGGTGGTTCTCCTCCAGATTTACGTTTAGAAGATGGGGATGTTGTAATTATACCTTCTCAGCAGTCTATTATACCTCAAGAGAAAGACAGAGAGTTACTCACTAATTATAGTCAGGCAGGAGCTTTAGCTACTGGTATTGTTACTGTGAATGGGGAAGTAACTCGACCTGGTTATTACCCTGCAAATCAGGTATCTTCTGCTTTATTAGCTGCTGGTGGTGCTTCTCTGACTGCCGATCTGCGACGAATTTTAGTTCGCCGGACCTTAGGTGATGGTACTGTGATTGAAGAAACAATTGATTTATATACTCCTTTGCAAAATTCTACTGACTTGCCCAATATTCCTTTAAAGGATGGGGATGCTGTGATTGTACCCACATTAGAACCAGGGTCAGACTTTGGTTATGACCGGGAGCTAGTTGGTAAATCGACTTTGAGTCAAGAACAAATTACTATTCGTATTTTCAGTAATCCTAATGATACCTTAGCTACTACTAATCTCCCGAATGGTAGTAGATTGATAGATATTCTCAATGGTATAGCGGTAGAGTCAGCAGATTTGAAAGCAATTAATTTAATTCGATTTGATAAAGAAAAAAGGAAAATAGTTAGGCGGGAACTGAATGGACAAAAAGCAATATTTGGCGATAGTTCTCAAAATATTTTACTTCAGAATGAGGATGTAGTTGTTATCGATCGCACTTGGATTAATCAACTTAACTATCTATTTGAGAGATATACACTTCCTATCAGAACTTCTCTGGAATTTGTACTGTTTTTCCGGTCTTTGCAACAAGATACCTCTAACGTATTCTTTGGTGGTGGTAATGGTGGCAATAATCGTAGAAATAATAATAATTAGGGTTTGCTGAAAAAGTATGATATTCAGGAGCTAGGGGTTAGGAGTCAGGAGGAGAGAGAATCATAAAACTCCCCACACTCCCCACACTCCCCATCCCCAAATCAATCTAAAGGCGGTGCTTCGGGGCTGAGAATAACGATATATTCTCCGCGATCGCTCTGCTGAATGACTACAACGGGAGGGCGAAAATTTGATGGCACATCTTTTTTTAGTGGAGAGGGGAATATATAATATTGACCGTCTGTATCAAACAGCAGTCGCCAGATAACTTGGGGAAAGTTAGGGTCGGTTTTGTTATTGTAATCTCGTAATAGTAACTCTTCATATAATTCTATATCTCCGATAATACGAAAATTATTAATATTAGGATCGTCTGTCAATTTATCAACTTTTCTGCCTAATGGTAGTCGGTTTTCTGGGGTTATTAAAGTTACTACTGGCAAGAATGATGTGTCGCTACGGGAGTCTCTAATCGCATCAAGGTTTCCCTGAGTTTGACCAAGGAAAAATAGGGTTGTTAATAACCAGAAGGTTATGACTATTTCATCAATTAAAGCTTTGTCATATTTTTGATAGTTAAATTGTTGAAAATATAGAAATGATTGAAGATAACGAGTTATTTTAGGGTGTTTATTTTTTAAGCTCCATCTCAATAATTTTAAACGCCATTGATTAAGAATTTTATCTAATTTTTGAGTGAAAAATTGAATTAGATAGAAAATAATTGGAACGATAATAAAAGAAGCTATCGCTATTCCTATAGTACGGAAAAAAGTTGAAAAATCTCCACCGGATAAATTGCTAAAAAATACCTGTATTGGTGCAATTAAAAATGATTCTACAGGTAAATCTAGGGTGGTTACTTCTAGTTGAAAATAACTATAATAAGCCCAACGATAAATCCAACCTGTGAAATATAAGCCGACTCCTAATACAGTTAATAAACTGGCAATTCTACCAAACATTTTCTATATATTCTGATTTTTGATAATTTTATACTAACAACTTTTGACTTTTGACTTTATGCAATGGTGCGTTACGACGGACTGTTAAATGGGTTTCAAAGTCTAAATTTTAGCCGTCTAACGCACCCTACAAATTTTGCTTATCGGCTATCTCCGGAAAATTTCACTAACATAGTGATTAAACATATTTATAGTAGTTCTTTAATCTTTAATCTATCAGGTATAGTTTTAGATCCCCCCTCCTCCCCTTGAAAAGGGGGGAGTCTTCAAAGTCCCCCTTTTTAAGGGGAATTGTAAATCTACCTCATTAAACAAAGAAATGCTATAGCAGTAATTAATATTTCTATCCGGTACTAACTATGAAGATAACTCAAATTACAATTATTTTTCTGGTAGTTTGTCTGACAGTAGTGGTAGGAAACATCAAACAGACGATCGCCAACCCTAACCCACTTGTGGCAACTGAAACTGAAACTAAAAAAGCAAGACCTATTCCAGTTTCATTACCTGTTATTGCCATAGTAAAACTAAAAGATGGCGATCGCCGAACTGGTGCAGTAGTAGGTATTAATTCTCAACAAATAACGATAAAAAAAGGTCAGAGTATTGGGAAAGAAGATATTACTAATGTGACCCGGATTGAGTTTGATGAAAGGGAAGGTTTTTGGTGGCCAACTGCTGATGAGGTAATAATTATTCGTGGGGGTCAAGTAGACAAAATAGGGAAGATCCGACGTTTGGAAGTACGAGTGGATGGGTTGATATGGGAAAATGTAGAGGAGAATGCTATTGAGATTAAACCAGAAAGTGTGATTCGGGTAGACAATCGAAAGGGTATTCCGAGAACCATGCGGGACTTTAGGAAAAGTCGTTATGTTGTGAGTGAAATGGAGTTTAAACCTGAGCGACAAATTTGGATTATTACTGCTAGTAAGCAGTCAAGAAAGGAAAGGTAGGCAAAAAGTATTTTGTAGGTTGGGTTGAGGAACGAAACCCAACATATATAAACCTATTCTTAGAGCCAGGTATAATTTATCATTATTTGCAGGGTTGGGGTTATGACACTTAAACAATTACTTTTAGAAAAACGAGAAGAAATCCTTAATATTGCAGCAAAACATGGCGCATATAATGTCAGGATTTTTGGTTCGGTTGCCAGGGGGGAAGATAACGAAAATAGTGATATTGATTTTTTAATTGATTATGATTTGGAGAAGACAACTTCTTGGTTTCCGATGGGTTTAATTTTAGATTTAGAAGCTTTTTTACAGCGAAAAGTTGATGTCGCGACGGATGATTCTTTACATTATTTTATCCGGGATAAGGTACTTGAGGAGGCAGTTAAGCTATGAGAGATAATCGGATTTATTTAATTCATATTCGAGATTGTTTGGCGAGAATTAAAGACTATACTATTGAAGGAAAACAGGCATTTTTTGAAGATTTGAAAACCCAAGATGCTGTGATTAGAAATCTTGAGATAATGAGTGAGTCTGTGACTAAGTTACCTTCTCAATGGACAGAAGCTTATCCAGATATGAAATGGCAAGAAATTAGAGGTTTACGTAATCGTT
>JAAUYL010018494.1_pt1 | contig 14542 bp, 14 predicted proteins | sample 7278011 | NCBI WGS metagenome assembly JAAUYL01 (sample SAMN14350225, study PRJNA611818) | marine sediment metagenome | isolation source: surface marine sediment (1.8m) | place: French Polynesia: Moorea | collected 2018-08 | reverse complement strand
GTCTCCTCCATCTCCATAAAATAATTCCCAACCACCATGTTCTCCTTGTTGGGAAATTAGGTGATTTTTTGCTTTATCAAAAGGTCTTTTGTTATCAGTTTGCCAAATTTTATGTAGTAAAACTATTTCTGCTGTTATTGTGACATTTGATTCTAGTTCACTCCACCAATATCCTTCTGTCTCTTGTAAATTTAATAAATACTTTTGACTGGCTGATATAGATAATTTTACTTTGTTGTTTTCTGTCATTTTTTTCTACAATTGAATATATATAATTGCTGCTAAAAGTAATAATTAATCAATAGTAATTATATCTGTTTGATAAATTTTTGCTATAAATATTTAGGTAGCCCCTGATTAAATAAATAGCTTAAATATAATTTATTGGCTTGAATATCCCTTTTTAATCAAAGGCAAACCCGATTAAATTATTTTAATTCCACTAATTATTTGTAACATTCTTTTTTCAAATTGGTATTATATATGTTTCTCAATGATAATACTTACGCACTTTGAGCAAGTATAAATGAAAATCTTAGAGTTTTAACAAATTAGGGAACCTTCCCTAAAATTTTTTTGTCACTAGATAACTAGATTCTGTATAGATAGACCAGCTTCCCAGTATGCAAGTAGCAACCCTGGGAAGTTTCCTTCCAAGTATTCCTTATCTAGTTTGTCTGTTAGCTTATCTAAGCTAATCCTTTAGACTTTTTTGATATGTTTTCTGTCTATTTTTTGTCTATTGCTAGCTATTTTAGTTTCTTCATAACTAATCCTAGGCTTTATTTTTATTATTAAATACATGAAAAATTAAGTTCTTTAATCGTAAGCATTCAGCTATTAGCGGTCAGCTTTCAGCTTTTTATAGGAATATTTATCGAAATGTTGGCAGAAGACCCGCGCTTTCCTGTAAGGAAGCGTCGTATGGGAATGCAAACTCATGTTATAATACTACTGCTTAGTGTTAGTAATACATCTAAAACATTGAAAGCTAGATATAAATATCGCATCTATCCTAATCATATTCAAATAACTAAATTAAATCAACTGTTTGGCTGTTGCAGATATGTTTGGAATCAAAGTTTAGCATATTGTAATCAACTGTATACTAATGGTGATAAAAAACCTACATATACTGATTTAACTAAACAATTCATAACTCAAGCTAAGAAAGAATTGCTTTGGCTAAAAGAGGTGGCTTCTACTCCATTACAGCAATCCTTAAAAGACTTAGACCAAGCTTACAAGAATTTCTTTAATAGTTGTACTGGTAAGCGAAAAGGTATAAAAGTTAAACCTCCTAAATTCAAAAGCAAGCAATCTAGACAAGCAGTTAGATTTGTAGGAGCTAATTACAAGATTGGTCAAGACAAAATCTATCTACCAAAAGTCGGAAAAATTAAAATAGTTTGGTCAAGATCACTAGGAGGTAAATCTACTTCTGTAACTATTATTAGAGATAGTTCAGGACGTTACTTTGCTAGTTTTGTAGTAGAAACTTGTGCTGAACATTTACCAAAATCTAACAATTCAATCGGTATAGATTTAGGCATTTCAACTTTTGCTACATTGAGTAATGGTAAAAAGATTCTTGCTCCTAAACCACTCAAACAAAATCTCAAAAAGTTAGCTAAATTTCAACGTAAATTTGCTAAGACTCAACCAGGTAGTAAACCTATACGAAAAGCGTAGATTAAAAATCGCCAAGCTTCATAGCAAAATCAAAGATATTAGGACTGATTTTTTACACAAGTTATCGACTGATTTAGTTGGCAAATACGATGTAATTGTACTAGAAGATTTGAATGTCTCTGGCATGATTAAGAACCGCAAATTAGCTCAAGCAATTAGTGACTTAGGCTGGCGAAAATTCAGGACTTTAACTGAGGCTAAATGTGAAAAATATGGTCGTGAGTTTAGAGTTATTTCTAGGTGGGAACCTACGAGTCAAAAATGTTCTCATTGTGGTTTTAAAGGTGGTAAGAAAGAACTAAATGTTAGAGAATGGACTTGTTTTAATTGCGGCACGCACCACGATAGAGATATAAATGCTGCTATCAATGTGCTAGAAGTTGTTCAACCAAAAACCAAGGTTGAAAATGAAACAGTAGGAGAAAATCCAGTTCAACTCTCTTTTTTTGTTAACGAAGTTCCTCCGCAGGAGGCAATAGTCGCCGAAGGGCATGCCTCCTCCGGAGGAGCTGCGCTAACGGAGACTCAAAACAAGACGAGGAGCAGCCGTAAGACTCGCCGTAAAAAGCAAGCAAGCAGCAATGAGTCGTCTACCCCCCCTGAGTTTTTCAAGCAGCTCAGTCTGTTTGATTGATGGATGGGAATCCCGCCCTCTCTCGTAGAGCAGCGTTGGGAGGATGTCAAGAATATGCACCAGATATAATTGGTACTCAAGAAGTTAAAGTAAATCAACTATCAGATTTACAACAATTATTGTCTAGAAAGTGATAGAACAGGTACGGGTAATGATGAATATTGCGCTATATTTTATCATAAAAATAAATTAAATTGCCGTGATCATGGAGATTTTTGGCTCAGTGAGAAACCAGATATACTAGGAAGTATTACCTCTACCTGGGAAAATAATTTACCTAGAATAGCTACTTGGGCAAGATTTGATATTGTGGCAGAGAATCAACAAATACTTATTGTTAATACTCACCTTGATTATGATAGTAAAAAGTCACGATAATTAAGTGCTAAATTAATCAGCGATCGCCTACAAACAGAAAAATTAAATCCCAACAATTCATTAATTTTTGTCACTGGAGATTTTAACGAGAAACCAGGTTCGAGAGCACGAAATACTTTTTTAAATCCTTTAAATAATGGATTAATTTTATTAGATGCTTTATCTAATTTAAAATTAAATAATCAGATGACTTATAACGATTTTAGTGACCAAGCTTTTCTGCCTATAGATACTATTTATTATGATAGTAGATTAAATTTACAAAGTGTTAAAGTAGTCAATAAAAAATATGATGGAATAATCCCGTATGACCACTTTCCTGTATTAGCAGAATTTGATTTTTAGGGAATCGCGAATCGGGAATAGTATTAAGCTGAAAAAGTATTTTTAATGAGTGGTTTAGTAGAGAATAGTTAGGAGGAATGGACATAATTATAGAGTGGTTAATCAGAAAAATTGTAAGAGTTATTTTTCTGTAATTATTATACCTAAAATGCTAACTTTTTGATGATTTTCGATTGAAAAACTGACACTTTTTTAGACCTAAAAAAGGCTTTATCTCAAATCCGCTTGCTTTAAAGTATTATAATAAACCCGGTTTATAGGAAGTAGATATTAGTATGTAAGACATTTAATATCAACCCGGTTTCTGCTTTCTGACACCAATAATAACCGATTTGATATTAGCCTTTATCTGTCAATAATTTCAGATTTAATCAGCAAACTCTAATTAAATTTTAACTAAATAAATTTAGCTAATAAAAATTGATGACTACATAGACTGATGATGAATCTTAGAGCGCAGAAAAGTTTTTCCAACTGTTACCCACTCCCTTTAAAAACAAATAAATAGCCTTGTATCAAACAAGGCTACCAAAATCAAAAAATTAATTATTAACTTTCTTAACGAACAGAACTTTGCATAGTAGCAGTTTCAATTGGCTTCATTAAATACAACTTTAAGAATTGCCAACCATTAGATAAATACAGAGGTAACTTCTGTAAAGACTTCACAAAACCTGGCTGATTAGAATTAGCGATCGCCGTCAACTTCTCATTATTCTTCACGCAGACTTCTAATCTTTCATAAAATTGAGGATCTTCCACATCCAAAATTACTGGAAAAACGCGCCCTGAAGTTTCATTAGTCTTCTCAATCACATACTTATCATAATCACGAGCATTCAAACCAATAGAAGCATAAAAATCAGCCCGTTGAATATCATTCAAATACATAGTAGCAAAAACAGAAAGCAAGAAAAATCGACTCCATAATTTTGCCTGCCAATCATTCAGAAATTCCGGTTTAGCCCTCATAATAGCATCAAAGAAATCTCCATGACGATTTTCATCCTGACACCAATTTTCAAAGAAACGGAAAATAGGATAAATTCTATCTTCTGGGTGAGCTTCTAAATGACGATAAATAGTAATATAACGCCAATAACCAATTTTTTCCGATAAATAAGTAGCGTAAAAAATAAACTTTGGTTTAAAGAAAGTATACTTACGACTTTTAGTCAGAAAACCTAAATCCAAAGACAAATTAAAATCCGACATTGCCTTGTTCAAAAAACCAGCATGACGAGCTTCATCTCGTGACATTAAATTGAAACACTCAGCCAAAACAGGGCTTTTATCTTTGAGGCGACGACCCAATTCTTTATACAGTAAAAAACCAGAAAATTCAGCAGTACAAGAACGTTCTAGAAATTCAACAAACAACCGACGAGTTTCCCCATCAATATGCTCCCAAGATTGAGAAAATTCTTCATCTCGGACAAAATGATGGCGATTATAGTCAGCACGAAATTCTTCCAAAATAGCCATCAATTCATCTTCATTTACAGAGATGTCCATTTTAGCCATCTCATCAAAATCTGTTGTATAGAATCGAGGTGTAAGGATAGTTTCTTTAGAGGGGACTTTTACCCCTGGACGCATTTCTTCAAAAGCTGGTTTTTTCAGAGAATCTACCATAAGTTTTGTTGTTTTCTTAATTATGAATCTATGTCTATTGACGTTTTCTCCGGCCTAAAGGCACAGAGTCTTAGAATCACTTCCAAGGTTTCCTCTTTCCTTGACAAACCTTAAAATTAACTATCTCTTGGGAGCAATACTTAAACCTTTTCACCGTTACCAATGAAAAAGCCTAATTTAGTTAATCCCAGTTTGCTCTATCTCCAGAGGCATACTAGGATACTAACTCTAGCGTTCTCGTGCGCCCCACGATACGATAATGTATTGTCAAACTTTGATTTTTCTAGTTGTGCGACTTGTTTTAGTTAGCTAGCTGATATTAATAAGCCCCATTTCTCATAGAGAGCAATGGTTTAAATGGCAATATATTTTCCACGCTATATAGTTTATCAAGGTCTAGGGGTTTGAAGTATCTAATTTTTGTTAAGAATTGCAAAGGTATGTGTAGTTTATAAAAGGCATGAAAGTTTTGGACTTTCCTAATTGCTTAACTACAAATATTAACCGTGAAATTAATGCTAAGTAGGTAGGCACGAAAAACGGAAACTATGTAAGGATAAGTAAATACGGAAAATGTATTTATGAGGACTTACGCACCAGGCCACAGATATAGCGTCAAAAACTAGAACGTTCTAGTTTTTGAACTCTATATGTAGTAGCTTGGCGTAAGTCCTGTTTATCTTAACGTTGGTTGAAGACCCGCGCTCTCCTGAGGTCGGGAGCGACGCAATTGGAAAACCAATCAATGTTGCGGTTTTTCCAAAGCGTGTGCTATCGTACTTAGAGGCTGCTGGGCTAGCAGTGTCAGTCTGTGGAGCGCGCCTTTAGACCGAAAAGAGGGAAGGGCCTTGGAGGCTGGTGCATTGAAGCAGAAAACCCTAATCAGTGATGGTTAGGAATCCTGTCCTGTCACGCAAGTGCAGCGTCGGGAGGATGTCAACAGAGCTGTATTAAGATTAATCATCTCAACGTTGGTTGGAGACCCACGCTCCCCTATCAGGAGAGCGTTGGGAGGAAAACCAATCAATTTCGTGGTTTCACACACAATATGTTACTATGTAAGCACTAAGGAATTTTTAATTATTACTAGATGGTTGAAAAAGCGTACAAATTTAGGTTTTACCCTACTCCAGAACAGGAGAGTCTCCTGCGGAGGACTTTGGGGTGTGTACGTTTAGTCTTCAACTTAGCTTTAGCTGCTAGAGCTCAAGCCTGGCATGAAAATAAACAGCGAGTAAGTTACAAGCAAACTTCAGCTATGCTTACCTTATGGAAAAAGCAGGAAGATTTAGATTTTCTGGCACAAGTAAGCTGCGTACCCTTACAGCAAGGTTTGAGACATTTACAAACTGCTTTTACTAACTTTTTTAGTGGCCGTGCTAAGTACCCGAAATTTAAGAAAAAACGTATGGGGTGGTAGTGCTGAATTTACGTTCATCAGCATTTAGATGGAAAGATAGTCAAGTCTATCTAGCTAAATGTTGTGAGCCATTACCTATAAGATGGAGTAGGCAACTACCGCCTGGTTGTGTACCAAGCACAATTACAGTTAGACTGAGTCCTGACCGTAGGTGGTCAGTGTCTCTAAGAATTAATGAAACCAGAGACTTGAGACTTAAGGCCATTAAAAAGCAAATAGGTATTGATTTAGGAATCACCAATCTATTAACTACCAGCGATGGAGAAAAATTTGCTAACCCTAAGAATCTAAACAAGCTACACAAAAAGCTGAGGTTGGCTCAGAAATCTCTAGATAGAAAAACTAAAGGAACTAACAACTATCAAAAAGCCCGACTCAAAGTAGCTAGGATACACGCTCATATCAAAGATTCAAGAGGAGACTATACCCACAAACTAACAACCCAACTAATTAGAGAAAACCAAACGATAGTGGTTGAGGATTTGGCACTCAAAAATATGGTCAAGAACCACAAATTAGCAAGAGCAATATCAGATGCTAATTGGGGAGAATTAGTCAGGCAACTAGAGTACAAAGCTGAATGGTATGGCCGTCAATTAATCAAAATTGACCGATATTTTCCCAGCTCTAAACGTTGTTCTAGTTGCGGTCATGTAGTAGAAAAACTACCTCTAAATATCAGAGAGTGGGATTGCCCAGAGTGTGGCAGTCACCACGATCGTGACATAAATGCAAGTATAAACATTTTGGCTGCGGGACTCGCAGTGTCAGCGCCAGTCGCTCATGGGGGGGACCCCCAAGACCGCGCTGGCTTGTCTGTGGAGCGACTGTAAGACCTGAAGAGATGACTCGGAGGGCGGGTGCTATGAGGCAGAAAGCCCCTAACAGCAATGCTAGGGAATCCCGCGCTGTCTCGTAGAGCAGCGTCGGGAGGATGTCAAGTTTTGGACTACATCTCAATGAATAATATAGGATATAGTTACCTATTCTGGGCAGCTTGCTTACTAGGCTTAAGTGGATGCCATCGGATCTACAATGGCAAGATTTTCACAGGTCTAGTTTGGCTGTTTACCTACGGCTTATTTGGAGTCGGCCAATTTATCGACTTGTTGTTAATTCCTAGTATGGTAGAAGAGCACAACGCTAAAGTCAGAGCTAAATTGGGTATTTCATCTCAAGGAGTACCACTATATCACTCAAATGGGGCGATCGCTATGAAAGCCTCTGTTCCACAAACCAGTCAACAATTAATGCTTGCCTTACTCAAAGCAGCTTCAGTTAAAGGAGGAAAATTATCTGTTACTCAAGGAGTCATGGCAACAGGAGCTAGCTTTGCAGAAGTAGAAGAGACTATGAAAGAAATGCTCAAAACTGGCTACGTCAGTGTAGATAACCATCCAGAGACAGGGATAGTTATTTACGATTTCCATGAACTTTGACTACTCCTCAAGACTAAATTCACAGTAATTATAAGGATATTCTACAAAAGCTTTTTGGTAATTTGGCAAATAAATAATCAATAAAATATATTAATTGATATTAGTTTGAGTCTTCCATAGTTACTAAAATTAAGGTAAGATAGTAAGCTGTGTCTATTAAAGAATAGAATAACTTTTATGGCCGTACCAAAGAAGAGAACCTCAAAATCCAAGAAAAATATGCGGAAGGCTAACTGGAAACGCCAGGCAAGGCTAGCAGCCAAGAAGGCACTATCCCTAGGTAAATCTGTGTTAACTCAACGTTCCCACAGTTTTGTATATCCAAGTAACGAGGAGGAAGAAGAAGAAGATTAATCAACTGGGGCTTTAATACGCAAATGGTTTACCGAAAAATTTGGTTTAAAGCCTTGGCCTTTTAGGGCAACTTTATCTTATACTTATAAATACTACTTATATACGTGGCAAAGGTATTCAACTGCTCTAAAAACCTAGATACTAATCGTAGCGCATTAGCACCTTAAAAAGTAGAGTTATGGAGCGCGCGCACACCGAATTATTGTGCATGGAAAAGCTTTAAGCACCAAGTATCAGAGAACGAAAGTTTTTGAGGTTTGAACTGTAACGTAGGGCTTTCAATATTGGTATAATGTTAATAGTTGACATACCCCCAGGCGTAAACGCCCGGGGCAGTATCTTAGGTTGAATGAGTCCACTTAAATCAGATACCTTACGATACCTAAGCCAGAGATGGTTCTCGGACAAAGCGTTTGCTCTATTACCTCTTGCCTCCTGGGTCTGAGCTGCGCTTTTCATGTCGCGAAGCGAAACAGAAGTTTTAATTACTTGACCATGCTAGCGGTAACTTATCAGGATAGCAGTTACATAGTTGCTTGGCACAAGCACCACAAATTACTCTGTCTGTATATACTATAGCACAATCTATGCAACTAATCGGTATAACTAAATAAATGTATATGAATTTATTTTAACAAATAAATATTAGTAAATCAACAATGGTTAATCAACCCCTTAGATATGAGTCCTAAAAAAATGCCTAACATCCACAAATAATATCCCAAACAAAAAAATATATATAAATATATATAGTTAACTCTAGCACTCTTCTTTAATTAATCCTAGCAGATGGCAGAATCAACATCGCATCACCAAAAGAATAAAAGCGGTATTTTTGAATAATTGCTTCCTCGTATAAACTTAAAAGACGTTTTCTGCCAATCATAGCACTAACAAGCATTAACAAACTAGAACGTGGCAGATGAAAATTAGTAATTAAACCTTCTACTACCTGCCACTTATAACCAGGATAAATAAAAATATTAGTATCGCCAGAAAATGGTTCAATGGATGAGTGCGGATTACTATTATTAGCTAGTGCTGCTCCTTCAATAGCTCTAACTACTGTCGTTCCCACTGCAATAATTCGTCCACCTTTGGCCTTTGTTTGGTTGATTTTATCTACAGTCAAAGATGAGACCTCAACCCATTCGGAGTGTATATTATGGGTAGTAATATCTTTAACCTCAACTGGACGAAATGTGCCAATACCAACGTGCAAAGTTATAAAAGCTTTTCCAATATTCCGTTGTTCTAGTTTTTCAAGTAATTCATCAGTAAAATGTAAACCAGCAGTAGGAGCAGCGATCGCTCCTGCTACCTTGTTATACACAGTTTGATATTGTTCAGTGAGAGCCTGTGAATCTGTAACATAAGGAGGAAAAGGCACATGACCAAATTGATTTAACAGGTTGATGAAAGAAACTCCTTGAGGCAAATGAAATTTTAAAACACGTCCACCAGTTTCTCGATCAGTTGCTAATACTGTGGCTTGCAACTTATAATCACAACCAAAGGATGAATTAGGTTCAAATTCGATTTTTGCCCCATTGATAAAACGTTTACCAGGCTTTACCAAAGCTAACCAAGTATCACTTGTCATGGGTTTCAATAACAAGATTTCTACCTGAGCACCACTCGTTTTGCGGCCATAAAGTCGAGCAGGAATTACACGAGTATTATTCAAAACCAGTAAATCTCCTGGTTGGAGTAAATCTAGTAAATCTCTGAAAATACAATGACGGTGTTTCAGTGACTCTACTACCATTAAGCGAGAGCTATCTCTAGGTACAACTGGATTTTGAGCAATTAGCTCTTCAGGAAGTTGATATTCATAAGCCTCTAGGGACCAATCTACATCGGTCATATTACTTAATAGAATATATAACGGGTAATTGGGTAAAATCCCCCATATAAATTAGGGTACTTATCCCCTAGTTATTTGCAATACATAAGAGTGAATATATAAGCATAGACATAGTTGGATAATACCAGGCATATATACCTGGAGTAAATTAAAGACAATAGATTCTATGGCTGTTTTACACTCCTAAACATTGTAGAACATATACCTAATTTGTTTATAGGGAAGCGGCAATATCCGCCCCGCTTCCTATGACTGTTTCCCAGCACCTTTAATATTTGCTCTGTAGTAGAAAATAAATTTTAGAGGTTAAACCGGGGGAAAATCGACAGTTGTAAGCGGTAAGAGTTTGAATTGATATGGAATACCTTTACTTTTTAGCAAATACTAGCCTGTGTCTCAGAGTAGTTGAATACTTAAATACTGCCCATCAACTACCGCTTCAGTTTATGACAGTAATTCATCAAATTGATGGTTGGGTTGTAAAAATCAAAATGAGTCATTACTTGACTCCTCAACAACATGGAGATTTTAGGGCTTTTATGAATGAATTGGGAATACCTTACGATCCTGATATCCGCGTCAGAATGGCACTATGGGGTTTGGAAACTGGACAATCACCCTTAAGTGTTATGAGACGTTATCAGGTAGCGGTGGTTTCCCATGGAGAGCCCAATCAAGATGAAATAGAAGCATTTCGTACCCAATTTGTCAAGGGTTTGGGATATTGCCCAGAAACTTTGGGTTAATCTTGAATCAGGCTCTAATTTGTTTGTACCTATACATCTATGAATACTATAATTAATATTAGTATGGGTACAATAACAGTAATATATACTTAATTGATTCTTCACAATTTAAGTATTTAGTCTAAATGAGCAATAAAAGCAGAAGGAATATAATTTTGTAAAGTTAGTTGATAACCTGCTAACTCGATAGAATTTCCTATCTCAACAGTTAATTCAGATAGTTGCTCTTCTGGTGATGGGGTTATTAGAAACAGAGAATTTTTCTGAGTATAATTACACCTTACTAAGGCTACATCAAATCTACAAGAATAATCTGCTAATTCTGGGCGATCGCTCAAAAACATTTCTGCAGTTTGCCATAGTTTGGCTTGCTTTGATTCTGTAACTGCTAGTAGACCATCTTCATCCCAGTTACCTCGACTACGGGTTTTTACTTCCACAAATGCTAAAAGAGGAAGATTTGAAAAATTTTGACCAGAGCTATCCCTGAAGGGAGAAGTTTTCATGGCGATAATATCTAATTCTCCCCAGCGACATTGCCATCTTCGATGGAGTATTTGCCAACCTTGTTGATTTAACCATTTTGCCACTAACTCTTCTCCCAAAATACCTTTGTCAATTTTTTGGGAAATATAAGTAGATTGACTAGATGAAGAAAGGCTCATTTTGGTTTATTCTAAATTATGAACTGCTTAGAGTAAATTAGCCAGAAGTAGTATGAATTTCAGACAACAGAAAACTTTCCAAATTTTAGTCAGTTTCGTCTTTTCATTAATAGTATATATCATTGGTATTGGGACAATAACTACTATGACCTTTACCAACGCAATACCAACTCTAGCTGATGAGTATGACAAACAAATCTTGGTAGGTGTTGATTTTTCTGGTCGAGACTTAACTAATGATTCATTTACTAAATCAATTCTGCGTAAAAGTGACTTTAGGAATGCAAATTTGAGTGGAGTTAGTTTGTTTGGCGCTCATTTAGAAGGAGCTAATTTAGAGGGAGCAAATCTTAGTTATTCTACTTTGGATAATGCTATTTTTAACAAAGCAAATTTGACTAATGCTATTTTGGAAGGTGCTTTTGCTTTCCATACTCAATTTCGTGGTGCAATTATTGATGGGGCAGATTTTACTGATGCTTTTTTGCGAGAAGATACTCAAAAAGAGCTATGCAAAGTTGCTCAAGGTAGAAATCCTATTACAGGTAATGAAACAAAAGATACGCTATTTTGTGATTAATTAGGGTTTGCTGAAAAAGTATTATGGGTGAGGGTAGGAGTTAGGAGTCAGCAGGAATGGGTAATTACAGAGTATGGAGTCGGAACAATTGTCCCTTAGTTTTTCCGCCCTTGTCTACTCAAAATCCTCACATTTTCGGCTTCAGGGAGCAAAAAGCTTGCACTTTTAGACCACACGCAAAGGCTAAAGTCTTTATATATAAAGGCTTTGAGATTTAATCAGTAAGCCCTAATTATAATTGAGTTATGAGTTGGCCTCTTGTGGAGGAACTGCGTTAACAATACTGAGCGCTGAAACATCCGGCTTAAAATACTGAAGTTTATTCTTTTGATCTCGTTAAAAGGGGAGGCTTGAGACCTGATTTTTTGTCATAATTTTAGTCATAATTTTAGTCTGAATAATCAGACAATATCTGTTTATTCAAAAATTTACCAAAAAATTGGGTTTAAAGCCTCGCCCATAAGTGGGCGAGGCTTTTTGGTTACTTTAGCGAAAATAAAAAGCTGAGAGCTGACTGCCAATAGCTGAATGCTTGCCTCAAATATCTATGAAAAAACTATAGTTGTACGGTTCATAAATATTGAAGAGGATTGCCTAATCACCAACCCCTATGGCTGATTTCGAAGTGCTTTTAGATAGATTTATATATTCAATAATTAATAATTTTTATGTCGGCGACAGCCGTTTGCGTAGCATGACCTAGGAAAACAATTAATAATTAATAATTACCTCTTCTGTAATAGAAATATTGGTTAAAAGGAAATTTTTTTCTCCTTGAAATGAGAGGCTTGAAACCTGAATTTTTCGGTAAAACAATTTGTCTGTGATGGTTAAGTATTGTCATCGTAATTTGAGTTTTAAATTTTTGCTATAGCTAGGTGATAGAAATCATATATAGCAATCATATTTCAGTTGTAATATTTTAGTGGTAATTAGGAGTAGACCCACCCCTAACCCCTCCCAGGAGGGGAAGTCAGGAGTCAGGAGTCAAAATATAAAAGGATTTTGATCGATATTAATTGTTCTTAAATATCTGATAAATTATTCTTGATTGCTATATAAATAAAACATAAAGTATATTATTTGACCACAAATATTCAACGGATTGCTATGAATATTTTCGATACTCGTACTTAGCTGACTTGAAAATTTAGGTTAAATTATTTATAAGTATTCAGCTAGCTGGCATTTCCTGCGGAATGGGCTCGCATTCATCTTTTGAACGTAATAATTTACTAAGGTCAACTGATGACTAATTTCATTTCTTTCGGAATGCTACGCAAACATAACTTTTAATTTTCCTTGGAAACTAATTTATTCTTCAGTGGATAATTAATTAATAACTCATAGTTCATAGCTGATAACGCAGTTGCTTTGTAATAGCTGACGGCTATTAGTTCTGCATTCTCCAAGAAATGCTTACAATTATTTGATAAATTCTATGAATAATTTCCGTTTTCATCAAGACACTATTGCAGAAGTTAAGCAAAGAGCTGATATTTATGATGTTATTTCAGAACATATTGTCTTAAAGAAACGGGGGAAAGATTATGTAGGATTATGTCCTTTCCATGAAGAAAAAACTCCTAGCTTTACTGTTAGTACCACTAAACAAATGTACTATTGTTTTGGTTGTGGTGCAGGTGGTAATTCTTTGAAGTTTTTAATGGAAATTGGGAAGTCTTCTTTTAGTGATGTGGTATTAGATTTAGCTAGGCGTCATCAAATACAAATTAAAACAGAATTACCTGAACATAGACAAGAGTTTCAACGGCAAATTTCTCTGCGGGAAAAACTTTATGAAATCTTGGCAATGGCAAATAGTTTTTATCAACACGCTTTAAGACAACCCCAGGGAAAAATTGCTTTAGAATATTTAAAAAATTCACGTCAAATTTCAGAAGAAACTATTCAAAAATTTCAACTAGGTTATGCTCCTAATGGTTGGGAAACTATTTATGGTTATCTGGTAGAACAAAAAGGTTTTCCTGTGGAATTAGTCGAAAAAGCTGGATTAATTTTGCCGAGAAAATCTGGTACTGGTTATTACGATAGATTTCGCGATCGCTTGATGATTCCTATTAATGATGTTCAAGGTAGAGTTATTGGTTTTGGTGGGAGAACTTTGACTGATGAACAACCTAAATATTTGAATTCTCCTGAGACGGAATTGTTTGATAAGGGAAAAATTTTATTTGCTTTGGATAAGGCAAAAACTGCTATTGCTAAACAAGATAAAGCTGTGGTTGTAGAGGGATATTTTGACGCAATAGCTCTTCATGCTTCGGGAATTAATAATGTTGTTGCTTCTCTTGGTACGGCGTTAAGTTCAATTCAAATTAGACAACTTTTACGTTATACGGAATCTAAACAAATTATCTTAAATTTTGATGCTGACCGAGCAGGTATTCAAGCTACTGACCGAGTAATTGCAGAAATAGAAAAACTTGCTTATAGTGGGGAAGTTAAACTGAGGGTTCTGAATATTCCTGATGGGAAAGATGCTGATGAATATTTGAGAATTTATTCTGCTCAAAAGTATCAGGAATTATTGGTTAATTCTACTCTATGGATTGATTGGCAGATTCAAAATATAGTAGGAAGTAAAAATCTGAGTCTGGCAGATGAGTATGCTCAAGCAAATCAAGAAATAGTTAAAATTTTAACGAAGATAACTAATGATAATCAGCTTACTTATTATCTTCAATATTGTGCAGAAATTTTGAGTCAGGGAGATGCTCGGAGAATTTCATTAATTTCTGAAAATTTATTAACTCAAGTTTTTAT
>JAAUYL010062461.1_pt1 | contig 14550 bp, 10 predicted proteins | sample 7278011 | NCBI WGS metagenome assembly JAAUYL01 (sample SAMN14350225, study PRJNA611818) | marine sediment metagenome | isolation source: surface marine sediment (1.8m) | place: French Polynesia: Moorea | collected 2018-08 | reverse complement strand
AGAGGTAGGAGTAAGAATTGTCTCTCAATTTTTCTGCCATAATCATCCTAAGATACTAGCATGCATGAGCTTTATAAGTGCGAAAAGCTGGTACTTTTTTCAACTCTAAAATGCCAAAACCTTTATATTTCAATACTTTTAGAATTAATTAGCAAGCCCTACTTAATAACTGAAGTTTTGAGGAAGTATAGCGTTATTTTTGGGAATTGGTATAATACAAAATATTCCAGATTAATGTGGTTAATTGACGGGGTAAATATTTTTTTGCTTATTCTCTATCCTCGGACCCATCTTCCCTATTCCCTATTCCCTAGTATGTGTACTTCATCAAGTAGGAAAATGCTGTATCAATTTAGTTTAATTAATCATCAAAAGATATTCTCTCCTTCAACCAACTTAATAAATCATCCAGATTATTAAAATCCAAAACAGCCTCAGCTAAATCATCAAAATCTGTATCAGATAAATAATCAAACTGGCGAGTTATCTCTTGAGAAATTTCACCAAATTGTTTATTTAGTATACGCATTAATACCTCTAATTTAGCAGCATTTATTCTGCCTCTTTCATCTTGCAAAGCCATCCCCCGTCGGTCTACTTCATCTAATTCTTCTAAAGAAAAATTGGTTTGATTAGCAATATTTAAAGCACGTTCTATTTCTGGTACTTCTCCCAAAATTTCTGGGATTGTTTCTAAGTGGGAAGTTTCCTTAAGAAAATAAATCCACTTATCTATTAATGTCTGTAATTCTGCTAAAGTTTTCTGAAATTTTGGCAATTCTACAAATATTAGTCTTAGTAAATTTGACTTATATTCAAATGATTCGTCTTCCTCTTTAAAGACAAACTTAGTAACAACTTTTTCAGTATCTTTAAACATAACAAAATCTGTTATTGTCACAGCAATAACTGGATTTAGTAAATGATAACGTTCTCCTCTTTCTAATTGATTAGCATAAGTTTTTGAGAGATTATAAGCTACTCGTTTATCAAAAGCAATTGTAGTAGCGATTTGCATTTCAATAATTACAACCGAACGGTCTTCTAAAACTGCTTTTATATCTAAATAAGTTTCTTTTAAAGTGATAATCTTACCAGGAGTATATGGGTTGATGATTGTGATAGATTTGATGATACTTTCACCATTGTAAATAATTGCATTTAAAAAGCTGATTAGTATCTCTTGACTTTGGTCAGAGCCGAATATTCTTTTAAAGGCATAATCAATTTTGGGGTTGATAAATCTCATAGTAATACAGCGGTTTCCGCGCGTTATGAGGTACATATATTGGCTGTTTTAGGGAGTAGGGAGCAGGGAGCAGGGAGTAGGGAATATAATGAGTAGGATAGCAAACAAAGCAAAAATATTTACCCCATCATTTCTACCACATTAGTCCGGAATCTGCTGTCTCAGCTCCAATAGAGCTTTTTGTAGAAAAATTAACGTCAATATTAGGATGACTAGGACTTAGGCAAAAAATAAAATTATACGCTATTTGTAGAGGCTAACTGCCGTTAACTACTACTATATATGGTGATTATCCGTAAGTCCTGATGACTACTTTGTTAATCAGTTACCGAAAAACTAAGGTTTAAAGCCTCTCCTAATATGGGAGAAAAATCGGTCGTTTCGGAGCTTTCCGTTTTCAGAAGAGGTAATTATTAATTATTAATTATTAATTATTGAAGTTAGCTTGCTTATTTGATTAGAAAGGGAGAAGAAGGAAGAACAAATGCTTTTAACTAATCATAAAAAATCTTCTTCATTCCCTATACTAATAAATTATGCTGATTATGATTCAAGACTGTAGACTCTTGAAAAATTTATCTGCCAAAGAACCAATAGATTGCCCTACCTTTTTCTTTAAACGCCATCTTTGAAAAGCATTTTCATAATCTTCTCCTTCCAGTTGAAAAGTTTTCCAAGCATCCAAAGCTAACCATAATCCCCACAATAATAAAATTGGTAAAGACCAGGAAAGAGTATGAGCAGTTACTAAATTAAGCAGCACTAAAAATGAATTAACAATTCCATATTTAATCGCACTTTGCTTTAATTTTTCTCGGCGAACTTGATTAAAAATTTGTTTTTCTTGAGACTCACCCCGTTGGGCAAGCCATTCCTGTTCTGCTGCTGCTAATTCTTCAGGAGAAATACCCATCTCCTGGGCAATTTCTAATACTTGTGCTTTTGTAAGTTCGCCTCCTTCAGAACGATGTGCTAAAGCAAGTTGGAGAATTTGCTGAACATCATCTTGAGCATAAGTTTGGGTAATTTGGTTTTGTGGGTTTGTCATTTCATTTATCAGTTATCAGTTAACAGTACCTCCAGTAATAGGGAAGCGAAGAAAATCTAAAATTTCCTTTTTTATCCCCTTTACTGGGAAGGCTATTGACCTTGTTTATTGGTCATAACTCTACTACTTAAATTTTATAATTATTTATTATGATATATAGCAATTAGCATACTTGTAAAATAAAAAATTCTAGCTTTTCGGGAACAGGGAACAGCAAACAGAAAAGATTAACTGTACCTCACGCTTACTGAGAAACCCTATACTCTATTGTGCGATAAATACTAGAGAATAACAATGGAGGATTCCTACCCGTTAAGAGGGGAAATTTCTACTGAATATTATCTGTAATTAACCGTGAAAAAATCAACAGTTATCTCAAATTAGAAAATATTTGTCACAGAATATATCTATTTTTTCGGCGTTGCTGAACCAAGGGATGAATCTTTCACTCCCCACACTCCCCACACTCCCCACACCCCGCACACTAATTCATCCCACATATAAGCAACGCCATTTTTTCTGTGTCACTATCTTGAATATTAAGTTAATCAATGATATTTCAGGCAATACAGGCCATAAAATAATACAAATTTTCCTAAATAATTTAATTTATCAATGAGAATAGAAATATAATATCTAGAGGTATGACTCTTGAATCTGAAAATAGTTATAGCTTTTAATATAGCAATTCTCAAGTGTGAGTGATATCAAATCCTGTTAAACAGTTATAGATTGGTTAAGTCGTAATTAAGTCAGGAGAAGAGAGAATTACAAAGATGAGCGTAGTTCTGACGATTGGAGAATTTTTTTATGTCCAATTCCTCCGGATTTGATATGAGTTAGAAAGTTATAGATTTTAGGGAATCGGAACCAGGGAAAATAAAAGAAGAAAAACAAGTAAACCTTACAAAAGCTGATAAACGCTATATATTTAAGTAAGGAAAATTTTCCTTTGAGATAATATTGACTGAAAAATTTGAGTCTCAAGCCTCCTCTTTTAAGGGGATAAAATAAAGAATATTCCGAATTTTCGTAGCCTCCCTATTAAAGAAGGTACTGATAACTGAAATGATGTGCCACAACCTTCAACCTTCAACAATTAATAATTAATTAATTATTAATTATTAAATAATTCGCGCCTTGAAGCCTCCCCTTGGATAGGGGAAAAAGCGGTCGTTTGCGCAGCATTCCGTAGGATGGGATGCTCCGCAAACGGCTTGTTTCTCCTAATTAGGAGAGGCTTTAAACCTTAATTATTCGGTAATTTCAAATACATAACTAACGAAAAATCTCAAAAAAAATCAATAATTAAAAGCCCTCAATTAGAGTAGGTAAATAGACTGATTGAGAGATATGTTAGGATGGCAAGTATAGTTAAATCATCTAATCAAAGGAGATGTGATTGATTATGGGGAAGCCAAATATTAAGTCTAGGGGACTTTTAGCTTTAGTAATATCTCCAATTATTGTGACTTTTTCAGGTTGGCAATTGGCAAAAGCACAGTCAACCCCAGAATTGCTAATTAGTGTAGAATTTCCTGATGGGGGACAAAGATCGCCTTCAGGTCGAACCAGTGGTGGAGGTACTCGTGGTCCTAGCAGAAGCGACTTGATAGCTCTAATGCCAGGAGATGATAATGCTGGAACAACAATTGCTAGTAATCCGAAATTTTTTGTTTATGTTCCTGAATATGAAGCAGAGTCAGCAGAATTTGAAATAATTGACAACTCAGGTCAAAGTGTATATTCTACGAATTTAGATATTTCTGACACTTCTGGTATTGTGAAACTGACTCTGCCAAAAAATGTCAATCTGAAAACAAACAAAGAATATGTTTGGAGGTTTGCTATAATTTTTGATCCTTGGGATCGGGGTGCTGACAAATATGTTCAGGGAACTATCAAAAAAGTAGAAATAAGTTCAGATTTAGAAAATAGCTTAAAAAATGCTACTCCCCTTGAACAAGCAGAAATATACGCAAAAGCAAGAATTTGGAATGAGACAATAGCTACTTTAGCTGAGTTACGCAATTCTAACCCTACAGAGTGGGAAGAATTATTAACATCAGTAGGATTAAAAGAAATTGCTTCTGAACCGTTTGCACCCTGCTGTCAAATAGAACTTGAATAACATAGAATTACCATTGTAATAGCTGCAACAAGCTCCTAAATTGATTCGGAGCAGTCTAACTTTGACTTGATCGTAAAATTGGGATCGCCGAAAAATTCAGCTATAAAGCCTCTCTATTCATGGATAAAAAAGAAAAAATTCCTTTTAACCTAATCCTTCTATTACATGAAGAGGTAATAATTAATAATTAATTATTAATTATTGAACTGTTTGTTTCCTAAAAAGTGGTTAATAACTGATGTTATGGAATAAATGCACTTATTTTTTTAGTCAATGGTATGGTGTTTGGATTACCGCACCCAGTATCACAGTTTTGGTAATCCTACTACGTTTTGTTGGTTTAGTACAGTTTTGGGAGTGGCGCACTTATGATGCATATATGCGGATGCGACCTTTGGAAAGTCCAGACAATAGAATTGCTATTGTAGGCATTAATGAAGACGACCTTAGAGCAATTGGGCAGTCAATTTTTCCTGATGCTGTTTATGCTAAATTGCTGAATAAATTGAAAGCAATGTCGCCAAAAGTTATTGGTTTAGATATTTATCGGGATGTACCTGTAGAACCTGGTTATCAGGAATTAGTGGAAGTTTTTGAGTCTACTCCCAATATAGTTGGAATTAAAAAAGTAGTCGGGGATAGGCAAAGGGATGTGATAGAAGCACCACCTGCTTTGGAGAAGAATAATCAGGCAGGTGCTAATGATTTAAAAGTAGATTCAGATAAAAGGATTCGACGAGGTTATTTACTTGTCACCCTTGAAAATGGGGAAAATGTCTGGAGTTTTGCTTCTCATATTGCTTTGCGGTATTTAGAGAATTTTGATATTAGTCTAGAGAAAGTTGATGATGAGAAATTTCAGTTAGGTAAAGCTGTACTAAAGCAATTTAAAGCTAATGATGGTGGTTATGTACGCGCAGATGCAGGTGGTTATCTAATTCTTTTAAATTACCGGGGTCCGACTCGCCATTTTGAGACTGTTTCCATGATGGATATTTTAGAAGACCGAGTACCTCCTGACTGGGGGAGCGATCGGATTATTTTGATTGGGAAGGTGGGTGAAAGTTCTAAGGATTTATTTTCTACTCCCTACAGTAGTAGCTTAATTAGAACTTTAGAACCTATGAGTGGGGTTGAAGTTCATGCTAATATTATCAGTCAATTGATTAGTTCTGCTCTTGAAGGTCGTTCTTTAATTAAAATTTGGGCGGAACCATTTGAGTGGATATGGATTTTATTTTGGTCTGGAATAGGATCTGCAACAACTTGGAAATGGCGAACTACTGGTGGTGTTAGTTATTTTTCTATTTGGAAAGTAGTTGCTATTTTTGCTGCTGGTGGAGTTTTATTTACTAGCACTTATATTGCTTTTTTGTGGAACTGGTGGTTGCCTGTAGTTCCTCCATTTTTAGGGATGACAACATCAGCAGTTGTAATTACAGCTTATATTGCTCGTACTGCTCAGGATATTCGCAAAACTTTTGGTCGTTATTTAACTGATGAGGTAGTAGCTACTTTATTAGAAAGTCCGGAAGGATTAAAGTTAGGAGGAGAACGTCGCGAAATCACAATTTTAACTTCCGATCTCAGAGGTTTTACTGCCACATCAGAACGTTTGCCACCAGAAGAAGTTGTGAAAATTCTTAACTTTTATTTGGGATATATGGCAGATGTAATTACTAAGTATCAGGGAACTATTGATGAGTTTATGGGGGATGGAATTTTGGTTTTATTTGGTGCTCCTATTACTAGAGAAGACGATCCGACAAGAGCTGTTGCTTGTGCAATTGATATGCAGTTAGCAATGGAACCTGTAAATAAACAGATGAAAGAGTGGGGTTTGTCACCTTTAGAAATGGGAATTGGGATTAATACAGGGGAAGTTGTTGTTGGTAATATTGGTTCTTTGAAACGGACAAAATATGGTATTGTTGGCAGTCAGGTAAATTTAACTTATCGAATTGAATCTTATACGACTGGGGGGCAAATTTTAATTTCTGGAACTACTTTAAACGAAGTAGGATCTATAATTGAAATTAATGGTGAAAAAGAGGTAATGCCAAAAGGAGTTAAACAACCAATTACTATTTATGATGTTGGTGGTCTTGGTGGTAAATATAATTTAGTTTTAACAAAAGAAGAGGAAATATATTTACCTCTAAAAGAAGCGATTTCTTTACATTATGTAGTTTTAGATGGCAAAAATGTTGGCGATTGTTTAAAGAATGGAAGTTTAGTAAAGTTGTCGGAAAAAGAAGCAGAAATTCAGGGGGAAAATTCAGGGGAAAATATTCCGCCAGCTTTGATTAATATTAAGCTTAATTTTTTGTGGGAGGGAAAAGAAAGTGATGATGTTTATGGTAAAGTTTTAGAGAAAAAAGCAGAAAATGGTAATTTTTATATTCGTTTTACTGCTAAACCTCCGGATGTTGCTGCTAAATTAGAATCTTTGTATAAAAAATTACAAAGTTAGTGGTTGATTTTTAGTAGTATTTAAGTCTGATTGATGAGTTTTGATAGTCCAAATATTTGGTATGATGTCATTTTAGGTAAAACACCGCTTTGTTACACAAAAGATGACTATAAAGAAACCATAAAGAATAAAGATAGTTAAATATTAATAATTAATAATTATTGAAGAAGGAGACAGGAGACAGGAGACAGGAGACAGGAGGAAAATTACATGGGGATTCGCTCCCCCAAGTAATGCGTGAACACCCCTGTTGACGGTGGGGTATTAAACCCACAAAGAAAATGATAATTAATAATTAATATCTTCTTCTTAAGAAGAAGAGGATTGGTTAAAAGGAATTTTTTTGTTCTCAAGGGGAGATTGGATATGGCGTACTTCGGAATGCTCCGCATTCATGTCGGCGACAGCCGTTTTGCTGCGCACAACTTGCGTTAACGCTGCGCGACATGAAAAACGTAGTTGTGCGGAGCGCTAAACGACCACTTTTTCTCCTTGAAAGGAGAGGCTTTAAACCTTAATTTTTAGGTAATATTATGATAGACATAACAAAAAAAGCACCAAGTTATCAAAAAACAGCAAGTGTAATTATACCCGCCCGAAACGAAGCTGGTACTATTGAAGATTGCATTACTCAAATGCCAAAACTAGGCAAACATACAGAAATTATATTTATTGAGAGTAATTCTTCAGACAATACTTGGGAAGAAATCAAGAGAATTCAGAATTTATATCAGGAGCAATGGGATATCAAAATATGTCACCATAATGGTAAAGGAAAAGGCGATGCTGTTCGTCAGGGTTTTAACATGGCAACAGGTGATGTTCTGATTATTCTAGATTCTGACTTAACTGTTCAACCAAAAGAATTAACCAAATTTTTCGAGGCGATCGCTTCAGGTAATTGCCAATTAGCGAATGGCTCGCGACTGACCCATTCAGTATCATTGAAAACAATGCCATTGCTCAATCAACTTGCCAATCGCTTTTTTGCTAAACTGCTATCAATGATATTGGGAGTCGAAATTAAGGATTCTCTTTGTGGAACTAAAGCTATTAGCAAAGAAAACTATCTCCAGATAGTTGCTAATTGGCAAAACTTTGGTAAATACGATCCTTTTGGGGATTTTGATTTGCTTATTGGGTGTAAAAAACTTGGCTTAACTATTCAGGATATTTCTGTAGAATATTTACCAAGAACTTATGGGAAATCAAATATTAAACATATCCAAGGCGGTTTCCAACTTTTAAATATGATTTTATATACTGCTTTAGAGGTTAGGAGGTAGTTGAAATTTAGAATTAAAGGTAGTTAAAATTTAGAATTTAAGTTTTAATATTTTGGTGCCACTCATGCAGATAAATGACCAAATTCTCATGCCTGAGCAGCCACGACCCATAGTAATCATTGGCGCTGGTGGCATTGTTTCCGATGCTCATCTGCCAGCCTATCAGATCGCTGGTTTTAAGGTAGCAGGAATTATTGATATCAAGCAGGAGAAAGCAGCCTCCCTAGCTCAGAAATTCTCTATACCAAATGTTTACGCTAGTGTTGAACAAGCTGTAACCCAGGCTCCAGCAAACGCAGTCTTCGATATCGCGGTACCAGCCTCAGCTTTGCTAGAACTGCTTCCCAAGTTTCCCCGAGGAGCTGGGATATTGATCCAAAAGCCCATGGGCGAGGATCTAGCTCAGGCACGTCAGTTGTTAAGCATCTGTCGCGAACGGGAGTACACTGCGGCAGTTAATTTTCAGTTGCGCACAGCACCGCCTGTGATTGCAGCTCGCCACCTGATAGAAGAAGGTTGCCGAGGCAACCTTCTCGACATTGAGATGCGAGTCACGGTTGACACCCCCTGGCATTTATGGGACTTCTTTGAAAAGTGCCAACGGGTGGAAATTCTTTACCACAGCATCCACTATATCGACCTCATCCGCTCATTCTTGGGAGACCCCAAGGGGGTTTACGCAAAAACAGTAAAGCATCCCGATCTGATGAAGATAGCGTCAGTGCGCACGACCTTAATGTTGGACTATGGGGAGTTTGTGCGGGCTACCATTAACACTAACCATGCTCATAAATTTGGTCTGAAACATCAAGAATCATATTTGAAATTCGAGGGTACCCAAGGAGCAATCAAGATCCGCCTGGGGGTGCTGATGGATTATCCCAAGGGAACTAGGGATGAATTTGAGGTTTGCCTGTTGCAGGGAGAGGACGAGGCGGAGTGGCAAAGCTACGAGATTCGGGGGTCGTGGTTCCCAGAAGCCTTCATTGGTTCCATGTCCAGCCTGATGCGCAAGTTGGAAGACCCATCTCGCTCCTTGCCCACTTCGGTGGAAGATGCTTTCGTTACCATGTCTTGCGTCGAAGCAGCCTACCAGTCTAGCGAGGGAGGTGGCGTTCCTGTTTACGGAAGTCAAAATTCAAAAGTCAAAATTCAAAAGTAAGATTTTACAGACTCAAATACCGTTTCACGGAAGTCAAAAGTCAAAAGTAAGATTTTATAGACTTTTGCTAAGATTTCTTTAGGATGATTTTAATTAACGAAAGGTAATTTTACCAAAAAATAAGGTCTAAAGCCTCCCCTTTTAAGCTATGCTTTATAAACACCTTTATTAACATAAAAATTGACAAAATAAACAAGTTATGTATAAGTCCTTAAAAGGTTTTTGTCAGAGAAAAAGTCTATTAAAAAGTACATTTTTTTTGATAACTTAAGTAGTTTTTCTTATCTACTATGATTTTTTCTTCCATTCTCCCCTGCTCCCTGCTCCCCTGCTGACCACAAGGTTTTCAGGAGTTCCTTATAAGGGATAGCCTTTTAAGGGGATGAAAAAAGTAAGTTTCCGTATTTCAAGCCTCTGGGTTTCCTAGGTCATGCTGCGCAAATAGCCAGAGGTACTGATAACTGATAACTGATAACTGATAACTGATAACTGAATTTCAAGCCTCTGGGTTTCCTAGGTCATGCTGCGAAACAGCTAGAGGTACTGATAACTGATAATTGATAACTGATAACTGAAATGCTGAGACTTCCAACTGAGAAAAAAATCACAATTGCCCGATTGATTAGTAATTTGATCGTTGGGGTTAGAGCAATTTTTGGGCTTTCATCAATTACTAAAGTATATCGTCGAGGTTTACATTGGTCTCTTGATTTAAAAGAGGGTATAGATCTTGCGATTTATTTAGGAGTTTACGAGCCAGAAACAATCAAGGAACTAAAGCGTATTGTTAAGCCGGGAGATGTTGTTGTGGATATCGGTGCAAACATCGGCGCACTAACCCTTCCCTTAGCTGAATATGTGGGAGTTGATGGACGTGTTATTGCCTTTGAACCAACCTCATGGGCCTATGGTAAGTTACAGAATAATTTATCTTTAAACCCTCATTTGCTCAATCGGGTTAGGACTGAGCAGATGATGTTACTAGAAGAGGAAAAAGAACTGCCATCTTTTGTGTATTCGAGTTGGAATCTGTCGGTGAGCGAGGACAAACTGACGCACCCACAACACAAAGGAAGATTAATGACGACTGATGGGGGTCAAGGAATATCACTCGATGGATATTTCGAGAAAAATCCTTGCAAGAGAGTCGATCTGATTAAGTTAGATGTGGATGGCTATGAACTAGCTGTTCTTAAAGGTGCAAGGAAACTGCTTTTACGAGATTCCCCCAAGATAATTCTTGAGATGGCTCGTCAGAATGAGGAAGAGGAAAAACAGTTAGAGAAATTGCTTGCTGAGTTAAAAGACGCTAAATATCGACTAATACATTTAACCGCTAAATATCCAATTATGATGACGAAGGAAGCGATCGAAAAATTATGTCCTCCGGGTGGAAGTATAAATGTTCTGGCACTTCCTCAATAAGACCATTCCAAATCTAATCTTAAATCTCTTTATTAATATCATGTCCGGATAATTAGTGATAAAAAAACTTGCTTCTCCTAATACCTGAAAACTTTCTCTTCTTCCCTCCTGACTTCTGACTCCTGACTCCTGACTCCTCCCTACTTATTTATAACTATTCAACCGGACATAATATAACAGGAAATTTGATGGATATTTTGGGAATAGAAAAACTAATATACTTGATTTTTGTCATTACCATCGTTTTAGTGACTCTATGTTCTCTGGCTAGTTATTTAGGGAAGTTTCACTATCTGCTTGAACTAACCTGTCATTTGAAAATCCAATATACATTTCTGAGCTTGTTCGGGATATTGTTTTTTTTATGGGTTGGCAATTCTCTCTGGTTGCTGATTAGTTTATTCTGCCTGACGATTAATTTATTAGAAATAATCCCGTTTTATATTTCCCCAGATATAATCAAATATCCGAGCGATCGCGAAATCAGATTTTTTGAAGCGAATGTCTTCTATAAAAATCAACAGTATGAGCGATTAATCTCTGAAGTAAAAGAACAAAATCCCGATGTAGCTATATTTATAGAAGTGACTGATGCTTGGGCAGAAAAATTAGAACTTTTACAAAAAGATTATTCTTATTGGATGCTCCATCAAGAGCCACAAATTGCTTTCAATGAAAATGTAAATTTAGGAATAGCAATTTATAGTAAGATACCTCTAAAAAATACATCAATACAAGATTTAGGGGGAGGAAGAAAAACTGTAAGTACCCAAATCGAGATTCAGGGAAAAACTCTCTCAATATTAGCAACCCATCCTAGTTGGGGTATTGGAAAATATGGGTTTAATTTGCGGAATAAACAGCTATCAGAAATTGCTAGTTATGTAGCAAATCAGAAAAGCTCAATAGTAGTTATTGGGGATTTGAATATAACGATGTGGTCTCCATATTACAAAGAGTTGATTTGTAATTGTGGACTGTATAATGCACGAAAAGGCTTTGGTCTGATTCCCACTTGGCCAAGCTTTCTCCCGTTATTATCTATTCCAATAGACCATTGTTTGGTCAGTCAAGATATTAAAGTTGTTAAAATAAAAAGTGGTAAAAATATAGGTTCAGATCATTTACCTTTAATCACAGATTTAATAATTACTGGTAACTGATAACTGATAACTGATAACTGAAATAACTATGGTGCATCCCAAAGAAATATACGATTTATTGTTAGACTATGGCAATACTAATACTGCTATAAAAGAGATATTAATCGGTTTAACCTGGACTCTGTGTGAAACTGAAAGTATTGGTTTATGTATGAGTCCGGGTACAGTTACACGCACATTACCTTGGTCAGGAACTCTGGTAAATAAACCTGTAAAAGAGTTGGCATCCTGGTTGCGGTCTTGGAATAGCTTTGAGGCAACTGTGGGAATGGCAGTTATTAATGCAGAGATAAATGGGCGTTCCCAACTTCCCACTCAAGCGGAACCCTTATCTCCTTACGGACCAGGAAATTTGGCAGTATTTGAATATTTTCTACCAATGATTCGGGGAAAAAAAGTTGTTATTATTGGTAGGTATCCTAGGTTGTCTCGTTATGAGAATGAGATGGAAATGACTGTCATTGAACGGCAACCAGGAGCGGACGACCTTCCCGACCAAGCATCGGAGTATTTATTACCGGAGGCGGAATGGGTGTTTTTGACAGCGACTTCTATTGCTAATAAGACTTTTCCTCGGTTAGTGGAATTGGCAAAAGATTCTCAGTTAGTTTTGATGGGTCCAACTATGCCTTGGTTAGCAGAGTTAAAGGAATTTGGGATTGATTATTTGGCAGGAGTTACTGTTAGTAATTCCCAAGCTTTAAGGCAAACTGTTGCTGAAGGTGGAGGGGTAAGAATTTTTGAAACAGGTGTACAATATCAAGTGTTGAAGTTGTAAATTTGTAGTAAATTATGGCTGCTAAAGATATTTTTGTTTATAGATAGGGCTAAAGTTATACTACGAACTTTAATTATAACTATTTAACAGGATTTCAGAATTTCATGGTGCTTTGGGGCAATTTATTAACTACCGAACAGTATTAATAAGAATTGAACCGGAAAGAGTTCTATATTTAGCTGTTTCTGAAGATACTTGTGAAAGTTTTTTCACTCTTGTATTTATATTATGTTCGGTTAAATAGTTATTATAATTAAAGTTCGTAGTAGGGCTTCAGCCCGAACTGTAGATAGGGCTGAAGCCCTACTACAAACAAAAACTTTATTATAAGTGATTATCCGAACATGATATTACTCAAATAGCAGTTGAAGAAAATCAGATAAAATTGATTATATATAATTCTGTAAATTAGGTAATTGTGGAATGTAAAAGCTAACTAAATATAGGAATTATGTCAAAAATATTATTACTGAGTATAGTCAATACAAACCATCTTATTTTGATGAAGAAAGAGACCATTATCAACTTCTAAATGTAGGTTGGCATGGCAATAGACAAGTACGGGGTTGTGTGTTGCAAATAGATATTAAAGATGAAAAAATCTGGATACAACATGATGGTACAGAAATTGGTATTGCTAATGAATTATTAGATTTAGGGGTGTCAAAATCAGATATTGTTCTGGCTTTTATTGCACCTTACAAACGGCAATATTCGGGTTTTGCTGTGTCGTGAAATTATACCAAATCCACTTCAATAAGGAGATATTAACACAATTCAGAATCCTTGCCTAATAAAAAAATTTTCCGTCTTTAGTTATTTCCAAATCTTTCTAAATTTTCTTCCCTCCTAACTCGTAACTCCTGACTCCTTATCTAATTACACCAATCCTACCGGATTTGATATTAGAAGTAAGGAAAAAGGAAGAAGTTTGTAGGTTGGGTTGACGCAGGAAACCCAACAATAGAATTTCTAAGTACCACTTGTCGTTATCAGGAATTTGATTTAGCAATAAGCAATAAAGTTCTATTTGTTGGGTTGCGCTGTCGCTTAACCCAACCTACTACTATAAAAAATTATTTTCCTGTGCTGTTGTAAATAATGTTTGCCAAAATAACGATTTATCATTATCAGGAATTTCGTTTTTTCCAGCCTGATTAATTATCTCAAAAGTTTGATTAATTGTACAGTCTAATTTGAGAGCTTCTACACAAGCTTCAGCAACAATAATTCTGCTGGTTTCACCTAATAATTTATCTCCTTGACCAATAATAATTTTTTGACGATTTCCACTTGTGGCTTTGATTAATGTATTCAGGTCGTAAGAAGTATAAGGACCGTCTGTTAATCTCCCTGGTCTAATAATTGTGTAAGGTAAACCAGAACTTTTTAACAGATTTTCTGCCTTTAATTTATAATCTAAAACTCTAAATAAATTGAGAATTTTATAAGGAAATTGATCGGAACGTTCGACTCCTACGGAAGAAACTAAAATAAATCGTTTTAAATTAGCAGGCATCACATTAATTAAGTTTTGATTGCCTAAATAATCCGTATTTTCAGGATTGTTACCTCCCCACCATCTAGTTGAAGGAAAAGCTGTAGTTCCGAGACAAGAAATAGTGGCATCTATTTGTTGATTTGCCAGACATTTTTCTAAGGATTTTTGTTCGCGAACATCTCCTGGAAAAATTTTAATATTTGCTGAATCACCAAATAACTTTTGAGCTTTTTCCATATCTCTAACTATGGCAATAATTTGATAATTTTGGGCGATTAATTTGGCAACTACGATTTGACCTACTCCCCCTGTTGCACCTAAAACTAGAATGTTT
>JAAUYL010026334.1_pt1 | contig 14559 bp, 13 predicted proteins | sample 7278011 | NCBI WGS metagenome assembly JAAUYL01 (sample SAMN14350225, study PRJNA611818) | marine sediment metagenome | isolation source: surface marine sediment (1.8m) | place: French Polynesia: Moorea | collected 2018-08 | reverse complement strand
CGCGAGAAAATCTGGGTGGCGTCAATAAAATTTGGCAACGTGTGGAGGCTCTGCTCCGTTGAACTGTCTGTGCCACCCACCCAATGGAACGCCCAAGATTGTTACGTACAGAGATGTTCTTACGGTCCAACCTTTGCTTATATCTAGCTCAAAAGACATTCTTGCTTATCTTTATTTGAAGCTTTGCCAAAACTCGTGCACAGAGTGACAATCTTAGGATAGACATAAAGGAAACCCAGTTGACGACCCCTCTATTTGGACATTTGAGATAAAACCCTTGACCACTGGGCTATGTGAACAGAACAACAGGCAAAAGAGTGTTTATGGATATCTCAATGCAATGCCCCATTGCCTTTATCAAGTGATATCCCACAACGAGTCAGGAAAAACAAGCTGCTTTGAGGCTACCGCAAAAAAATCTCCTTGAAACCCCTGTGAAATTTGAAATTAAACCGTGTCCGTGTTAATCAAGTCAATTTCGAGCTTTAAGCATGCATACGTTTGAAAACATGAATGAAGTACCTGCTGAGCTGTCATACTTAAAAGAAGTGTTCCATTGACGAAAAAAGTCTAAGGAACGTCACGCTCGAATATGAGGCCAAATGAGTCCTTTCAAAGAGTTAAATTCGAAATTCGATCTCCAAAGAGAAAATCTGGCTTCCAGTTCTGTTTAGCGCAGTCATCGCCATTGCTCGAGGGCAGAAATGGTGCGCGGTCGGCCCATTTTTTTTCAGCGAAGCATCATCGTCCACCAACCGAACAAGTAGGCCTGGACCTGGACGTGCCTGTGTACACACATCACATATCATATGCAGTCTCTCTGACTGACCGTAAGAGCAGATGGAGGAGGAGCCAGTGCCGCGTGAAAATCGCGCTGTAACGCAGAATGTAGCAGTTCTCGTGCAACCGGCGACAATGCCGTCATTTACCGTTGACGGAAAATCTTGGCGCAATCGTCGCACGTGGCGGCAGGTTGCGGCGCCACTCGCGGTTGACGCTCGTCTCTGCTCGCCAGTTTGCATGGAGCATTCCCAAGCTCAACAACGGATTCTTCGTTGTGCGTGCGATAAACAACACTACAAAAAGTGATGCCAAGCAACCAATTGTTTAGAAATTAATTAACCAAGAAGAGCATATTGTGATTATTGCAATTGCCAAGAGAGTGCACGTGGTGACGACAGTGACAAGCAAGATAGGCAACCCAAATATTTACGTTGATGAACAGTTCATAAACTACTCGAATCATCTCTATTTATTTATGACGGCCTCGATCGGAATATCGAGGACGATATCCGAGGTCGCCGCAGCCGCAGTTGATCACCATGGGGATACTGGTTGAGTCCTCCTCGGCGAACACAACCGCGCCGCCGGCAATATCGTCATCCTCGTCAACCTCCTTGACGTCCTCCGCTTCGTCTCTGTCCGATCTCAACGCCAAGAGTCCAAATTCTAAGGTAAGAAGATAATCCCAGACTGCTCAGCTCGCTCCCATTTTGAAGATCTAGATTTATTCAGCTCAGCAAGAATTTTGATTTGTCATGTTGCAAATCCTTGATTGGATCCCCTGGGAGCGATCAAATAACAGATGCTGGCTGCTCTTCCATCTCCCCTCGTTGTTACAGCAGTTGAAATACATGGCAACCGTATTCAATATAGTAACATACTAGAGTTGGTAGTGGCATTCGTTCTTATTTTTTTCAGGGGGTAGCAGAACACTCAATTACGATTAGCATAGCCTAGCATTCACATAAAAAGATTTTAAAACGCAGTGGCAATAAATTCTACTCGGGTTAGATAGTGTACCCCCCTGCTTTTTACGCTGAACTAGCAACTCGTGGTCATCATTTTGAATCCTTTTGAACAAGGAAAAAGTTGCTCTTTGTATTTTGAAATGAATGTACTACTACTGCTTTGATGGTTTTCAGTATTTGCCATTGCACTGTGCATATTTTTATTTTCGTAACAAATGTCCTTATCAATTTTTCGCCTTGACAAATATCTCTAAACACTTTGAACATTTGAAATCAAGTAGACACACTACTAAAAAATGACATTTTGACACGACATGTATGTTATGTTGACTGCTAGATATCTGTGATTTTTCACAGGTGCTGCAATCGTGGTTTGTATTTTTTCCAAACCAAGGAACAGCGTGGTTTCGTACCTACATTTGTCGATATTTATGGTTATGTTGGCTGATCTACATAACTATTTCGCTGAAGCAATTGCCGAAAAGTCAATAGCTACTCTACCCTTCGACACTTTTCCCCCATCATCTGAGTAAAGTGGTATAATGCGTAATCAGATTATCTGAAGCTAGATACATGTGTGTTGTGTTTGTTCAACTGTTTCTACACATGTAACAAAATTATACAAGAGGAAAAATCCAGTGTAATTGGCTTTTCTTTTTTGTACTTTTTCTGTACATTATTTTAGAACCGAATAGATTGCAAAAATTTTGGTAAGCCATGGAGAGTCGATATTCCAAAAGAAATCTTTATTAAGGTCTATGATGCGAGGCGATAGAGGGCGCTGTCGACGCTTCACACCGCCGTTCCCGCTATTTTTGCACTTTGCAATGACGGCATTGAAACAAAATAAAAATCATTTCAACATCATGCATGACTAGCTCACCGATGTGGGTACAAAAGAGGATGAACTGCCTGAATTTTAGCCGAGTTTGTCTTGCCATGACTTGACATTATAGTGTATGTGGCCGGGGTGGGGGAATGTTATTGGATCCACTACATCCTTGGGGAAAATGAGACACAGAATGGCTTGGGGACAATTTTACGCCGAGAGACTTGGCGCCAATTTTTGTGTGAAAAAAGGGTTCGTCTGGCCGTTGTCATCTTCCTTCTCCTATCCTGGTTCGTTGCTCAAGACAAGCAATTCTTGAGGTTGAGTGATCTTATGGATTGCATAACTTCACATGGCCGCCGTTCTCGTCGTCGCGTTGTCGTCCTCTTTTCTAGGCTCCGAGCAGTCAAACGCAGTGTCACAAATGGCCTCGAGCTGACAATCTCCTTCGACTTTTTTTGTTCTCTCACTTCAGATAGAGATAATGCACACAACTCACAGCTCGACGTCGGGAGAATTTATCGTTGTTTCCCCGAAAAAATATTCATTTTTTTCTATTTTTCTTTCATGCTCTTTCAGAAGTATTACGATTTCGATTCGACCATGAGCGCCAACCACTACTCGCCATCGAGCCAAACTGTCAACGCTCCTCCGGCCTTGGGGCCTGCTCCACTACCGCCACATCCCGCACCCCCTCCTCCGCAGGGTGGACCTGGTTCTCAATGTGATCCTTCGCCCGTGGGCATTGTGCCCCATCATCAGCCTCCCTACGATGGGGTACCGCCCGGGGGCTGGTCCCCGCATGGACCCCATGGGCATCCTGGGGGTCTACCCCCGCCTCCGCCGGGACCTCCGCCACCCCAACACCCCCCACTTGGCACCCCCGAATTGGTCGAGGGGGGTCACAACCCCCCGCCGCTATGTCAAGGTTGCCAACTGCGCATCGTGGACAAGTTCTTCTTGAGCGCGGTCAACGCCAAGTGGCACGCGGCCTGCCTGAAGTGCTCCGAGTGCGGCGTGGAGTTGGAGAACCAGCTGTCCTGTTTCGAGAGGGACGGCCACATCTACTGCAAAGAGGATTATTTGCGGTAAGCCCTTCTTTTTTACGGATTTTTCATCCCACAAATTCACGCAATAAGCGTTGGAGAGACGATTGTTTCCAGGATGATGATGCCACTTTAAATGTGGACAGTCGTCAAGAGAATTTTAGAGTATCTAGATATCTACAGCTAAATAGTTTACATATATTTAAAAAATGCTGCAAACAGATACACGGGAAACTCGGCCACAATCGTTTCAAAGACGAGAGATGCGGTTTCGTTCCTTGAACAACACAAACATAATTCTTTTACCACCTCTGTTATTGTGGTTTGTGCGTTATGCACATCCCCAGCATGAGAGCCGAGCTATTTCATTTTTTATTTGGGGAACGTATATCTGACTCCTTCTTGAAGTTTTAGATTTTAACAATAGCACTTAGATCAGGCAATTGGCGATCATAAACATGCAGGCAAATTAAGAATTTTCATAGCATTTACTTAAGTTGCATTTATGGCAAGACTCTTGCTGCAATATTTGACTTCCCAAAGTCTGAAGTTTCGGAGTAGATAGGCAGATATGCTAGTGGCAACAGTAACACTTCGTTCTCTAAAGAGAGTCTCGATTGCTCGAGAGCAGGTGGCAGTCTTCAACAAACCATGACGCACTCTTTTCTTCGGGAGGTAAATAAACGTCGTGCAAAATTGTATTTTAGTGAATACCATTATCACAAACTGAATCTTTTTGCCTGTGTGGACATGGTAGTACATCCACACATACGATACGTCGTCGGTAAAGATGTGTGTTTCTGACAAAAAGTAGGCGTCCCAGCAGAAACATTGCTTGCTTTGCTTAACACATGTGGAGCAAAAGGAGTTATGATAGACGTCTGCAACCTGTTGTTTTTTAGAGCATTTTCTGCAGATGATCGACGGAGGCAAAGATCTTTATTTTAACAGTCCCATTTTATTTTCTTGCAGGATATACAACGTCTCGAAATGCGCCAAATGCCATATGGAAGTCCAGTCATCAGATCTAGTCATGAAGGCCCGCCAGTATCTCTTTCACGTGGCCTGCTTCCGGTGCGTCACCTGCGACGCCGCCCTGCTCAAGGGCGACCTCTTCGGCATGCTGGACGACCTCCTCTATTGCAAGTCCCACTACGAGCAGCAAACTGGCATCGTGGGCGGCTCGTTCACCCCCGATCACCACTCCCCCGTCGACGTGGGACCCCCACCTCCATCCCATCCGCCGCCGCCCCCGTTTCACCACGGGATGCCGCCGCCCTTCCCATGCGGCCCGTTCCCTCCCGGTGCTCCGGATGGAGCCTGGTTCGGGGGTCCACCCGGAAGTGGAGGCCCGCCCGACTTCATCCCGATGGGCGGACCACCACCACCCGGAGGTCCTGGAGGCGTGGGCGACTTTCCCTACGAGAACAACAACGAACCCATGCTCAAGAAAAGGAGGGGACGGAAGAAACGGAAGGTGGAGACGTTCGCTGCCATGAACGGATTCATAGAGGCCGGCGGCTACCCGCCTGGCCTCGACGGCGGCCCCGGTGGCCAAGGCAAGACGAAGCGAGCCAGGACGTCGTTCAAGCACCACCAATTGCGCATCATGAAGCACCATTTCCAAATGAACCAAAACCCCGACAGCAGGGAGCTCAAGGTCCTCTCGCAGAAGACACAGCTCGACAAGAAAGTATTACAAGTCTGGTAAGTTGACAAGACTACGAACCTCATTCTGCTGTTATTTACAATTCTTTGGTCCTTCTTTTGCAGGTTTCAAAATGCCAGAGCCAAATGGCGGAGGACGCGAGCACAGGACGCCCAAGGGGGTGCCGGTGGTAGCGGGGGCAACGGCGGAAGTAACACCCCGGGAGGAGGTGGACCTTCTCAATTGTCGGGAGGCCCCACGCAGACGATGGACGAGGGAGATCTTGCATTGGGGTCGCCGTCGTCAGATTGTTCAGGTCCCATGAACGAGCCCATGATCCCTTGCTGCTAAGTCTTCGTCCACAACAAGAACTCCAAGAACAGATTCTAATCGGTCGTGAGGCGAGAAGAACCAGGTGCAAGACAGACTTCGATCCGCCTGTTTGTCGTGAATAAAACTCGAGACGAGACTTCTATAGCCGCTAATTCCCTTTCGTCATTGTGCTCCAAGAGTTGTTGAGAAAACTGGTGGTGGCTCTATACCAGCTAATTTAATGACTTTTTGATTCGCTCCCCTACTTCTTTTTCGAGAGGGGAAGAGGAGAACCACGCTATTTAAAAGACTCGGACTCTTTGGCCTGCACACAGATCCATCTATCTATTTATCACCGCATCTTGCAGTGTGATCATTGATCTCCACAGTCGTGTTATAAATGTGCAAACAAAGCTACATTAACAATTTGCCAGAATGGAAAAAAAACTTTGCCAATCTTCATTTTGGTGTTATTGGTGTCATCATTGGATCGACGTATGGATGTGGTGTGATTCTCGTGTCACAATGAAAAGTGTTTGTACAAATCTGTGTCAGGCCAACCATTGCTAACTTACCCTACCTAATATCTACCTACATAAATCAACGATGTGTATTAAATACATAAAAGTTTACTTACTTAGATAGTATCGTCTCTAACAAACCAATACAAAAGCTAAATTGTAAATTATTTTCAATTCTGTGATCAGTTCCTCCTCTCTGTACTTAAAAATATCTGCGTTAGATTTTGGCCATTCACCATTTAGTGGTTTTACAAAAAAAAGGAGAAATAAAACTATTATCTACGATTGTCGTACGTGTTTCATGAAATCCAATAGCTTTGTCTCAATTCTTGGTAGCTAAGAAGTTTTTTCAAAGCTTGATCGCCAGTAAATAGGAGCTCATTCATTGGCACTTTCCCTTGAAAATTGTAAAGACATGACACAACTGAGCAGTCAGTGAATTGTGAGTGCAATATATCTCTTGTCGTGACAGACAGGGCTCCTGTTAAACTGCTAAACATATCTTTTGAGTTCACACTGGACTTTCGCTCGTTCGCAAAAAAAGAGTAGAACTTGAAAAACTTGAAAAGTAAAGTGTCTTCTGGACAATGCTGAACATGTGTCAATCAATTTTGCTTTCTTCCTTTTTTAAGTTTCCATGCTGATTCTTTCTTTTTCAGAACAGTTCGTCTATTTTTCCACTCTTTCCAAAGGCGCCCGAAGCACAATGGACGTGTACTTAACTTAGTTTTTTGACGGCAACCGTTCAAAGATCAAAGAAAAGCAAGCACTATGTCAACCCTCTTGACTCTTTTCAGCGGTTAGCTGTCTCTGAAAGCTCCAAAATTGTTCACACACATTGCAGTTCGTAAGAGAATTCCAACTTATGATCATTTCAATCCATTTACTTGGTTGTAACCTCCAGGTGTTCGTCAATTTAATTTTCTTTGGCAAATTGGTATGAGACCTCGCGGGAGGTCCTCTTGCTTAAGTTTATATGGCCAGTAACATTTCATCCGCTTGGGAGGCAAGTAACGCGCATACTTCGCTACGCTGAGCAGCCCCTGCCAACCACAAATCATAAGTGAATATGAGCAGAGGTTTAAGCTTGATGCTCAACCTCTCGCCTCACCTTTCTCATATTCCTCAATCAAGGAGGAAATATGATAATGGTCCGCATGCTATCTTTTCTTATGTGAGACCACTCGCCAGATTTTACGTCTACGTAAATATTTTCAAAATATTTCTAGATACATACTATCTACTTTACAATGCAATGCCGGTATTTCCGTTTTTACCAATATTATTTTGTCTGATCGTTGTCGATCTACTCAATTGACCCTGCCGACTGCCAGCGGTGTTGGAATTGTAGACCTCATAGTCAATATTTCGTATTGATTCTTTGTGGATAGATTATATTTATTCTACTCTACATGAAGTAACCAAATAGGTTCATAAGTGGTTTAACACGAGTGGCCTCGGACAACAAACAAAAGCAAACTCTCAACGCAACTGGACAATGCTTCGCCGCGGCGGGTGTTAGCCGGGTTGGATGGGGTTGGTGTGAGAGTTGATATCTATGGTGTACCGAAATGCTTATCTATACATTTTTGTCCCACATAAAGGGAAGAGAGGCCAGCTGCTCGCCATCGCTGCCATCGCAGCGGGATTGTCAAACAAAACTGTATTATGGTCAATGCTCTCGCTCACTTATAGCGAATCATTGATGGTACTTCGTCCATATAGCGACAAAGTTTAATCCTCATTCAGTATAACATTTTCTTCTCTCATGTCAAGAGCGGTTGTACATTGACCACACGATGGTCGTTGGAAGGGAATCAACATCTTGCGAATGAACGCGGCCACAAAGATTTTCTCGATAGACTTCAGGTCCATCGCGTCCACCATTCATTCTTTCATTCTTTGTTTTTGGTCTTTGCGCAAATTATCGGTCTTTCTTATCTGCCGAAAAACTCGCTTCGATGCCTCCGAGATGCAGGTTGCATCTTCGTTCGTTCTTTAAAAAAATATCTTATACTCTCTCTGCTAACAAAAACCGAAATCTAAGGTTCAATTTAATTAATTTTCTTGAATAAAAAAACTTAAAATGGTGCAAATATTTATTTATGCCGAAGTAAAAATTAGATCAAGAGTCTCGTAAAAACCACTCAAGTAAAAAGTCGAGTCATTCTCTCTCCCTTTTCGTTGAAAGCCTCTTTTGATCAAGAGCGATCAAAGGGTATTGAAAATCATTGCCAGGTTTCTTTCTTTTTGTTTCTTTGCATTTACGAAAACAGAGCCCTTTATCCGGCGGGAAGTAAGGACAGGGAGGTAAAATCATATAAATATAGATATAAAAATTATAGCATTAGAATGAAAAATTCTAGAATTCAAGAACTCTTTTTAAAACATTGGCCCCTTTATTTTTTGAGCACGAAGCATCTAAGAATGAAATATGTTCTCTCGAGCTTCTGTGGCACGCGCCTACGTTCATGATTCCCCATGGGTTTGCCAAGTACTTTTTATTACGTTGAATCTGAGCTCCTAAAAATATAAAGAATGCTCTCCATCCCCAAGAAATAGGAGAGTAGACGTGTTCGTGTTTCCAGAACCAGTGGTAGCAGCAGACTGCAACCCTTTTTCTGCGAACCCCGTCCTCCCAAAAATCCTCGGGCCGACCGTCTTGCAGAAGACAGACCTCATGCTGGGCGAAGCATGTCAGTCCAGTCAAATTGTAACAGCAGGTGGCCCCCGTGCGATGTGGATTTTTTCCTCGGTGGCTAAATCATGTTGAGAGAGTTTATTGTCGAGGCTCTGTTTGGATGATTGCGTTTTTTTCACGCGTTGAAGTCACTTCCTTTTTAAAGGCCCTGTTTTCGAATAATCTTCATCGTTATCTTCTAAACATTTACAAACGCTCGGACAGGACCAAATCGCTACCTCCTTCTTTTCATGTACATAGGCAACAAAAAAGGCAATTTAGAAGTTGAGAACTGAAATACGAGTGGCGCAAAGATGACACTGACCATGGTCCATGGCGACTGCTCGAGAAAGAAAATCGAGGAAAGAAAAAAGAGTTAGGGCAAAAGATAGCCACATAGGCAAGGGAGAATTACGGTCTTGTCGTTGGCGACTTCCAGACTTTTCGTCTTCTGAGCAGCTCCAACTTCAACTCCAAATCGAGATTGAAAGATAACGCAGTAGTGTCGCCCGTCGACGACGACCAACAAGATATAGTCTACAAGAACTAACAATGTATCTTTATGTATACGCAACGACCAAGAAAGCGAAGCCACCTACTATTTATAGCTCTGTAGAGGACGGTTTCTTGCTGCTACTATTTACATTTTATGAAGTTGGTATAAGGCACACCACTCCACTTGCCCACCATAGAAATAAAATGTCCCAATTGTAAGTACTTTTTGATTTTCTAACTTTATTTATAGCAAGTTTTTTTGCAAAAGTATTCGAGGAAAATCTACTTTTAGCAAACATTTACCTGCATAACTTTGAATTGGCGGGAGTGGAGAAGAATGAGGCAGCAGGCTTGGTTGGTTGCCGTTTCTGCTCGAAATCCTGATGCTGTCTACTCGCGCGTAGGTATCTACGTACTACCCGACGATAGTCAACTTCTTTTACCTTTTGTGCAACCCGATAAGCCATCTTTTGCGGTAGAATTCCCCCGGATGGTTGACGTTTTAAAACAGAAGCGAAAAAGATCTTTTTTCTATGTAGTAGACGACGTCTCTTTCCCTATCTCCTCTCTCTCTCTCCTTGGATGGATATCTTTATCTCTTTTGTTGCAGCTTTGTCGTTGTGTTACCTGAACTACTTCGTGGGAACAAGCTAGCTCCCGCTTGAGAACAGTACTCAGAAATGGAATAAATAGTTTCCCTTGACACCCAAACAGTTACCATCAAAATAATATTACTGAAAAGAAAGGGACAACGTGACAAGATTAGTCTCTAAATACCAACTGCTGTGCTGATTTGGGGTGGAGTCTTCGTTGGCAAGGAGAAATACCAAGAAAAGAAAGAATAGCATTATGACAAAAACAGTAACGTAAAGATCCATAATCCTTGATCAGAAGTGTCAAGGAGATTGGCGTAAATGCCACACTGGCGCCATGACTCTTGTCTCATGAGACTGGGGGCTAGGCTATCGTAAAATATTTAGCTTTGGCTCAAAAACGTTGATCTCGGATTTTTATTACAATTTTAACGCGTAAAAAACTAGAATGTAGACGAGATGATGGGCTCAAGATTGCTTGGTGAAATTCGACGAATTCGGAAACTTTTGTGGGTCGAAATCGGGGTCCTTCTTCAGACGTCGACCCACCGAGCTCTGCGTCTCTTTTCTTGCAGCCTTCTGCACTGCAGCCAACTTCGAGGTCTCTCGACTGACCTCCTCAGTGGAGTTGAGTGGCTGGACACCGCTTGCATTGATGGCCTCTTCGAGCGTTTCCATCACAACCCTCTCGACGGGCCCCTCCGGCTTGTTGTCACGAGCGATCTTCCGCCTCTTGGCCGCCTGAGTTGACAGGTAGGCATCGCTGAATGGAGACTGTGGTGGTTCATGTGATCCTTGTTGGCGTTGTCTTTGGATGTCTCGCGCCACAATCGGAACCCACTCGGCTGGCAATTCGCGATGCCAGCCTTGGGATCCCACGGCCATATCCGGGCCCATGTCTGACCTTGCAAGAAGCTGCGGATGAAGAAAAACAGAGTTAAAATATTAAACTGTCAATGAATGCTTTTTGTCCTACCTCTGTTGGAAACATCAGTGTCTGGGGAAGTGAGGGCGGCGCAATGATTCCGGATGCGCTTTCAGCCCTGCTTGATAATTCAGCCGCGGCAGTCGTCGTCCCAACTGGCTCGGGACGGGCGGAGATTCCCTCCTCGTCGTTTCTCTCTGTCGCCGATGTGTCCATGTGTTCGGGAGATGATCTGGGAGTTGCGAAGTCCTCGTCCTCGTGCATTTGTTGTTGCTCTCTTTGCTGCTGCAGACGTCGTCCTCGCGCCTGTTTCCGAGCCTCCGAATCCGGCCCGCGCAAGACCACGTACTGTTCAACGTCCTCGGCTGCCTCAGCAGTGTTGACATTCGATTGGTTTGCAGATGCGATATAATTGCGAAGATGTCCCATTGTGGCACTCACGGTCCATTCTCGAACGTTTGGACCAACATCTCCGGAGATCGCCTCCAGCCTGTTCTGGGCGACTCGCTCGACGGAGGCATTGCCGTCGACAAAACATCGCTGACACAGCCGCATTAACCTAGAGAGGAGCTGTTGTCCACCTTGCCGAAAGCGAGTTCCAAACTCAGAGGTTGAAGGCGCGGTCAAAATGATTTCCGCAATCGTCGTGAGGTTGTTGGCCAGGAAACTATGGAGGGTCTCGGCAAAGTCGATGTCCGAACGGACGCTGGCGATCGAGGCCACTTCCTCAAGTTGATCGAAAGAGCTGTCGACCAGTAGCAAGACTGCAGAGTCAATGTCGTGCCTCTCGTCGTCATTGGGAGGAATCTTTAAGAAAATAAGAGGATATTAAAGACAGGCTTTATTTAATGCATAATGTAACTCTTACCAATACTCTACGACGCATAAACTCGCGCAGAGGCTCTTGCATGTTGTCGAGGCTGGACGGAGAGCCCAAGACAATGTTGATTAAGTCTCTAAAAGTCATCCGTCTGGCCAGGCACATGAGGAGGTCCGTGACGAGCGACTCTCCCTCGGTGTAGCTGTAATCCGGAAGGTTTTCCAGAAAACTGCTAACGGTTGCCTCATTCTGTTGTTGTCCGCCTCCTCCTCCACTGCCACCTCCGGGCGCAAGTGCGCCAGTCAAATGGCTCAGAACACCTTGAATGACGTTCAGCATGCCAGCATCTTCCGGGGAGTTTGTTTGCAAAGCACCAAGCAGATTAGCGAGACCGGGTTCGATACCGCCAACCCCGGCGTTGCCGTTAGGGGGAGCAGCTCTGTTGGCGACCGATTCAATGACAACCGGAACAACTCCGATCTGTCCAAACGAGCCGTTGCCAAGCACGTTGTCCCATACAAAGGCCTGGGGGCCGACGTTAACCCGAGAGGCTGACCGGGCAGGTGAGCTTTGGGCGCTAAAGGAATGAGCTTGCTGCCCCTGCGGCGGCACTGTCGACGACTGCTGCGCCATCGACGGCGGAGGACGGACCCCGCTGATAACACGCACGTTCCGGGGTGGGACAGACGACGATCTTTGCCTTTGGTCGGCTTGAGCACCTGCGGAATGCCTCATCCTTCGGTTCATAGCCCCTCGAATGGCTACATGATGTGAGTTGCACGGCAGCAGAGGGTCAAATTGGTGCGCCTGGAGACCCGGAAACATGGACGCTCCCGGCATCTGGAAAGCGTGCCCCACGTTGCCCGGCGGGAGGGCGTAGTGGACGTGAGCAGTTGACCTCGTTCGCGTTGAGGTTGTTGGTTGTGTGCCGCTCGTGCCACGCGCTTGGCTCGATGCTGAATTGGTGGTCTGGGGCCCCTGCGGCCCTGACACTGTTACAGTCGGTGATGCTGATGAGGACGACGAGGTAGTTCTAGGCGCTTCGCCGCCACCTGAAGGAGCGGGAGGAGGCCCTGCAGGAATGCCTTCGATGTGAACGTGTCCGCCCATGGCGCCACCCAAAGCTGACTGGATCAATTGTTGCAACGTCTGCGGGTTTGGAGCAATACTTGCACCTCCAGCCGCCGGTCCACTTCCGTTTTGAATTTGTTGGTCCACGTCCACCCTGACAACGATTGGCTCAACGTTGACCTCCACTTCGGCCGTGATTGTTGTTTCTTCGGTCGTGTCCATGGAATCCGATGAAGAGTTGGCGTTCGAGTCAGACGATGTCGAACTTGCAGTCGTCCCCGAAACCGCCGCTTCCGGTTGTGACACGGGTCGGCTCCTATCAGACGAGCTACTTCTTCGAGTGCTTTCTTGCGTGCCAGCTGGTCTTGTGGTAGGCCTCACATTCGTTGTCCTCCTCGGCACCGCACCGTGACCTGCTGCAAAGCCAAATGGACCCATAGCGACAACCTGCTGCCTGGCGCGTACCTCCCTCGGCGGTGGGTTGGCATGGTTGATGATCGCATCGCTGAGCGCATGTTGGGCATGACTCAGGAAGTGCATGACCTCGGTGACGCTGGTGAAAATCTGTTGGGCCTCAACTCTTTCGGCCTCATTCGAAAATGTTGCATCTGCCCGAAGATTCTGCATCATCCTCTCTCGAAATGGGGCAAGCCTGGTCTCCGTCTGCGAGTACATTTCCATAACCTCTGCCAGCTCTGCAGGAGTTGGATGACGTGGTTGGTGACCTTGTCTTTGATAGCTTGGTTGCTGTCGACCTGGTTGACCGTCTTGATCACGACTAGCAGCTGTCACATTGCTTCTATCGTTGACCGGCTCAGGAGCTGATGCGGGATCGGCGCTGACAACTTCGCCATCTATTTGGATGGACATTGACAAAGATTGGTTCGAATCCATATTAACCGCTTCCTCGCTCATGACTTGCACGGCTTGATTGACAGCACTTTGAATGGCCTCCGCAACTGGGGCAGGCATCGACCCTGTATCAATTCCGAAGTTTACGGCCCCCGCAGAGCTCGTGGCAGAGGCATTTCCTTCCGTGGCCGAGGCTTCGGATTGCGATGAAAAAGTAGTGGTAGTAGAAGTGGTCGTCGAGCTCGATGTTGAAGTTGACGTCTGTGTCGTCGTCGTTGAAGTTGTTGCAGAACTCCCATTTCTACTTGGATTCTCAAGCCTTGAAATCACTGCTGTCGAACGACGTAGCATTTCTCGAGCGACATTCAAGCGCATGCCCATGCTAGGAATCGAGCCTGATATTTGAGGGATGATTCCACCTCCCGGTCTTTCATGATGAACATGGATGTGGCCTCTTGTGACACGAGTGGCACTTGAGCCACGCGCCCTCGCCTCTGAACTCGCCAATGGATCTGAACCACCTGTAAGTTGACAGAAAAAAGTAAGTATTTAGACTCAAGAATGGAAAAAAGCAATGGTATCCATCTTGGAGACTTAATAAATACCTGCATTGCTCGAGTTTGGTGGACGTTGGACGAGGTGAAGAACTTTTCCGTCGACAATGTTGTATTCCTTCAACTTCTTCTCATCCTGGAGAACTCTGCCACAGTAGATCAACCGCTGTCTTTCTGTGGCAACGCCGACTGTTTCGGCAATGTGGTCTTTGAAGGCTCGAACGGAAAGAGACTCGTCGATGCCATCAAAGACATGATTGCGAGAATCCAAAGTCTTCACAGTTAACGACAATGGCATTTTTGCGATCAATTACTCACGAGTAGATGAACAATGCCACTGACCTGGAACTCACTGAACTAATGAACGAGCTCACAAATCGCAAATCACAAGTCTGTCTGACGAAAAATCTGACGTGGGCCTCTGACTGCACTCTCACTCTGCAGAGCAGAGGAATTTTCAAT
>JAAUYL010012777.1_pt1 | contig 14569 bp, 10 predicted proteins | sample 7278011 | NCBI WGS metagenome assembly JAAUYL01 (sample SAMN14350225, study PRJNA611818) | marine sediment metagenome | isolation source: surface marine sediment (1.8m) | place: French Polynesia: Moorea | collected 2018-08 | reverse complement strand
TGGTGAGTTGAGTAGAAATAAGGAATGTTTTTCCCACCAGAGCTGTGGAATTGTTTTCTCTTTTTCCGCAGAAGGACTAGACTAGAGATTTGCCTGACAAAAATCTTCTTTGATTCAGAGAAATTCACCTTGATAACTGAAATGACCAGAACTCCCAAATCTTTGGAAAAATGAAATATTTTTACTGGTGAGTTGAGTAGAAATAAGGAATGTTTTTCCCACCAGAGCTGTGGAATTGTTTGATCTTTTTCCGCAGAAGGAGTACACCAGAGATTTGCCTGACAAAAATCTTCTTTGATTCAGAGAAATTCACCTTGATAACTGAAATGACCAGAACTCCCAAATCTTCGGAAAAATGAAATATTTTTACTGGTGAGTTGAGTATAAATATGGAGTGTTTTTCGCACCGGAGCTGTGGAATTGTTTTCTCTTTTTCCACAGAAGGAGTACACCAGAGATTTGCCTGACAAAAATCTTCTTTGACTCAGATAAATTCACCTTGATAACTGATAACTGATAACTAATAACTGATATGAATTACTCAAGAAGAAACTTCCATAAATTCACTATGCAATTTTCTTTAGGAATGGGAATTGCGCCAATATTGTCAAAATATCTGAATCTGAACTTATCAGAAAATTTACTAGAAAATAAAGTTAAAGAATTTTTTGCTTATCTCGACCCAGAAATTGATTTATTAATTCCGACATATTTGGGAAATGACCAAAGAAGATTTTATGGTCGTGGTACACCAGAAAATTTTCAAGTTATAGATAAATTTAAACTAGGAACAGGTGTAACTTATGTTGGTAAAACTAGAAAAGTATGGAGTGGAGCTGGATGGACTGGACAACCCACTATTACTAAAGATAGGGGAAAAACTTATTTAGTTATTGGCGGTTATGATTATCTTTTGCGCAAAATAGATGTCGCGAATAATCAGGAAGTTTGGCAATATAAATTTGATGATGTGATTAAAGGTTCGGGTACTATTTATATTGATGAAACTGCCAATGAAGAGAATCGCATCGTAATTTTACAAGGCAGCAGAACAGGTAGACCGAAAAAAGGAATTGCTCCTAGTTTTCGTGCTATTTCTTTTAGAACTGGCAAAGAAATTTGGCAACTTGATATTAGAAAAACCCGTAGTTATAGCCGCGATAATGATAGTTCTGCTTTGCCACTAGGAAACGGTTTAATTTTCAATGCCGGAGAAAATGCTATTGGTTATTTTATTAATAGTTCTGCCAGTAAAGCTAAAATTAAATCTGGTCTTAAGCAACCAGAAATATTATCTGAACTGAAACTTTATCTAGATAGTGATGCGAGAAGACAAGGCGGAAATATTGTTTCTGAATCATCTCCTGCTAGACTTAATAATAAAATATTTTTAGCAGCAGGTTCCGGGCATATTTACGGTATTGATATTGAGAGTAAAAAGATAGTTTGGGATTTTTATACAGGTTCAGATTTAGATGGTACAGTCGCTATTTCTAAATCAGGTAAATTATTCTGTGCCATTGAAAAACAATTTATTCCGGGAAATGGTGGAGTGGTAAAATTAAATCCTAATAAAATACCCCAGGAAAGTGTCGAATGGTTCTTGCCTACAGGTAATATTAAATTTAATAGTTGGTTAGGAGGAATTATTGGGTCAGTAGCATTAAATGATGAATATAATAATTATGGAGAATTCCCGGCTTTATTTGCTACTAACGCTATTGATGGATATCTATATATTGGTTCCCAAGATTTAACCACAGGAAATAAAGTTAAAGGACCTTTGAAAAAATTTAATTATGATACTCCTGTAATTGCGTTTAAGCAGAAAATCGGACCTTCTATTTCAACACCAATTTTTACTGATGGAAATAAATTGGTAACTGCTGGATACAATGGGGTTTATATGTTTAATTTAAATTGGGAATCTGCTCAATCTAATGCTCAGAATGCTTTGCCTAATAACAAGGGAGAATTTTTCCGTTTAATAGTAGAAGAAGCTGGCAAATTTGCTGGTAAAGTTTCTTTTGAATCTACTCCTATTGTTTGGGATGGAATTGTCAGAATTTGTGGTCGAGATGGTTGGTTATATAGTTTTGGTTGAAGCAGTTTGCCAGACGGGGATTTTTGGCACATATCTACGGATGATTAAGTTGAAATTCATCTCGTTTTTTTAATTAAAATTATGACAAATTTATTCACCTAAAACCTAATATCTACTTTTCTCAGTATCCATGGTTTTGTTAATTTAATTAAAATAAATAATTGAAATAATTATTATAATTTTAAAACCTCAAAGAATAACCTCTATAAAATTAGGGGTTAACAAAAATAATTACCAGATTAATAATTACCAAATAATTAAGGTTTAAAGCCTCTTCTTGGCTTTGCCAGGAGCAGTCGCCCTACAAAGAGAAAAAAATTATTTTTTAGTTAATCCTATTTTTTTAAGGAGAGGTAATAATTAATTATTATACCTCTCCGGAAATTAAGATTTAAGAACCTTTTTAGATAGACTTCAGGTGAATTATCGGAAATATCTATTGAACAAATGTGTAATACCAAGCGTGAAAAAAGAATGTTACGAATAATAAGTGTGATTAAAAGACACGTGCAGGAGATGTCTCTTTGATAAAAAAGATAATTTCCGACCTAAAAAATGGTATTGAAGCCATTCATTCTGACTCGGTCCTCCTTTACGTCGCCAATCCGACAGATCCCCTACCTGACTCCTAATAAATAGCCTAGTCATTTGTAGCAAACATTTATTAAATTGGTATAAATTCTCTCAATTTTATGCCTATTCACTTATTTCAATTTTAACTACCCGTGACATTTTGGCGATCGCTATAATAGATTACTTATGCTGTGTGTAGCCCAAGTTTATGAAATTGGTATGAAAAATTCTTTCTGTAGAATTTGTCTGGTAGATGCCATCCGGTAAGCTGATAGCTGATAACTGATGTCTAAATCCTGACTCCTTATCTAGCACACCCTGGGCGATAGTAGCGACTATGATGCCAACTATATTTTTGATTGGTACTTTTTTGAGTTTCTGAAGTAGGTTTTGCTGTTGAGTCAGATACTTTTTTGATTTCCTCCTTAAATAGAGGAGTTGATTTTCTGAGAATATCTCTTTGTACGGCAGCAAAAGCATGATGTACTACCAAAGCAATCTTTTTTTCATAATCTTTTTGGGCTTTTTTTATTTGAAACTGCAAACCTTCCTTACTAGAAGCATATAATGGTGGGAGACGATTTAGTGCATAAGTTTCCACATCAACTCGCTTAATATATTTTGCCAACTTTTCAGGCAACAACGTCATTTTCCGATTTACTTCCTCTGCAACCATCTCTTCCATGATATTTAGATATTTCTTTTTAGAATTAGTCTGAATCATTTTAGTTCTCCTGTTTATTTTCAAATACTGAATATTTCTTTTGTGTTCATTAATTCTATGTGTAATAATCTCAGCTTTTTCTGGTTGTGGCAGTGACCTCTGAGTAAAATTACGGTGATTTTTGGGAAGCCCTCGAGTGAGTCAAAAAGTATTGATGGAGTGAGTTATTCAACTACAACAAAGTGAAGCAAATTAATGATTTGGGGTGATGAGGATCACAATCTACAGATGCTCATACCGTTTCACGGAAGTTAGAAGTTAAAACTCAGAAGTCGAAAGTCATCAGGACTTACGCAAAATATTAAATTATACACAATATGTAGGGGTTAACGGCCGTTAACCCCTACTAGATATGGTTGCTCTGCGTAAGTCCTGGTCATATTTGAATGGCTTAAAAGTTAAATTATATAGTAGAGTTGTCGCTAAATAAATTAAGACACAGCAGTAATACCTGATGTTTTTATTCATAAATAAATAGCTCAAATAATCACATGACAAGGGTTTGCCAGTTTTTTTAGTTATAAAGCGACAAGTCTAGTAATTTCAGCTTATAGCAGTTTTCATGCTTGATAGACCACAGTCGATCTGCACCGGGGGACATGATGGAAGATTTGTGTTCAGTCGCAACTGGAGGATCGAGAACTTTGAGTCCTAACTCCTGACTCCTGACTCCTACAGCAGTTTTGTGGTTTACTCAACTGAAAAGCGCTGTATTATTTCACATCATCGGTTGCCAAGTATTTGTGACATTTTTAAAGTAAATTGGTATTAGAGAAACATTTTATAGGATTTGCCCTTAAAGTTAACATATTAACACTCAATAATATATGAATATTAAGTAAAGATTTCACCTGTTTTATGAAGAGTTGATAAAGATACTAAATTGATTCTATAGAACTCATATTTGCCACCTGAAATGCTTCCAAACCTACCACCTAAAACCTCAAACCTACTACCTTCTTAAAAGAAAATTGTCAAATGTTTTTCTATCTGGCATCGCAGGTTGAGCGCCTGATTTCGTAGCACATAAAGCACCAGCAGCAGCACCCCATTTCACAGCTTCTTTTAATGACAAACCTGTATCTAATGCTGCTGCTAAACCACCATTAAAAGCATCACCCGCAGCAACAGTATCTATCGCTTCTACTGCAAAAGCAGGTTGAAAAAATGTTTCTTCAGAAGTTGCACAAACAACACCCCGATCGCCTATTTTCACCACAGCATTTTTCACACCACGCTGACATAATTCAATAGCTGCCTGAGTAGCAGTTTCTTGATTATTTACTGCCAACCCAACCAGTTGACTTGCTTCAATTTCATTAGGAGTAATAATATCAATCAAATCATAAAAATCATTAGGAAAATTTGCTGGCATTGGTGCTGGGTCAAGAATAACTTTCACTCCCATTTCTTGAGCTACTTTAGCTGCACTCATAGCAACTTCCACAGGAATTTCTAATTGTAAAAGTAAAACAGTTGCATCTACTAGCAAATTTCTCAAGCGTTCCACATCTGTATTATTAATTCTATGGTTAGCACCCGGAACTACAATAATACTATTTTCCCCACTAGCATCAACCGCGATAACCGCCACCCCAGTATGAATACTTTCATCAACTACCACACTTGCTATGTCAACATTAGCAGTTTGCAAACTTACTAGAAGTTGTTGCCCAAAACTATCATTTCCTACTCGCCCCACTATTTTGGTAGGAATGCCAAGACGAGCAGCAGCAACAGCTTGATTTGCCCCTTTACCGCCACCCGCCGTCAAAAAGTTATTGCCATTAATAGTTTCTCCTGCCATCGGTAAACAGGGAGTGGTAGTTATCATATCGATGTTGATGCTACCAAAAATAATAATACTCATATTTACAGCAATTTTCAAATAAATAAACTACAGCAACCAAAATAAATAGTTGAGGTCGCCAAAATGTCAGACTCCCTCTTTGCTTTCCTAGGTCATGCTGCGCAAACAAGGAGGCATCATCTGAAGACCAGTTTCTTACCCGGTACTTAGACACAGATAATTAGACCTCTGGTGGAAAAGAGGGAGTAGGGAGTAGGGGCGATTCGCGAATCGCCCGTACGGGAGTAGGGGGGAAAGAATTAATGATTTATGCACTATAATTGATTTGATTTTTAATTATCACGCCTATGTCTATTGCTGATTATTATAGATTATACCAGATTATAGCCAACAGTTACTAACCCTATGTTCATCTTTTTTGCCACAAACCCCTGTTTTGAATATAGAAATGTTTTTTTGAAACTGGCCTAAAGTTGCATAACCATAGCTAACCTATAAATACTAAAAGAGTGACCATTAGTTAAGAATAGGAAAAATTCAAAATATGGTTACAGTGCCTACCAATAACTCAGACGATCCGAACTATATTGTTCAACCCGGTACAGGTTTTGATGGGGTAATTAACTGTTAAACTTAAACTGTAGAAAATAGTTGTCAAACGTAGAAAAGTATTGTAATATTAAACAGTTAATAGAAAGGGTGATTAACTGTTGAATGAAAATTGTAAAAGCGTAGTTGCTAGAAGTAGAAAAGTCTTGTAATATTAAACAGGTAATAACTTAAGATGAATTATAGTGGGTGAATGCGACTGGTTGACAGACATATTATTAAACGAACACATCAGTATTGGCGGGAGTGTGATGAGTTAGCCTTTAAGTCAAAAAACTTGTATAATTTGGCTAATTATTACTGTCGTCAGCATTTTTTCAAGTCTTCAAAAAGTCTAGATTTAACCAAACTCTACCATGCAACCAAAGATAGTGATGCTTACAAATCCTTACCAACCAAGGTATCAAAACAAATAATCAAATGCTTGGTTGCCACTTGGCGTGGTTATTTTCAGGCAATCATTGAATGGTCAAAGCATCCCTGTAAGTTTTTAGGTAAACCCAAAATACCAAAGTATAAAAATAAAACTCAAGGTAGGAATGTAGTTATATATTCATGCATAATCAGTCTATAAAGCCCCTCTAAAAGATGGTATTTGTCACTTATCCATGAGTGAAGTCAAAATACCTGTAGTTGTGGATACTGTCATCGAAGTGAGGATAGTACCTGCTACTAGCTGCTATATAATTGAAGTTGTGTATGAAAAAAAACATCAGCCACAAATAGACTCAACATATGTAGCCGGAATTGACTTAGGAATTGACAGATTAGTTGCTATATCTACAAACAAGCCCGGTGTTAAACCTATGCTAGTTAATGGTCAGCCACTAAAAAGCGTCAATCAACTATATAACAAGCGAAAAGCTAAGTATCAAAGTGTTCTCAAGGGACAGAAAAAAACGAGCCGTAAGATTGAAGCATTAACCTATCACCGAAATCGTTTTGTTGAGAATTATCTGCATAACACCAGTAAATTAGTGGTGAATTATTTAGTCACTAACAGAATTGGTATTGTAGTCATCGGCCAAAATGATAACTGGAAACAAGGCGCAAATATCGGCAAAAAAAACAACCAAAATTTTACTCAAATACCGCATTCTCAGCTAATTCAACAGATAACTTATAAGTGTCAACTGGCTGGGGTAAAAGTCATTGAAACTGAAGAAAGTTACACCAGTAAAACTTCAGCTATTGACTTAGAAAAACCTTGTCAACATAAAACTTATGTAGGTAAACGAGTCAAACGTGGTTTATTCAGGAGTGCAACTGGTATAGTCATTAATGCTGATGTTAATGGCAGTCTTCAAATATAAGACAAGAAATTCCCAGAGTGCTTTACTGCCGTTTGCGCAGCATTCCGTAGGATGGGAATAGTGAGCTGTGCCGTACAGCCAATATTGGTTAATCCAATATCAAGATAAAAGCTGTTACAATTTTCTACAGTTTTTTTCGTACGGTCAGTGGGTCTGAAACTATCTTGGGTTTTGTCAACAACATTTCACCAGAGCAACTAAGTAATAGTTTTTTGTCGTTGAATACCTAGATGTTAGTCGTTCCATTAGATGATTGAAACTCTTTGTGATTTATCAATTGTCAACCGAAATAATTTGGAGGAAAACGCAGATATTAGACTAAGGTGAACCAGAAATCCTACTCTTTTGAGAATCTTTGACCTTTATGCTGCGGATAATATGTCAATTTAGAAACCTCATCTTGAACATCTTGCTCCTGTTGAATTTTTTGCCGATCGGCGATCGCTTTTTGGTGTGCCTCTTCCCCAGAAATATCTGCCAAACGTGAATCTAAATCTGACAGTACAGGTCTGCGACCATACAAAATCAATATATCTTCAGCAAAAATACAGGTCGAACCCTTGGGAATGCCAATAAAAGTGCCATCAGCTCGCTCAATACCTAATATCGTTATCCCCTCATCCCGGAGACGTACCTCATCAAGACGCTTATTTGCCAACCAGTCTTCAGGAGACACTAATAACTCCATAACTTGATACTCTCCCCTCAAATGCAGCAAACTTGCATAGTCGCGAATTTCTAATTTTGTCCAGCGACGGAGTGACCATTTCACTATACGAGTGAGAAAACGATTAAAAGTGCGATTCGTCGCTATCGCCCATAATAATGCTACTCCTAATATTAAAATCAGCAACCGCCACAACCAGTCATCAGACCCTGCACCAGAAATGAAAGTCAAAACTAAAGAAGAAATTACTGTAATTACTCCTGCATTGCCCGTAAACATCAACAACATAATAATCCGGCGTCGGACTGGATGGTTGACGACTTTTTCTGACTCCTTCGTAGTGAAACCTGCTCCCGTAAATGCTGAACGCGCTTGAAACTGCGCCGAAGCTTGGGATAAACCTGTTAATGTCAGAGCAGTAGCAGCAATGTGGGTAATTAATAGAGACATACTAACAGCAATGAACAGAGAAATTAATGCTCCCATTTTACCTTTCCTTAGTTTCACTAAACCATATCCATTTTATCGCTAATCTTTTTGATTTCTGATTAAATCAGGACTTACGCAAAATGTCGAATTATCCCCTATCTGTAGGGGTAATTTGCGAATCACCCCTACTAGATGTGGTGGTTATGCGTAAGTCCTGTAAATAAAAAAAAAAGATTATAGGGACGTTTTATACAACGTCCCTATAAATCTTTCTTTGACCAATTAAAAATTAATAGTTAGATTTTAAACCTGAGACTGGCTTAAGCCAACCCATTCATAAAATTCAATCATTTCTGAGGAACAGTGGGAGCAACTACCACATTTTTCTCCTTTCATCAGACGAATTCTTCCTTTATTAATTAGTCGTTTGAGTAAGGGACGTATAGCATCAGTATCCATCTGAAAATGCAAAGCCAACTCAGCTAAGGATATCTTGCCACATTTTTGTAAATAACCTTGAATATCAGTTAAAATCATAATCAGGGAATAGGGAATAGGGAATAGGGAATAGGGGAAAGTAATTGATAATTTACAGTGGTTTTCACTTCGGTAGACCACAGTAGGGGCGAATGGCCATTCGCCCTACAGAGTTTTGGTTGTGACGTGAGGTCATCAATCTCAGAAGCGTTGTATGGATAAGAATTGATTTGATTTTGGATTTTTGGAGACATCTATTGGGAATCGACAACCAATTGATTCTGTCTCCTGTATTCTACCTCCTGACTGATAACTGATAACTGAAATGACTCCTTCTTCAAGTAGTTTGTTGCTGACTTCTTAACCGAACAGGTTGAGCTAATTTCATCATAACCAAGGTACAACCCGTAAATACCAATGAACCTACAATCCACATCAAGGAAAAGGCCGGATGTTGTCCAAAGGTACAAACTTGATAGAAGACAGTAGCTACAATATAAGCTAATCCTGTTGTCCACAAGGCCACAAACAGCATCCATCCAAGATTAGTTTCTCGATAAACAGCCGCCGTTGCTGAGACGCAGGGGAAGTAGAGCAGCACAAATAGCAAATAAGAAAATGCCCCTACTTTGCCATCAAACCGCTTCACCATTGCCCCAAATGTTCCTAACTGTACTTCCTGTTCCTCAGCCGCAGTTTCTACGTCTTGAGTATCTCCAATATTTAACCCCAGGGGATCGAGTAGTTGATTTGGTAAATCAGCTAAATTAGCGGGAATGGTAGCAAATGCTTCTCCAATACCTCCCCAGAAACTAAAACCTTCTGACTCAGTTTCTGCATCGGGATTATCTTCTTTGGCTAATTGTCCATAAATCGAATCTAGGGTTCCCACCATGGCCTCTTTGGCAAAGACTCCAGTGAAAATTCCCACCGTTGCTGGCCAATTTTCGTCTGTAACTCCCATGGGAGCAAAAATAGGGGTGACAGCTCGACTGGTGCTACTGAGAACAGATTGTTCGCTGTCTTGGTTCCCAAAAGAGCCGTCCATACCAATAGAGTTTAACAATCCCAAAACTATCACCATCAAGACAATAACTTTGCCAGCTTTCCACAAAAATGCTTTTAAGCGTTCCCAGGTTCGGATTAACACCCCTTTCATTCGGGGTAGATGGTAGGGCGGTAATTCCATGACGAAATGACTTACTTCTCCTTTGAGAAGGGTATTTTTCATCACAAGTCCTGTAAAAACTGCTGCCAAAATGCCTAACAGATAAAGTCCAAACACAATATTTTGTCCGCCTATAGGGAAAAAAGCTGCAGCAAACAGAGCATACACGGGAAGCCTCGCTCCACAGGACATAAAGGGATTCATCATAATAGTCATTAGGCGATCGCGGGAATTTTCTAAAGTCCGTGTAGCCATAATTGCTGGAACATTACAGCCAAATCCCACTAACATCGGTACAAAGGATTTTCCTGGCAATCCCACTAACCGCATTAACCTATCCATCACAAAAGCAGCTCGCGCCATATATCCCGAATCTTCCAGAATTGACAAAAACAGGAACATAAACCCAATTACGGGGATAAAAGTGGCAACAGTTTGAATCCCTCCCCCAACTCCATCAGCTAAGAGAGCAATTAACCACCCTGGTATACCCATTCCTTCCAGAAGATTAGCTAAACCATCAACAAAAATCGTGCCCGCAGCAATATCAAAGAAATCAATAAAGGTAGCACTGACGTTGATGGTAAACAGAAACATGATATACATGACTAAAAAGAAAATGGGAACCCCTAGCCAACGATCGAGGACAATCCGATCTAAGCGATCGGAAATTGTACTACTGGCTTCACCAATGCGTTCGGTAGCTCCTTCAGTTAATTGGCGAATAAAACCATAACGACTGTCGGCAATAACAATATCAATATCTTCCCCCAATACCTGATGGATTTGGCGACGATTTTTAACCACAATTTTTACCAAGTCTTTACCCCCTAATTCTGGGGCAACTTGGTCTTCATATTGCAGTAAATTTAAAGCTGTCCAGCGAGGTTCAACAATGCGTTTGCTACTGTTTTCAATGATATAGGGAACCAATTCGGCTAAAGCATCTTCAATCACTGCTGGATAAGCAACATAGCTCGGCGAAGGACTGATATTTTTCACCAGTTCTCCCACCGTATCCAATAAAGGTTTGATTCCTTCTTCTTGAGCAGCATTCATCGGGATAACTGGACACCCTAAGCGTTGTCGTAAGAGTTCGGCATTGATGGAAATACCTCGTTCTTGCGCTACATCCATCATATTGAGGGCAACAATCATTGGTAGCCTCATCTCCATGATTTGTGTTGTTAAATAGAGATTACGCTCCAAATTCGAGCTATCAATGATATTAATGATTAAATCGGCTTCCCCAGATAGCAGGTAATCCCGTGCTACCAGTTCATCCATCCCAGTTCCCTCTTCTTCTACGTCAAGAGAGTAAACTCCAGGTAAGTCTACTAGGGTAATTTCTTTTCCTTGGTGTCGAAACTGACCTTCTTTGCGGTCTACAGTTACGCCAGGCCAGTTACCTGTACGTTGGTTCGCTCCTGTTAGGGCGTTAAAAAGGGTTGTTTTCCCACAATTGGGGTTACCAATGAGGGCAATAATCGGTTTTAACATTAGTTTTGAGGATTATGAAGTGAAAACTTGTTTTTACAGAAAAATTTAGGTGTTGTTGAATGACTTGATCGGGATTTAGGCAAAGACAATATATATAGTGCCTACCAATTTAGGCGATTGCTAACGCAAAGCTCCGCTTTTTCCTGACGAAATGCTCCGCAAACATATTGCGCAGCGGCTATAATTTTTGATAGCAGTCGAAGCAAAGGTTAGGACATTTCTCAATACTGAAACCCTTTGACAGTTTACTGTTCCCTGTTCCCTATTCCCGATTCCCGATTCAAGTAGCGCTATAAGCGATTGCTGACGCAAAGCTCTGCTAACGCCTCAAGATTTTTGCCATTGTTAAAACAAGGGTAAAAAAACACCTATAAAATAAAAATAGCCCTGAATTTTATTGTGGGCTTTTTCAGCTCTTGGATCGGGTAATCTGAAAGTAATTCATGTTTGACTTGATAAATAGTTTTTCCTGAAAATATGATTTTTGAGTGTCAGATGTGCGTCTTACATTGCTGTTCGTGAAGTGTTTCCGTAGGAAATAGAGACCTCAGAATTACGCACTCGATGCATGACTTCCGTGAAACGGTATTACTTCCGCCATCCCAAAATTTAGCTATGCACCTAGACAACCTCAACTATTAAAGCATCTGACTCTTCTTTGCGTAAGCTTAGATGAAAATCTCTGACGAGAATCTCTACTGGGTCTCCGAAAGGTGCTACCCGAACCACCTCAAATTTTACGCCAGGAGTCATCCCCATCGACAACAGTTTTTTCTTATAGCCTCGTTTGACTTCGTTGTAACCCAATACTTTGCCTTCACTTCCCTCTGGCATTTCTCGCAATAATATTGTCTTTGTTTGATTTTTCATGTTTTCTCCTTGAGTTGAAGATTGGTCACTAACTAAAATGTTGTTAGCCATTCCCGAACCCACACCAATCCGGTTATCTTCTATGGCGACTAGAACCGAACCACTAGGTTGAGCGCTGATAATTTGCAATTGAGCGCCTGGAGTTAATCCCATTCCTAAGAGGCGATTAATTCCTCCTTTTCCCTGAAAACCAACTAACCAAACCTTTTGTCCAACTGTTGTTTGTGATAGGGGATAGGAGTTATTATCCTTAACTTTTGGCCTAACTTCATCCATATCCATTTGACCATCACTTGACTCGTTAAAAAAGTCAAATTTCCAATCTATGCGATTAGGAGAGACAATGTTTTCATCAGTGTCATCCACTATCCAATCCATCTCAAGCTCCTTAAATACTAAATTTTTGCAATAACTAATAACTTGAATTTGATTTATTAAAACAATTATTAGTTAGATAGAACCCACATTCCACAGGTTTTGTCTAGAATATAGGGGTTTGAAAAAGTTAATACACTACTGTTGACTACTCCCCTGACTGAAGCCAAGGGGATTCTAAGTTGATACTACGCAACAGGATAAATTCGTGTTGCTCCTTCTATTCTTAGCTGACCAAAGATACACTCTCTGGGGACAAGTCAAAGTGCCCCTACACAGTCGGCTTAAGTCTAAACTTAGCTTTCTGCTTACTTTTGCAATTATATTTGCAGCCCCATTACAGTCTGCATTAATTAACCAATTATTACTACTTCTATACAAACCACGTTTTGTTCTTTTTCCTGATGGTTTCCAATCATTGGGTTTTTCACCATAATTAGGTAGATAGTCACCATCTAAAAATGAAGCAATACTTGTATAGCTTTCCTCAGTTTCTATAAATATAATCCCATATTCTTCACATAATTGAGCTATTCTTTCTTTCAGTCTAGCTGTAGGAATTGGTACAAATTCTGAATTCTTTTTATGACCATTATCTATTTGATTTTTCTGACCTTTATTCCAACCAAAAACTATTGTACCAATAGAATTTTTTAAACAATGATTAATTACTATTCTGGCTGCTTTATTGATACCATCACGGATTTGGTTGCGAGGAACGAAGCAATCACGCTTTTCTGTAATTGCAGCTAACCTATTTGACCAAAATCCAGTCGGTTTATTTTCTTTAAGAGTTGATACTTGTTTGTTGTACCAACGATTCATTGATTTAATCTGTTTCCCATCTACAATTAAGCTCGTATTTACATTGGATACACAGGTCAACCAATTATTCACACCGTGGTCTATTCCTAAGACATTATCTTGATTTAATTGAGGTTTAACTACTTCTTCTTTTTCATAGACAAATTCCCAATAAAAACATCTGTTCCTCGGTAATATTCTCAGTTCTTTAATAGCAGAAAATGCTAGATTACTAGGCATTGGAATTAAAAAGCTATCTACTCCAAACCAGCGTTTACAGGTATTCCCTAGTGGTACTCTAATTTGATTATCTTTAAGTTTTAATGCTTGCTTGGGGTAACTAACTGTAGCCATTCCCCCTTTTTTTCTGTAGTTAGGAATCCTTGGTCTGTCTGATATTTTACCTGAACTATAGGCTTTTATTAGACCATAATAAGACCTAAATGATTCAGCTACGGTTCTCAATATTTGTTGTGCTGCTTGAGAATATAAAACTTTGTAATGATAGTTGTATTTATAAACTTTTTCCAATTCAAACTTGCCGAGAGTTTTGTGAGACTTAAAAAATAATTGCCGACCATAATATATTCCCATGTTAGTTAGCTTGTGAGACTGTTCACATAAGAATGTTAAGATAGCAAGAGTTTCAGAATTTTGAGCAACTAAAACTTGCTGACAAGAGTACATTGGAAACAGGCGGACCAAAAAGTTATTGCCAATCATAGTAACAAAGGACAACTAAAGTTGTCTAGTCTCAACGATTCCCTGGTTTTCATGTCCCGGTTCAAACATGGGGAGCTTCAACGTTGCTTTTCGGTAAAATAAAATACGTAATGATTAAAATCCGACGAGTTGCCTTTCATCCATCGCTTAAAAGACGATGGCTTTCATGCTCCCGTGTTATTTAGGTAATTGTGGTAATTAATTTAATCTGAACTTCAATTAATTAAAACAATTCTTAATAATTAATTGATTTGTTTTTTCATTAATACCTGTCAATTATATTATCATAATTCATTAGAATATTTTCTCTAATTAAGTTAAGAAATGATTAAGAACTAGGCTTGATGAAGATCAACCTATTCCACTATACACAAAACAGATATTGAAAAAAATCTAGTCGAAACTATAGAATATTTTATCCGG
>JAAUYL010046601.1_pt1 | contig 14581 bp, 15 predicted proteins | sample 7278011 | NCBI WGS metagenome assembly JAAUYL01 (sample SAMN14350225, study PRJNA611818) | marine sediment metagenome | isolation source: surface marine sediment (1.8m) | place: French Polynesia: Moorea | collected 2018-08 | reverse complement strand
TTGTGACATATTTGATTTGAAGAAAAAATGCGAATCATTTGCAGATTTCTTTTTTATTAGCCAAGCGTGTTCAAATGATTCGAGGGAAAATGTCTCTCTGTCCCCTTTTTTAATGAAATGGCAACAAGCAAAGCAAATAAGTATGACATGCGCCATGCCGGCAGGTGGATCAGACATTTTTTTTCTAAACGTGAACACCACCTCCTTCTTTTTTGGCTTTGTGCAATGGTGTGTATCAATGTGTTGATTCCAGTCTTTTTGTGTCTTTTATTTGTCAATTTGTCATATCTCCGTAAGGAAAATGGCAATACTGATTTTGGCTTTGCTTTCATAAATATCTACCCACGTCTTTTAAACAAACAGATAAAAAGGAGCAAAAAAAGCGTGAAATTTTTAGGCCGGATCTCTTGCAATTTCAGGCGTTCCATTTTTACAAGAATTTCGCGAGAAACTTTTACGACATTGCACGTCACTACCACACTCCTCCACTCCTCTTTTTGGTTGTTAAATAGTTTTGCAGACTTCTCCTCTCGGTTTTAATTCATCATCAAAAAGTAGTATACATCCACAACAATCATCCAAATATTTGAATGTCCAAGCGCCACATACATGAACCTCTTCCGCGAGTATGAGGTTAGCATAGATCAAAGGATTGCCCTGACTTCCAGTTTTCTGAATGCTCAACGTCGTCGTTGTTGCTGTACTCAGTCAGCCACAACTTTCGTCGACTTGTCGAGGACGGAGGACACAATGTTGGTTGAGTCCGCGAGGCCGCTCTGAGGCCAAAACAGCCTTGGGCCCTATTTCATGTTATATTGCTACAAGTATAACAGTAGGGCTCGGTTTTTGCTCAAGTGTCCACACAAAAATGCTTCACTAGATAAATATGATTCGACGAGATTGCGGTCTGGACCCAAGTTTTACGAAAAGATTTTAATCTTCGATGTATGCTTTATTAAAAGTCAGGTGTCATTCTTGCTTGAAACGATTAATTAGAAAAAGTAAAATCATGGTGGCTGCCTTCCTTCTCGCTTAATTACTCTTCTGGAGCACTATCACTTTCTGATGTCTCGGTGATTTCCTTATTTTATGACGTGTGTGCGCTCCCCCGACTTCCATGTACTCGAACGTGGACAACAAACCAACCATTTAGTGCTCTGGACAAAACTTTTTCTACCGCATGTGCATTGGCGAATGGCAAATCGACCAGTAGACCGTGTGAGTTTCAGTTTAGCGAGGGGTGTGAGTGACTAAGGCCGAGGTCTGAATAGCAGCATGAAATGTTGCAGTATGTACGAGTAAAAATTTGGAATGTATATCGATTAATGCAGCATAATGATTAAATATGAATATGTTTTAATTAGAAATACTTATTATATTACCAGAAGTCCATATTTTTTTGGCTTGATCCATTTTCATGAGTTTTTTAAAGAACTCTCGTCGTAACAAGATTTTGACCGTTTTACCAAAAACTATTCAATCTATTCAAGGGATCAAAACAAAAACATTGCAGTTTCTAGACCAAGCTTCCTGTTATCTAAATAAAACTGAGTTTTTTGTGTGACGAAATAAAAACAATACCAGAGCTGAACATTAAAAGTCAAGAAAATATTTTTTTCCGACACATTTTGGCACTTTGGGAAAAGTAGTGGATTATAGGCTCACTCTTCTGCAAAAACATGGCGGAAATAAAACTTTAACAATCGTAAACAAGCAAAGAAAACATCGATCCTGTGAAAAAGTTAGATTTTGATCTTGACCACGTGTTGCATTCGATAGTCTTGTTTTCGACGTGGACCATCTTCCAATAGCCATCTAATCATCAAGGTAAAGGCTCTAAAGTGAAGGGTGAAGGGCAGCTTGAAATCGAATTGAAATTTCAGGAAAAAATGGATACGGAGAAAAATATTTGCCGAACTTGCAAAAGCACCTACAAAACAGTGGAGATTGGCGCCGACTGCTACACCTGCAGCGGCGTCTGTTTGAAGCGATTGGCCGAGGAGCTGGGACTTCCGACAAGCTCGTCCCTGGAGACCGTCAGGGAACAATGGAAGACGAAAAGAGCGAACAAGGTCGACACAAAGCAGAGAGGCAAGTCCCCGATTAAGACCACCTCAAGCAACAAGGCATTTCTCATGAAGCCCACGTTTTCGGAGAGGGATTGCTGCAAGGCCATTCGACCAAGCGATGGCCAGGAGCGTGAAGCTACCATCGTGCGAATCAAAGGCGACGAGGCCAACGTGGTGTTCGCTGGATTTGACGACAACGCGATTGTAGCCATCAAGAGTCTCCGACCAAGTTCAGGGAAAGCCAGCCGCGAAGCACAAATCGCAGAAGCCGACAAGGCCAGGGGCAATGCAAAACCCGATTCCAATGGGGTACCGCAATCTGAAACACCTTCTTCGTCCAAGTGGAAGGTAGGAGATTCTTGCTCTGCCATTTTTTCTGAAGACAACACGATGTACGAGGCGGAAATATCCACCATCGACAAAACAGAGGAGGGCCGTGAATACGCCATTGTAACCTTTGTGGGATATGGCAACCAAGAAAGCGTCTGGTTGGAAGACCTGCAGTCGCCCCTGAAAAATAAAGAGGAGAAAGAAGACGGCCAAGATGTCACGGGCGCAAAGCTTGACAATACTCCGCTGGTCGTGCTTTCACAGAGGCCTACCACGTGGAAGGCTGGCGACCACTGCGTGGCCATCTTCACCGAGGACAGCGTGAGGTACGAGGCTGAGATTTCAGATATCCTGAAGGATGAACAGTCTGGAAAACCGTATGCCAACGTTGTTTATCTTGGCTATGGCAACGAAGGTAATATAATTAAGCTATCTACTTTTAAAATGATGTCGTTAATCGCTTCGCTTCCCTATTTTGGTTTCCCCATTTAGAGGTCAAGTGGTTTGATGATTTGGAGCCTTCTAGAGGACCACATGTTCGCATGGCTCAGCTCCGCGCTGCTGACGGAAAGATCCCGCAGCCCACCATCCAGCCAATCGACGACAACAACAATTCGAAAGCCGAAGAGCCTGTGGATGCCCCCGCCAAAGCTGAAGCTGATGAGACCTGCAAAGAATGGGCAGTCGACGACAAGGTCCGAGCCATTTTCTCTCAGGACGGCAGTGAGTACGAAGGGGTGGTCAAGTCCATCACCGAAGACCAAGGGAAGAAGCTGGCTCTCGTCCGTTTTTCTGGCTATGGCGACGAAGAAACGGTTGAAGTTCTTGCCTTGAAACCGTCCAAGGGCAAAGGAGCTCGACAGGAGCAACGGGATGCCGCGAAAGCAATGCGTCACAGCCAGAAGACCGAGGATGGCAAGACTGCTGTCTCGTCCAAATCGTCCTCCTCGACCGACGGGAGCAAAGCCAAAGAAGCAACCTCCAACGAAGAGCAACCCACTGAGGCAAAAGACGAGAAAAATCCTGAAGCCGAAGCGGAGACAACGGAGCCCGTTGAAGCTCTGGCCAACGGAATTGATGAACCAGAAAAAGAGTGGCAAGTCGGTGACCATTGTCGCGCCGTTTTCACGGAGGATTCGTTGGAGTACGAGGGCACCATCACCCTCATTGGGGACACGGACGACGGGAAGTATGCCGTCGTGACCTACCTTGGCTACGGCAACGAAGAGAGCGTCTGGTTTCAAGATTTGATGGAATCGAACGGCGAAGAAGCCAGAAAGGAACAACTGAAGGCGTCTGGTACGTCAAAGGAGGACGACGCAGCTCAAGAGAGAGGGGACGAAAATGAGCCCCAACAAAAATGCCAAGAAATGTCTGTCTCCGATTCCAATAACAACGCGGCCACCCCTGTGGTGGTGGAAGATGCTGGCGGAGATGGCAAGAAAGATCTTTCCGATGCTGATGTCGGACAGGAGCCGATTACCGTTGACACTGAGGCAAGAGAGGCATCGGATGTTCCTAATGCGGCTGGTGATGCCCCAATCTTAGCGTGCAACAACAAGCTGGAACCAATTGATGAGGAGGCAACTCCGATCCAACTCTCAGTCTCCCAGGCCAAGTCGTCCGTGTCTCCGGTGGATCTTCCCGACAGAGGCTTGTCTCCCGACAACTCCAGCATGTGCGTTTCTGTCATCCACATGGAGGTGAAGGAAATCGCCGATCTCTTGAGACAAGAACTGGAGAGTGCCAAAATTATCAAGACGCTTCGACAGCAACTGAAAGTAAGGAACGATCGGGGATTATTAAATCATTCACTAAATAAATCTGTTCATATTTAACAGGAGAGCGAGGAGGAGAAGAAGGACTTGTTCGGCCAGAACACTGCCATGAACGTGGCCATTCAGGAAATGCGCCACACCAACCTCAGGCTCAAAGACGAGAACGAGAGACTCAAAGAGATCGCCCAGTCTCACGAGACCATCACGACCAAATTACACGAGGATGTCAGGACCCTCTTGGACAAGGTATTTAAGTTAACCATTATCAACACGCTTTTTATGTTGGCACACATGGGGTTGTATTCAGTTTAATCTTTTGTAGATAAACGCACTCCGAAATGAAAAGCAAGGATTGGTTACCGAAATCGTTGCCTTGAAATCAGGCAAACTCTAAGAAGTATGAAAGAAGAGCCTTAACGTTTGAGAAGTACAAAAGATACTACTTAAAATACTTAATATTAAACTTGATCTTCCCATCTTTTTGATGTGAAAAAGTATACTTACCTACCTACTAAATATGTACCAAAAAATATCAATACTTGTCAACGATTAAACACTATGTGAACGATATACGATGTACCTAAGTTAACACTATAAACAAGAAGGAAATAAATGTGAAACTCGCAGTCGCACATGTAAAAATCGTCTTGATTTTGTGAAAAAATGAAAATGTAGCCAGTTTCGAAAATGCCTAGTAATTTTGGTGCTCGATCCATCGAGGTCTTTGTCGAACCGTCAAGCCTTCAAAAATCAAAACAAAACAAAACGACAGAAGTGACGGCGGTGACGCAGAAGTGCTCGTTGACCTTTTGGCCAGGCCTTTGGTCAATTTCATTGTTTCGCTTTCATTTCAACACATTACACAACATCTTGTCTGAATTTCGAATTGATGATGGCTCTTTTTGCAAGAAGTGCGAAGACTTTCCTTAATGGCCGCCTCCATGCAAGGCTAGTTTCGACAATGGCCGAGACATTTTACAACGAAGATCAGAAGAAGCTCATGGATACAACGAAAAAGCTCATTGACTCCGAGATCAATCCCTATGCCGACCAGTGGGAGAAAGAGCAAATGTTTCCTGCGCATGAAGTGTTCAAAAAGTTTGGAGAGGCCGGCCTCCTGGGCATCAATAAGCCGGTCGAATACGGAGGACTCGGTCTTGACTACAAATATGAGCTGGCCTTTCTCGAAGCCTGCGGACATATTCGGGCCACTGGAGTTGCTATGGGTCTTGGTGTTCAAACAGATTGTGCCACTCCGGCCCTGGCGAGGTTCGGTAGCGACCAGCTACGCAAAGATTTCCTGGAGCCAGCTCTACGTGGCGATCACGTCACTTGCATTGGAGTTAGCGAGCCGGGAAGTGGAAGCGATGTTGCCGGCCTTACGACAACTGCAGTGGAGAAGGGCGACGACCTGATCATAAATGGACAGAAGATGTGGATAACGAACTCCCTTCAAGTGAGCGTGTTCTCCAATCTTATCAGATCGGTTTTTCATTCTTGTCATATTATAGGCTGACTGGATGTGCTGTTTGGCCAACACAGGCGAAGGCAAGCCGCACTTGAACAAGTCGCTGATAATCGTACCAATGAATGAAAAGGGTGTGGTCAAGGCCAAGAAAATTGACAAGCTGGGAATGCACAGCTCCGACACCGGGCTCATATTCTTCGAGGACGTCCGTGTTCCAAAAACAAACATCATCGGCGACAAAGGCAATGGATTCATATATCAGATGCTGCAATTCCAAGTAGGTTGCCTTAGTCCTTAATCCGGATTGCTCAATATATCTACCTATTTACCTGTTTATTCATCTTTAGGAAGAGAGACTGGCAGCCGCAGTTGGTGCATTAACCCCACTTCAAAACGCGATTTCCGAGACGATTGAGTACACAAAATCTCGTAAAGCTTTTGGCCAACCCTTGATCAACAACCAGAGCATCCACTTCCGGTTGGCTGAGCTCCAAACCGAACTCGAGCTCGTTCGGGCGATGACCTACCAGGCCGCAGACACGATGCTTCGAGGGGAAGACGTGACTTTGTTGGCGTCCATGCTCAAATTGAAGTCCGGACGACTCGCGCGAGAGATCACCGACAGCTGTCTGCAATATTGGGGTGGCATGGGATTCACGAACGAGGTGTATGTATCGAGGTTGTATCGCGACCTCCGATTGTATTCGATTGGCGGCGGGGCCGACGAGGTCATGCTAGGAATTATTTGCAAATACATGGGAACCCTGCCTAAGCCGTCCAAAAGTTAAAAATTTTTATAGGAAGACCTAGATATATCTAAGTCCTGTGTAATCTATTTTTCTATCCCTTTACTATAATGTTTATTAAATAAGTTTAATCGTTAGTCCTTGCAACATCAATGTTAATCGATCAATGCAATTGTAAAGATTTTAATTAAAAAAACCTCGTGAAAATTGACTTATTAACTAAAATAAAGTATAGGTGTTCAAAGTCTCGCAGAAGTCGACTGTGAAATATCCAGAGCGTAGCGGGACTGCCGATTTTTGCGGGAAAAACCACCGAAAATGGGCGTATCGTCATACCGTATACGTAAAGGGTTTTAAAGTAACTTCAGATTTTTGCGCAAAAAACCACCGAAAATGGGCGCAAGAACACTCCCTATGCTAACACACACGTAAATACGGGAAGAGTGTGACAAGGCTAACTTAATATCGCTTCGCTTTGCTCAGCCCTCGCTTCGCTCGGGCTTCGCTCCGCTACGCTCTGGATTAATTCTGAGTGGAATAAAGCCGCGTTTCTGAAATTGACCACACAAGTTTCCATGGGGAAATGTTTTTCGCATTATGAAAACTGAAAGGTCATTTTTTGGGGTGGGGATTTTTTCTTTCTACATATAGATTTTTGGGTTTTTTAAAAATCTTTGTGAGAATTTTTGTCAGAAGAAAGTCATGATTTTTAAGTCGCCAGCTCGGAGAGCGCGACTTCTTAATTTCACTTTCTTTTTTTCGTCTTTTCCGCAACCCAAAAATTCCCTACAAGACTTTTTACTTCTACTTTTTCTCTGTATGGTCTTTTCCCTGTAACACTACTATGACGCAATTGCTTAAGGGTCTATGTAGACTTTACTTTGTTGTTGTTTTCCCTGCAAGAATTTTCCTGATTGTATTGAATTATTTTCTATGACTTACAGGGATTTTTAAGTCGCCAGCTCGGAGAGCGCGACTTCTAAAAATCACTTTTTTTCCCGCTTTCTTCTCCAATCTGTCGCAGACTAGTAACCTATTAAAATGACATTTTGTAACTTCCCTGCAACTCTTTACAATATTATACTAGTACTGCTACTGCTATAAGGGTTTAAATACTATTTGTTACTTTGTTGTTGTCATTTTCCCCTGCAAATTTCCCTGCAAGGCGCTATCGTCATGACGTGCTTTGTACACCGACTTTACTGGCTATATTTATTTAGTACTTTTACTCTTAGCATTTTCTCTGCAATTCCATTGTGCAATATTTGCAGGGATTTGTTTTAGCCTAATTACCTAATTACCTAAATATCTAAGTATATTTACATCCCAACCAACTCGTTTTCAGTACATTTTCTGGCGACTTTGACTTAAATTCAATTTTAAGTCTTGTTTTACTTATCGCACAGTTCTTTCCCTAATACGAGATTTATAACAATCATAATTCTTGTAATCAACACCTGCCCATGAAGTACATCGGCTCAAACTGCACTTTTGCACTTGGCAACAATCATTTTTAAAGTTGTCATATCTCAAGACTGACCTTCACAAAATATTAATCAGCAAAATATAGTGCAGAATAAGTGTTGGCGGCTTAACTTAAAAAGTACGATTACGGTAAGGCGACAACGACGTCGACAAATCTTAGGATGGGGTAACTTCTTGTCTGGTAATCTCTTTTTAATCCTTATCGTTGTCCAGTCGGTTTGTAGGAGGCAGCTTTTGTTCAGTTGTTCTTTGACCCCCGATCTGTCCAGGACAGCTTACGATTTTCTTCACCTGTCCAAGGAGAAACATGTCTCTTGCATTTGTGGTATCACTGTTGGTGGTTATCTATGTGCTCAAGCAGAAAATAGTTGCATGGCGCTACAATTACCCACCAGGTAAGTCTGATCAGATGCACTACCTGAAAACCGGAAATGACTAAAATAGGAAGTATTTTTTTAAAGGGCCACTGGCGTTCCCATTGATGGGCAGTGCTCCGGCCTTGCTATCGCGCAGCCTGACCGCCCTCACCAACCCTCAGGAGGCCATGCACCTCTTGAGCAAGAGGTACGGGCCGATCATGTCCGTCGGCCTCGGTTCTGACGTCTGGGTCGTCTTATCGGGGATGGAGGAGATCAAGTCCTTCTGCATGAAGGACGAGACGATCGACAGGCCCGAAAGTGCAATGTTCAATGATGTCTACTCCTTTCGGAAGCCCCTAGGTTTGCCAAATCATTTAAATTGCAATAATTCTACGATATCGAGAATATATGTGGCTATAATCCGATTAGGTCATGTACTCAAAGTCCAGCTTAACTTCCAGGAGTAATATTCGCAAATGGCGCTCTCTGGCGGGATCAACGGAAATTCATGACGAAGACCCTGCGCGAAATCGGAGTAGGCAAAGACTCGATCAGCGAAAAAGTCCTAGACGAAATATCGTACTTTGCTTCCTACCTGCGAAATCTCAACTCTTCCGTACGATTCCTTACTATAGTTTTAAAATCAATGTGTGTGCCAATTGATTCAATAATTATATATCAGGGCAAAGTGGAAGTCCGGGTCGACAATCTCTTTGACATTCCATCTCTTAACGTCATTTGGCGGATAGCGAGTGGCCAGCGTTTCGATTACAACGACAAGTCGTCGCGTCAGATGATCGACAACATAGAGAGCTTCACAATGGAGAAGTGCCTTGGACCAATGTCCGGCGTATCTTATATGAAGTACCTGCCTCCGTTCAACCGAATCTTCGCCAATCTTGCTCACAGAATGGACCTGGTCAAAAGCTTCTTCCAGCACTACATTGGCAAGCTCAAGGACTCGACCGACGACACGGGGTACATAGAAGCCTTCGTCACCGAGCAGGCCAATAGGAAAATGGCCAACGGCAACGCCAACGGGGAATTTTTCACCGAGGAGCAGCTAGTAGTGAGTCTCATCGACTTTTTCACCGGCGGTTCCGGAACGATGTCGAAAACGCTGGCTTTTGCCATACTCTTCATGCTACACAATCCCGACGTCCAGGACAAACTGAGAGCCGAAGTTGACGCTCTCGGCGTGGACGACTTCGATCTGAGCATGAGAGACAGGATCCCGTACACAGAGGCATTCTTGTGCGAAGTCCAGCGACTTGGCAGCGTTTTGCCTATTTGTCCACCTCGACTAGTAAAAAAGGATGTCAACGTTGGAGGCTACCTCATCAAGTCTGGCACCAAAGTCCAAGTGAATCTCTATGGTTTGCATCGGGACCAAGGTCACTGGAAAGACCCCTACAATTTTCGTCCGGAGAGGTTTCTCTCTGACGAGCGTGATTTCACTCCCGATGATTGGCTTCAGCCTTTCGGATACGGTAAGTACATTAATATTTATTTTAATCGCGTACGCGTAATTACCTAATCAATTAATTATGTAAACACACTTATAAAAGCGGTGAATATACTGTACTTATGTGTTCTCCATATTTTCAGGAAAGCGTAAATGCTTGGGCGAGAATGTGGCCAAACAAACGATATTGATGTTTCTCACCAACATCGTCAAGAACTTTGTATTCGAGTTGCCAGATGACGGGATGTTGCCCGATACGAATCCTGTGGGCGGGCTGACCATCGGACCGAAAATGTTCAAGGCCAAAATTCTTTTACGATAACAACAAATCTATTTCCGTTTAGGGTAGAATAACAAATTCTGATGCTTATGACGTCTGTCCCTGTTTGTCACCAAATATGTATTTTCATCTCAAGATTACGAAATTAATTTCCAAGCCAAAACTTCTACGATCGCTTGAAATAGGTTATTGCCGACTCGGCCTCGGTGACATCTTTCAAAGCTAGTGGGATCATGTGACAGGAGGTGTGGTTCTTGACGAAGAAGGCTGCACATTCCATCTCCCTGAAAAAAAGGGACGGGAAAGGATTATGTTGATAACAAAGATCATCCAGCATTGTCTCATTTACTTGAACAGCGGTCCGTGATGAATGCAGTAGTTAGCGCATTCCGTTTCCGGGGCGTCAGAATGACAATCAACCACCACGTGAAAGTTTTCGTCCGGCTGCCAAGTTTGCGTCAATGGGGTGAAGCTGTAGTCCGTCTGCGTCCCCGACTCGACAACCGAGATCAAGGCGAACAAGGCAACCACAATTGCTACAAAAATGGCGTGATCCCGATCCATTGCTGTGTTTTAAAGATATCAACACAAGTTTTAAGTAAAAAACATTCGGGCCTTGTCGCGGCTGCTTTCGTAAACAGAAGTGCGCTAGAAAGCCCTCGAACGTCCCTAGGGACAACCCGTGTAGTTGCTAATGACGATGAACACAGAAACAAAAACCATGAATCTTTGATTAACTTTCAGACCATTTTCCTACACGAGTTTTCTAAAACAAAAGATATGCATGAACTTGGACCAACCTTTTCAACCCTCTTGTCTCTGCCCATATAAATTAGGGGCAGTGCTTATATTTTTGTTGGCAGGACTTTCAAGAACCGTCTAAGTACTTTTTTGAAAGTAATTACCTCAAAAAGCACTTGGATGAATGCTTCTTGTTCTTTGTTTTCCATGCAGTCGACTATTGGGCTAATGCAATTACCAAAAGTCTCAGAGGAGATTCAAGTTTTTGGAAGTCAATTGCTATTTACCAACTTGCTCGATTGCAGAAGCTGTCTAATTAAGAGTTAGAGTCATAGTAAGCTGTACCCCTTGTATTGCATTGAAACATTGGGCCCCTTTCTTCGCAGCTTGTATTCAAAGCAGGTAAAATACAGCTATATCTAGATCTGCCTGCATTTTCATCTCTTTATTTATTGGCATCACGCTTCTAGGTTTCTGGAGGCCATTCTGTGCAGAAATGGAATTCATGGAATAAGCGGATGGTTTGCCATGAAGCAGAATATTTGCCTCAGATTCGACCACATCATAAGCCACGTCTTGGATTCTGAAAATGCTATAGATAGTCCCACACATCTAACGTTCCGATTGGTAAGTACATCTGTAGCTATCTACCCCATACTTGTACAGATGCCTCCACACATATAGTAACGACAGAAAAGATATAAATAGGTACGAGGCACGTGAAGCTTTTGCTTAAAAGGGGTGGTCGGAGGACAAAAAGTTGCCAGTTGGCATCGTGATCTAGTCTTGGAAGAAGGGACTCAGATTGGCCACCCCATAAAAGGTATAAAAAACGTCGGCGATGACATTACGACAGGGAAGCTCTGGCAAATTGCGACTCGCCCTTTTGGTCGTCATTTTTTCTGCTATCTCAGATCACGGCGAAGGTAACCAAAGTACCTAAATGTGTGTTCATAAACATGTCCTTTGCATTTAATTCTGGAATATTTTTGAGCATTTTCATCATCTCATGCGAAAGAAAAATAACTGGACATTTTTAGATTCGACAAACATCACGTCAGCTCAAACCTAGGTATTATTCCACTTCCATCATTCACTTATTCCACCAATTAAAAGTGTGTTTGTATATTACACTCATACAAATTCATATCCCTCCCACGTCACGATCACGAACGTGCATAGATTTCACTCGTTGTCCTCATAGACGTCTTTTATATGGGAAAGAAAAACAAGGGAAATGGTGACAGCTAACTCAAATTCAGTACTGCGTAAATGGAAAAGCCTAGCCCACACAAAATATGTAGATATCTGTTATGTTTTCTACATTATTAAATTATTAAATCTATTTTATTTGACTTTGATTTGACCGGTCAAAGGAGAGCGCTTGATGCACCCAAATTGCAATTTATTTTTGAAGTTCACTTTCATTGCAGCCTTTCAAATACGACGCAGCACACGATACGATGCCAGCACCAACCGCCAAGAGAATCCCATGCCCATCGTTGTCCAAGAGGCCGTGAAGAGGCCCAACCAGTCCAAAGACCTCTATCGGCTGCTGAGGACGCTCAAGCGATCCGACCCGGCAGCAGCCTCAGTTACGGCCCCGTGGGCGTCTTTGCGCCAAAAATGGTTGCTACACCACATGACAAAATTAAACAGGTACCTTGGCAAAATATTAGGAGTAAATAGGTATCTACTATCTACATACAGTTTACATGTGTTGACTTAAATAATCTATTTAAGGAGATCGCCTATGGACACGTTGGAGGCTAATTTTCCTACCTCGGCATTATGGGAAATGCCGAGTCCAGTGAGAAGACAGGACGGCCTCAGCCTCGAGGACAAGAAACTGTTCAACGAACTGCTCAAGTTGAAGACTTCCCAAGACAGACTTTACCCTTACAGATCCATAATGTAACTTGTTAAAAAAAATTGGTTTGCAGACAGATATTTATCCAACACCAAAGAAGCTTTCCAATGATAAAATACTTTTTTTAGAAAGCATATCCCACAACCCACCAGCAGCGGCAATCCTCATCAATGCGTTGTATGTAATGTCCACACCTTGACAAGTATAATTTAAAGTGAAACTGACCACAGCTTTTTGCTCTCAAGAGCTGCAAATTAAACCTAAAAATGTAGAAATGAAATGTGCCGGGGAGGACACGTTTACAATTAAAAATGCATAACATGAAATAAACAAATGAAAAATTGAGTATAAGTTTAGGCTTTCTTGTTTATTGCAGATTCATTTTATTTCAGAGAAACTCCCAGGTTGATGGGTACTCATATAAGACTTGTACAAAAGTAACATATTTGACCAACATCGTGGCATGAAGCGAAACTATTAATTGTTGTTATTTTAGTGAGCAAGGTAATGTTTTACTCGTGTATCTAAAATATTTTTATGGGATGTGTTTAAGAATGAGCAAAAGATCTCCTCCCCAGCATTAATAAGATTTGTCATTTGATCGTTTTTCCCGTCAGGTTATCTTTGTAATTTTCATGGATACAGATTTTTAAATACCTATATCATGCAAAGAAACAATTGGTTAATAACTGATTCTTTAAATTATTTTTTAAACTAAGTATTTTTGCCCGACCATTGTGAGCTATATTTTTTTCTCAATGCATTTGTGCATTGTAGTCATGAACGAGTTTCTCCAGGACCAGTTTCATTTCATTCGCCTTGTCGCCCGACTCCTGTTGATGCTGATTTCGCATGCTGTCGGTGTCCAAGTTGTTTGGCATGACGACGTTCCTCAGCGTGCGGAGGTAGTGGTCACGTTCAGAGAGGCCCCCAGGAGCAGCCCTCAGGGTCCTCAGATAGTGGTCCCGCTCGGTGTTGTCCCTCCTGATCTTGGCTGTGCCGGGGACAAACATGGGGTTGGCCTCGGGGCTCCTCTTGATGGTCCGCAAGTAATGATTAGCTTGCTATGGAAAGCAACTCATAAATGACTCATCATTGGACAATTTTAATTTGGCTCACCCCTTTTCCCTCGTCTTGGCGTCTCACTGGCATGATCCAACTTGAGCTTCTCAAGTTTCTGCTATGGACGGGATCGTCGTCGTTTTGGGCATCGACGTTCAGTAGAAGATCAGGGAACCATTGCCTTATCGACCTCAGGAAGTGATCTCTAGTGTTGACGACATCCTCATCTAAAGTTATGCAAAGTTGACTTTAATGTCACAAGCATATGGACGACTTGTTACCTGCAATTGAGCATTGTGCAAGGTTTAATAGGGCGATGGCGAGTAGGAAGAGAGTCTGCTTCGAGGTCATGATCGTCGACCAATTTCCAAGAGGACCCTTCCACAAATGCGAGTTGCAGAGGAGGCTGGCCTCTTATTTATACAAGATCGTAACCACAAATCGTCACAACAAACAACCTTTTATGTATTTTGAAAGACCACCACCAAGATCACCTCCTCACAATTGCTATTAATATTATCTCTTGCAACAACAAATCAAGACGAATTAATGTGCTTTCCGGTAGGTTTCACAGAGAGTATTTTGGTAGGTAATGCACACATGGTTTTCACGATTCATTATCTATTATTAGACCATATCTACATGCGTGGTAAGCTACGTAGAATAAAACGCAACAGTTATGAATTGTTAACATCAGGTAACAATCATGGCGTCACAAAAAATTAGGACCCTAAATCGGCTTACTAGAAAAAAAAGTCCCCTTCCCCCCCAAGTTTTGGACTTAAAATTCAAAATTGTATCAGTCGATGGATGTCGTCTATCAGATAACAAAGAGGTGAGAACGACGAACTGTCCGACCGCAAACTCGCATGTCATTCATACGGACGTACACCACGCCATAAATAAAATATGCATTGATTGTACGTAA
>JAAUYL010003265.1_pt1 | contig 14604 bp, 14 predicted proteins | sample 7278011 | NCBI WGS metagenome assembly JAAUYL01 (sample SAMN14350225, study PRJNA611818) | marine sediment metagenome | isolation source: surface marine sediment (1.8m) | place: French Polynesia: Moorea | collected 2018-08 | reverse complement strand
TGTGATTTGCTTCCTTGTTGGTCGACTCCGGAGAGGATGGCGAGACTTCGGCTTCATTTTGGTACATTTCCCGCATCAATTCTAACCTTTGCCTGAAACAAAAATAACCATGATTAACCAGTCAAAACCCAGGTTTGAACGTTGAATCACATTCAAGGGGAAAAGTCGCATTTTCTCACATATTTTCAATAATAGCATAAAAACTGATATGGATCGCACAACATACATTCTGTTTGTTTTGGCAGTCATTCCTTGACACGATCAGGACTTTGTCATGCTTTAGAAGTAAATATTTATGTACAGGACGAGGGTATATGGTTTTCTCTGAAACGACTAAGTTTCTAGTTTAATTGTGAAATTGTATCTATATCTGTGAACACAAAGATTGAAGAACACGGAGAACATTGACTTCTGTCTTTTAAGCCAAAATCATCATGGACGGGAAAGGAAGCAGCGTAAGTCGAGTTTGCGTACAGGCCAATGTTGTAATAAAAAGTAAATAGACAAATGTGTTTGACTTTCAAATGTCATGATTGAAGAATGGGAAGGCAATATGGTAGCTGGTTTGGTAATGTTCTGTTCGTTTTCACAAGTTTTTTCGTAGTTTTCGTAGAAGTTCCATGACTGATTCAAAATAAAAAGTGAAAGCCTCAGATCCCTTGGGAGCATCAAGTTCGAATCAAGCATGGATCTTCGTTCGGACTCGTTGCTGATCTCTCTCTCCTACGCACATGTTTTGGCTGAGTGAGTTGAGGACACACCTAGGTGGCAGGGTTGCCAGCCTCGCCAACGTGGCCTCGGCCTCGGCCGCGTCCATCGTCAACTTCGGCTGCTCGGGGGACACCGTCAGGTCGGTGAAGTCGCCCTCCTCCCCGTTGTAGATCAGCCTCATGAGCTCGAGCCTTTGTCTGTTGTTAGTATTCAATCATCTTTATGTACATGCATCGAATTGATTTTGAGTCCGGACAGGTTTGTCTTTAAAACCTTTTTTTTAAAGAAGCTACTCTCTAAAGTGATTGTCAGTCTAAATAATTTTATACTCTTGCAGCAGTTTTTGAAATATCTAGATAAATAGACGTCATTTTTGGACGAGAGAAAACGAGAAGAATCAAAATTCGAAAGCGAGAACTCTAGAAAACTAAAATTATCGTGAAATAGTAGAATATTTCTTACCGCAACTTTTCCAATGACCAGTAGTGAGTCGCCCCATTTCTCGTGTCAAGAACTTCAACGGCGACAATCGTTTTTGGCTCCGGTGAGTCGTCGTCGCCGTCGGGATCACGAACGGTAACTAGATCTGAAAATCAAAATCCAAAATCCAAATTCAAGTCCGGATTCAGTTTGTTTACCTTGAGGCAACGGTGAGTAGAGGGTGTCTGTCAAGAGCACGAACTGGAACTGGACGCGCTTCTTGAGCTCGACCGAGATCGCGTTGGCCTCCTTGAGGAAGACAGCGTTGCCCCACAAATCATCCCGGAGACTGGTGAACTGATGCCGGCGCCACCTGTTGAAAGCCATCGACGCGACCTCGTACTCGTGATCGCTCCAGTTGCACTCCGCAGCCTCGAAAATCGGGTTGACTGCGGAAAATCAATCGTGATCAAGAGATCCGGATCGTGAATCACGAAGAACTTACCGAAGACGTCCTCGTCGTTGTTGAACTCGTCCGGCGTCATCGAGCTGTACATGGACATGGTCATGCTCTGCTCCATGACCTGCTTTTGGAGGCTGTCGATCTGCTCTTCGTATTTCTTCCGCTCCTGTTGGAATGCCTGATGAGCTTCTTCCTTGTCTTTTCGCCACTGCTCCTCTATCTCCTTCAACTTCTTGGCCATCTCGGCCTTCAAGTCGATCCCCTGCTTGGTCATCAGCTCCTCATGGGCGAAATCCCAATCGATCCGCTTGTTCTCGATCACCTCCTCCGACGAGGGGGACATCAGGTTCGCCCCCGTCGAGACGCCCCCGGGTCCACCCCCGTTTCCGGCCTTGGCCTGTTCGGGATGGTTAAACCGGAAGACGTGATTCTTGCCCAAGATCACCCTGGACCCGGTCTTGAGCACGGCCGGGCTGTCCAGCTTCCTGCCGTTGACGAAGCAGATCGCGCCGGACTTGGGGATGAGCTTGACGACGCCGTCGGGAGTGTGCTCGAAGGTGCAGTGCTCGGCCAGGATGTGGGTGCCGACGAGCTGGATGTCCTGGGGGATGTTGGCATCCGGCGATCCGACCTTGGTCACGCCCTCCTTGATGTAGTACAGGAGGCACTCGGACAACGTGGCGTCCTCGTTCAAGTTGACCAGATGAGGTGTCTAGAATGTCATTCATAAATTCATGAACATCCATCAATGTCAGCGATTGCTAATTGTTTGTTTACCTTTTTTGGTGAGAAGAACCCGACTGTTTCGCCGTCCTCCTTCATGGCCACGCCCATTTCTGAGAAGACAATCTCACGCTCATGCCGGATGGATTCTGTTCGCTTCAGCTTTTCCTCCCAAGTCTCGTTCAATTCTAAAGCAAACAAATATTATGGTGATGCTGTGTTTTATGGATTCTGGATTGGTTTTAAAACTCACCAGCTACCAGTTTTTCATTTTCTTGGAGCTGATCCACAGCCTCCTCGGCAATCGTCGGTGGTTTGCCGTTGTTATCACCACTACAGGAGATCCGCACAGGTCCGCCTGATGCCCCTAGAACAAAACAAACAAATTGAGCAAAAATGTAGGCAGGTAGGTATAAAGAAACATGGCAAGTTTGGCACAAAAAGCAGAGAAAAACGAATGAACGAATGTACTAGAATGTTATTTCATTTTCATGTCCCTTGGGGGTGTCACACACGGCAGTCAGCTTTCTAAAAAATTCACGCCACAGTAATTTTTCCTTTGAAAATTCGGGTCGTCGCCTTAATTTGAAAAGAGGATCCTCTTACAAGAAAAATTGCAAACATTTCATTTTCTCTGTTTTACATCATGAATTTTCGCCTTGGGAAATCGAGCTGATGTTGAAATTGTAAGGCCGCAAGGCCAACGATAAAGGCCAACATCTGCCAAGACCAATTTGAATTTATTTCGAAGGTCACTTCTCCTAGAATTCCATACCAAGTTGTGGTCAATTTTGTTATTGTTAAACACGTTTTAGAACACTGCAAAGTTGTTTCCAAGAAAGTATATAATAAAGGTGAAACTGCCCAAGGGACTGCAGTCTTCATGCAGTACTGTTTCGTTTTGGTAAAGAGCCTGGTGTCCTCCAAAACCGTACGATTCCGATTCTGGTAGAACAATGAACAGTATAGGAATTCTTATGCAAGGTTAAATTCATTGAAAAAAGGGTTTTGAATTAGACTTTTCTTCTCTTGTTCTGGCTATTCATGAATTTAAACGTAATAATTCTTAGCTTTTGCATTCATGACTGTCTTTCCCATTTGGCTCAAAGTTGGCCTAAAGTTTCATATCTATTTTCACGCAAAAAACATTTGCAAGTTTGCATTGCAACCAACTCACATCATAAAATGTATTATTTAGAGCTTTTTAATGCGAAGCAAAGCAGAGCACAAAAATTGTGAATTTCAGGACCCCACTCAGTAAGACAAACAAATGTTTCATATTTTCATTTTTACTTCAAAATTATGCACACTTATAAAAGTTTCAGGAAATTGTTGCTAACTTTTTGAAATGTGTGCTGCTAGAAATTCAAAATTCAAACAAACTTCTTGAAAGCCCAGACGGTAAAGATATTTTATGAAGAAAAGCGCACAGCAAGCTTGAAAACTTTTGAATATTTTTTTTCGCAGGACAAGCAATTAAAAAAATTAGCCAGCATTTAATTTTCGTCGTCATATTTCTTGCGCCACTTACTCTCTTTTGTATAGACAACTTTACCACCAGGTCCTGAGAAAAATATTAGACAAAAAATATTTACAAAATTCTTAAACTTTTTCAAAAGAAAATGCCAAATGCCACGCGAATGTTTCTGACAAGTTGAACAAATTCGATTTCCAAGAAGAAATCACAGTCAAGATAAATTGAAGGCTATTTGACAAAGAAAAGGCAAAAATTGTCAAGAAAATATCGAAAAATCCTGCAATAATGTCTATTGTGCAAAAATATCTATGGAATTGTGTTATCATTTTTACCTTCTTCCACTTCAATGCCTTCCATCTTGAGCAGATCCCGGAGTCTGAAGATCTCCTCCTTGAGCTCCCTGATCAATTTGGCATTGGCATCCTCGTTGACAACAGCCTTGCAGACAATCTGTTTGGCTCGGTCGGCATACCTAAAATGTAATATTTTTTAAAGCAACTCCCATTTGCTTATCTCTCCTCTAGCGTTTTAAGCATATCAGCAATTATGGCCTTCTCGACTTTATGAATAATTCATTAGCTTGGCAAAGAGCATCAGCATCCGTTTCAACAACCACATATTTTTCCCGGATGGTTGGGGAACAAAAATTGATTCATTTTTTTACCAAAAGTGAAGGCCTTTGTTCAGCCACTTGACTGAATTGACAAAAGGCTAAAGAAGTCCCCAAGTGTCTCTGCCTTTCATTTTCTAGAGTATTTTATTCAGAAATTTTAGAATATAGATAGACAGGTCAAAGGTGCTTCTTTGAAGGGGAAGCCTATAGTTCTCAATATTTGATGATTTTTCACTAGGGTCTCACCGTAAGGTCGACAAAGTTTCGTCGTAGTTGATGTCGGCTGGCGAGATTGCCGCCACCATGGCGGTCTTGGAGTTGCCCCCCAGGTTTTCCCTCAACAGCCAGGTTAAGACCGAATCTCTAAACGGAATGTGGTCGGCCTTCTTCTTGCCCTTCCCTTTTGCGTTCGCCTGAAATCACAACATTGGTTTGTTTACATTTTAAAGGTCAAACATAAACAAAGGCCAAGAAATCAAGACCAAACAAACTCTGACGCCATGTACAAATAAATCCTTCGTCTTTTTTACACAAACTGGTTACCTTTTTCAAGTTTTTCTTGTGACTCTACGCAAATATGTATTTGATGTTTAATTGCCTTTTTATGAGATAATGATGGTCATTATATTCTGCTCACCGATTCTGCCAATGCCGAAATGACCTTGCCAAGCGTTGTCAAGCTCTTGTTGATGTTCGCTCCCTCTTTCAATCTTGTTCCCTTTGCTCCAGTGGACTCTGCTCTTTCCGATCCAGCCAAATCCACCAAAGAGATTTTGCTAACCTGTAATAATATGTAAACAAAGATGTCACGTGGTTTTGTTTACAAACAATATATGGTTTGTTTACCTTTTCCGCCGTCAAACCGGAGGCTTCGTCGTGCTTGTGCTGGGTGAAAATTATCGTGAAAACTGCATGAGATCTTGAAGAAGTCTCGTTCATGTTGGTAGCGGCCACCGTTCTGTAAATATATTTTATTACATAATTGAATAATTAATGGGATAATGACTCAATTATACCTGGCCTTGTTGCCCTCGTTCATGAGATCGTTGATGTCTTCGAATGAAGTTACAGCCAATTTTGACAAATCTTCAACATAGGGGCCAAGCAGAGGATGCTCACGGACTCGGAGATTGCTATTGTTATTTGGATTCAGAAGGTCTCGGACCCTTTCACAGTAGATTTCCATGTAACTGACCTAATAATCAAGGGTAATTAAATTGAAAATTAATTACTTAATTAAGTATATAATTACCTCGACAGAGTATTGGGTGGAAGGATCGGTGTCCTGGTTGATCTTGACAAAGAGATCTTTGCACAGACGGGGAATTATCCCGGACTCTGTCGGCGAATCTTGCTTGCCCATCATTGTATAGGACTTTCCGGCCCCCGTTTGTCCGTAGGCAAAAATGCAAACGTTGTAGCCTGAAAAATGTAACCAACAATATTGGCATTGTCAAAGATTTTAATGTCAAAATGGATATACCTTCGAACGAGTGCTCCAGCATCTCCTCTCCGAGATCACCATAGACCCGATCTTGCCCGTGAAATCCAGGATCTTTTGGCTGGAAAAATATTGAGCATATTCATATGTGAAACATGTCCTTTTTTATAACTTGGCACGCGATAAACTACTCACGTCATGTGACCAATAGGAGAAGTCGTAGTTGAAGGTTTTCGTCGACTCTTTGGAGCCTATAGCAGCTTTAGGATTGGTGATCACTAAAAAAAGAGAACCAAATACAGTACTTTGCAATTTCACAAGTTTTTTATAGGTTTTTACCTGTTTGGCTGTCCTTCATTTCTATAATGCATGAACAGGCGCGCGAGGTCTCGCGGTTGTTGAAGGGCCTCACCCTGACCGCCACCTTCACGGAGGACATCTTGGCGTCGGCGACCTCGGATTTCAGCCTCTAAAATTTGACCTCGACTAGAGATCGTAAAAACCAGCCGCGCCCTGATCAGTCCCAAGGCCAAAAGAAATGGACTTATTCACAAAAAATGCTATCATGCTCTTCTTTCACCACTGCACTGCTTCACATCATAGTCACTCACTTCCGGTTCGGATCTTGATTTCAGGATTTAATTCTTGAACCAACGACCTCGCAGCCTCGGATCGAGGATGACTGCGCTAAAAAAGGGCAACGGCAAGAGATTCAATTTCTAAACAGCTGTAGCTGCAAGCTATCGAAAGCTCATACAGTGACGTCCTTCTTTACAACTAGAGTCACGCTCACCGGCAGAAAAGAGAAAGCACCCTCTTGCTTCGGTGGCTCACACTCAGGCGCCCTAAGCTGGCGCTTCACGTGGTTTTTCGTTTGGAATGGTTGGCGCGGCAAGTCTGGCAAGAAAACGAGAAAGCCTCACCTTTTTCCACAGAAATTGTAGTTAATGTAAGTACACAATTTCTGGTCTTTTTAATGCTATGTGCAACTAAAACTAACACCCGAGGTCAGCAGTGCCTGCCTTATTTTCGAAAAATTAGAGCCGAAACTTGCAGTTTTTCAGCTGATTTACCCAAATGTAGTTGGTCATTTTTATGGTTTGCAAACAAGGAAATATATGGGAAAATTAGTATAATAATGTTTGTATTCGAAAAAAGCAAAGAAATCCTGTAGTGTAGAGCAACAAATACTTACCTGCAATCCTGAGATATTGGCTTTAAAAGCATTTTGTGCCTGCATACATAATTTTCTCGGTATAGCGAACGGAGACGGTGATGTTATTAAACATTAATCAGATCTATAAAAGTTACTAAGTATTATAAACATGTATATCTACATACAAGCCTACAAAATACCCTGCGCTTCCAAAAATAAAACGCACCTGCCTGGGGCCAAATTGGCTATATCAGAAAATTAATAGGAAAAAGTTTCTTCTAAAGGCTTGGCATACATTAGGCAGCAAACAAACATATTAAATATTTTTATTAAAATATGATTTTTAGACAATAACCATTAACCACATATTAGGCATAATTAAAAGCACCGGACCTATCATAAATTACCACGTGTAACACTAATTATCAAGGTATATTTAGGTAATTAAGTATTACAATGAAATATGCCATTAGGTCAGCAAATATATGGTTCTTTTCCTAGAAGGCAAAATATACTTGACAATTGACATATTCTGTCATAAGTTGTACCAGCTATCCTGCATCGTAAAAATGCCATATTTTGGCGCGTTTTGATGCTGAATCGTTCATGCTTTTGACAGGATATTACCCACCTCTCAGGCAAATAGACAAATAAGGAAGAGTAGATGTGAAAGTAGTAATACTAGCAATGATGAAAAATTTTTCCCCAACGCTATTTTCTATATTGGTCTTCTAGGATTTCCCAAGAGAGAGCAAAAGTGCAACCTAACATCTACGCACGAAAATATAGTCAAAGATAGAGAATATGTTCGAATAATCTTTGCTGTACCTGTCAATCATGATTAACGCATATGGGGTAATTTATTGACATGTTTCAACAAAAATGCTCCTTCAAAGAATGTCGTCTCATCTGTTCAAGATCCGAAGTTTCGTAGTCACAAAGGTCGCACTGCATTTTGCGCTTTTCGCATCCGAGCAAATGTTGATCAAGATCAGACTCCGTATCAAAGACTTTGCCACAGTCTGGATAGTTTTGCGAGTCTTTTTCTTCGATGGGTTCATCATCGGCATCATCGTCACTGCTGAACATGACCATGTCACTCTCATCTGTGTTGGATGGGTCTTCCATTTCCTCAGAAGAAAAGAGCTCTTCCTCACTGCTGACAGGCAATGATTTGTCCACTGGAGGTTCAATCTTGTCCTTGTCCAATTTCAAGAAGTGGACGTCAATCCTTGAGAGGGAAACAAAGCAAGATTTGATTCTTGGATCACCAGTTGCATTGTCATCATTGTCTGTGTCGGTATGGCATACGTTGCTCCCGATAGCTTCTCCCAAGTCACAATCATTGTCAGAGTAAGAAGAGGACTCTTCTTCGCTGAAGACTTCCGGCCTGAGTTGCCCTGTATGAGCATTCACGATGTGATCGCGTAATACCCATTTTGTGGAGCATATTTTGCCACATTCGTTACACACGAATTTCTGTTTGGCGGATAGCGTTTGACAATCAGAACACTCATGGTATTGGTGGCTGGGATGAATTTTCCGCAAATGATATTTGTACACATACTTGTCTTGAAATCCAGATGGACACAAGTGGCATTGGACGGGTTTTGGTTTTGGTGCTGGCATCGTGGATCGTTTCACTTGATCAGTGAGTGATTGGGCGCAATCATGGCATGACGAGCTGTTGTGATTTGGGTGCATGTGAGCTACATGTTGTTTCAATTTATGTTTCCGAGTATAAGCCCGTTGTTTGCAAACATGGCACTGATAGCACAGGTTTTCGTGAGCGGATCGACGATGCATTTTGAGTTGGTACGAGTCGCGAAATTCCTTGTCACACGCTTGGCACTTCATCCGGATCCTGTTCGTTTTCTTCTCGGACGTTTTATTGTCGTCATAGTCTGGATCAGTATGGCAGAGGTTGCTCTCTATCTTTTCAGTCGAGTTGTGATCATTGTCAACGTCAACAGAGGATTCTTCTCCTTCTTCTTCGCTGCTGAAGACTTCCGGTTTGGACAAGGTTGGATCCACCGGTTTGGCATTCAGGCACTTCACACAATCCTTCCAAGCATGAAACTTATGTCTGACTCTCATGTGTTTTCGGTAATTGTCTTGTCTGGATATAATGGCAGTGCACAAGTGGCAGGCATACTTTTCGTTCTGTTGACTCGTCATCTTCTCGCAGGCAGTGCACAATTTGAGCTTGTGATTGGGATGCATTTTACGCATGTGAATCCGGAACCCATGTTTATGCGATAGTCTACAAGAGCACAAGTGGCTGGCAAAGGTATGATGGTCAGGCTTAAGTCGTGCTTTCATTGGCGACGCTTCGTTCAAGTCGTGATCATCGTCAGATTCAGCAGAGGGAATTTCGTTTTCCTCGTCAAAGGCAGCATCTTTCTGTTTGGAAGTGATTGGCGGATTAACTGGTTTCACATTCAAGCAGGTCATACAATCTTGCCAAGAATGCTTCTGATGCTTCACAATCATATGTTTTCTGTAGGCACTTTTTCTGGACACCAAGCCAGAACACAGGTGGCAGACAAGTCGTTTCCCCAAATGGTCCCATCGGATGTGAGATTGTAAATCCCTTTCGGAGCGAAATTTCGAGTCACAAATGTCACACGTCAACAACAATTTTGTCGAGGATGAGCGCGTTACCGGTTGGTTAAATGCTTGTTCGCAAAGTTTGCATTGCGCGAAACAGTGACGTGGATGCATTTGAGCTACATGAGACTTCATGTGTTCTTTTCGAGAATAGCCTCGCTGACAAACATGACACCGATGGCACAGTTTTTCGTGAACTTCGTTCACGTGTCTTTTGAGCTTGGAACTGTTGTAAAATTTTTTGTCACAAAATTTGCATTTCGGCACGGATCCATTTGCTGCCTTCTCCCGTCTTACTTTCACGGTTTTGATGATCTTCCCGTTTTTGTCAACTTTTCTTGGATAACATTGGGTCCAATCGTGATCCGAATGCAAAGTCTTGAAATGTGTCCAGACACTTGAGTATCTTGCAAACATGCCCTTACAAACGTTGCACTGGTAACGAATGCCATCATGGATCGAAAGCACGTGATTTTTGAGACTCTGATAGTTTCCAAATCTTTTGTTACAAAGGTTGCATTTCATTTGGCTTGCTTTGTCCGTGGTATCTTGTTCTGAATCTGAGTCGTCTGATTCTGATTCTTCGCTGCTAAACAACTCCTGGGGTTTGACAATGGATGATTTCACCAAAACCCTTTTGGGGGCTTGGCAACGCTTGCAGACTGAAGAGTCATGCTGGTTGTGCTGGACGCTCATGTGCTTCTTCAGGAAGGACTTCTCCTTGAAATGCTCTCGGCATAGGTGACACCTGAATCGAGCCCCTTTATGGTCCACCAGAACATGTCTCCTAAGATGCCCTTTTTGTTTGTAAGCTCGATGACAGGTCTGACACTTGAACCCTTCCTTGACCAGATTGTCTTTGTCAGTCACATCCATGGCAACCTGCAAGTATAAAAATATGCAGAACGTATTTAACATTCAATCATAAAATGTACCTATACATTTGAATCGACATAGTTATTGGCTATTGCACTTTTTGGAATGTTTGTTTAGCTGAATTCGAAGCTTGAAAGTTTTCTCACAACCTTCGCATTGCAATCTGATTAAACCCGTTGTGTTTTTGGAATTATTCTTAAAGCTGTCACCAAGACCCGTTTTGATGGTTTGTTCATTCTTGCACTTAAATTCTATAATCTGACATTGTTTGGTTGAACTGTCTTCACTCAGAGATTCAATGGTTTCGTTAGAGTCAGAGTCTTCGCTGCTAAACACTTCGACTTTCTTGGGCGTTGAAGGAGGAGGTAGCTCTGATTCTGACGAATCTGTGTCATTTGGCTGATCTTTATCACTGAAATCCTGATACACAATATCATCATAAGCAGACTCATCTGATGAGGGCTCCCCATGGTCTTCACTGCTTTCACTGTCTTCGATCTTCACCTTCTCCTTATAATTGGTTTTAACATGGCACCGTCTTGGATAGAGACATTGATAGCATGATTTACTGGAATGCTCTTTATGTCTACGTTGACAGTGAAGGCGAACACCCTTGGACTCTGTGAAGACTGAAGAGTGTCGGACACAAGTGGCATTTGAATCGGAGGCCAGCGTGAGAAGAATTGTAATGGTACCACAAGCTTTGTGTTGAATTAAAAGTCCTTGAGCAGTCGCAACAGGGGTATTTCTTGCCCTTTCCACTACTGGAGAAGCGCATTCTTTTGTGGAAGGTTTGAAAGTGTCGCTTGAGGTGGGGCTGGCTGCTGTACACTTTGGGGCAAGAGGAGCACTGGAACTTGTTAAATCGTTTGAATTTAGTCCCAAGAGCCATCGGTCGTCTAACTAAAGTTGGCAAAAAATGATCAGGAATCACTGATTTCGCCAGGGAAACAAAACACGGCTTGATCCTTCGATCACCCTCAAGATTATGTTCGTTGTCAAAGTTGATAATCTTCGTTTTGGACGACATTTGCTTCGCTTGTCTGGTATATCTTTGTCGTTTCACTGAGGTGGACAGCTTGGCACTCGTACCATAAATAATCTCGTGGCATTTCGAACACTTGTCCCAGTAGTGACTTGGATGCTTTCTACCCAAATGCCTCCTGTACGTGGAACTGTCGTAGAATCGGTGGAAACACAAATGACACAGACAGGACAACGATGCTGGAGTTTTTTCCAAATGCTTGGATTTCTTGACTTTGTCACTGTCGTCATCCGATGTGTCCATGATAATGGATCTGAAATAAAATCAATTGGACTATTAAAGATCAGTTTGTGCATGTCTTGGAATGTTTGTTCAGCTGTATCTTTAGCTTGAATACTCTGTCACAGCCTTTACATTGCAATCTTGGCATCTTTGGACCATTTTCCTTATCACTGTCACCACCGTCAATGTCTTCATCCTCCTCATCGTGGAGAATTTTCATGTGCTTGTCCAAGCTGGACTCCTGGACGAATTTTCGTCCGCACACCTTGCATTGAAAACAAGGGAGTCCCCTGTGATCAAAGTTGTCGTGCTGCATCAAATCCAGTCGGGACTCAAAGCCTTTCGGACATTTTTTGCACTGGAAATCTGATCCGTCATTGTCAGAAGTAAGCTCTGGTTGGTTCATCACAGTGATTTGGGCCTCATCCACCTTTGGATTAGAGTTAATAGCATCATTTATAATGTTCTCCTCAATTATCTCAGAATCTTCATCAATGCTCACAGCCTCATGGCTGTGATGTCTACGAATGTGATCTTTGATGCTGTAGTCGTTGCTAAACACTTGATCGCACACGTGGCATTTGTAGAGCATGCTCTTGGTCTGGTCAATGTCCTTGGTCTTGACAGCTTTGGACAACGAGGGTATTCTGAACTCTTTCGGCTCTTGACATTGTCGGCAATTTTGGCTTCGATGAGGCTTGTGCTTTGAAGTCGCATGACGCAAAATGTTGCCTTCTCGAATGGCGATAAAATCACAAATATGACACCGATAGCGAACCCCGGCATGGACGGTCAAAAAGTGCTGCTCCACTCTGTCCTTCTTTCTGTACTGTTTCTTGCAGACCTTGCAAGCAAATAATGGAGTTACAGCTTGATCTTGATCATCTATGATGTCTGTCTCGGAGCGTTCATTTTCCTTGTCACTATGATCCATGATTTCCAATGGCTCAGCTTTGGGCCTCGCTTTTAGCTTTTCGGACTCACAAAACTGATCCTGTTCACAAGTCGAAGATCGTTTTCTCTTCATGATTGAAAACTAAGAAGACACTTTTAAATTGAAATCCGATCGCGATCAGTGATAAAATGGCAAATGGCTTTGACGCGATGCCATCTTTCGTTTTGTTTTGTTTTGTTTTACATGAATTACCTGTTGCACGTGGCGATTTTGATTGGTTGTCGCGTTTATGGTTGAACCAATGGTCGCTGGTTTTCAAATGAAAATTCAAACGTGCGCGGGAAACCGTCGCACCAGGAGGTGGCACATACCACATGTAATTATTCAGAAAATATCAACCCAAAGCTACTATTTCTTCTATGGCAAAACTCTATCGGTTTGCACGAAATGATTTCTTCCCGCTTGAGTTCGAATCTGACATCTGTTATGTTATTGGCTAAGAGAAAGCCCCTTTTGGCCATACAGATACTCTGATGCAAGGACCAAAACAGCATCAAATCAATATTTAATGACCTAAAAATATATCTCAATTATCTTGCAAGTGAAGATTATGACCATGCCAAAACCAAAAACGGCCAAAAATGCAAATGCTGTAAAACGATGCAATAAACGGCCAAGAACAAAACTCGCAAAAAAGTCTAAAAAACCCAAAAGTTTGCCTGACTGCGACGGCTCGACCGGTTCTGACCTTGAAAATGAAGATCATGACAAGAAGATGTTTGCCTGCAAAATATGCAGGAAACTCTTCACTTCAATTTGGGGTGTGGAACAACATTATCAAACAGCCCATCTTGGTATTCGCTTCAAATGTCATCTTTGCAACATCCTGGTCACACGGAAGTCCAACATCAAGGGCCACGTCGAAAACGTCCACAGATCACATCAATATCACGAATGTCAGCTTTGTCAGAATCCTGGAGAAACGAAACTTGCCAACGAAAAAGGCTGTGATGACAAGGACGAAGTACTTGAATTCAGCAGTGAGTCGGAAGAAGATGATCCTGACAGCAATGTCAATGACATTGATGATAAACCTAAATGCAATCATTGTCAGAAGGAATTTTCCAGCAAGGGAAACTTGAGCAGACACACCCGTACTGTCCATGCTAAGGAGCCACTACCAGTCGACGGACCGGAAGTGAGTGGACAAAATAAATCCTCAGAAATCTTTAGCAGTGAGGATGAGGACAGTTGTCCAGAAAATGAAGATCATGATGGTGCTACTAAAGATTTTAGCAGCGAAGAAGACTCTGATCAAGAGGCACCTGCTCCAACCGGTAAGAATGACAGCAGTTCCACAATGTTGGATCTGGATCTGCTAAAATCCACTCAGCCTTTAAAATGCAAACAGTGTCAGAAGACTTTCAAAACCAGTCTCGACCTTGGCCAACACATCATCTTTGATCACAAAGGTCTGCCATGCTTCCAATGCAAGACCTGCGGACGGAAATCCGCTCAGGAGAGCAGTTTGTCCAAGCACATCCAGATCCTCCATGATGATGAAGTGAACGATATCGGTGACACCGACAATGATCTGACCTGCGCCGGATGCAAAAGAGTCTTCAAGCTAAAAATTCAGTTGAACAGACATGCGAAAAAGTGTCGATCTTGATATAGTACTATCTATTTCTTTATTGAAATCTTATCAACCATTAAATTGAAACCCGCTTCATCATGGATAGTTGTCTATTGACCTTTGTTCCTTGGCAAAAACTCGAAATGAACAATCCCAAAAACCGACCTGGGACCCATGGAGGAGCGTATGGGCTCAAGCATGATGTAGACTAAAAGAAAGCAAAACACAATTATTACCATTAAGTAATGGTCCGAAGCAAGCTTCAGAAAAGTCTCAAGCGGATCGAATTTACCCTGCAAGCACAGGTGTCAAAAAT
>JAAUYL010019213.1_pt1 | contig 14611 bp, 12 predicted proteins | sample 7278011 | NCBI WGS metagenome assembly JAAUYL01 (sample SAMN14350225, study PRJNA611818) | marine sediment metagenome | isolation source: surface marine sediment (1.8m) | place: French Polynesia: Moorea | collected 2018-08 | reverse complement strand
TACTCGAACTCGATCACAAATTTTGGCCAAATTACTCGAAAAACTCGAACTCGGTTCTTCAATACTCGGTCTTGCTCGAACTCGAAGTTTTCGTACTCGATTACATCACTAATTTTTATGTAGATAGATTACAGAGCTACCTGCCAAAGGGATTAGCTGGCAAGTTTCCTGCGACAGGATCCAATTAAAGAAAATTGTCGTCGCTAAATTTTTGCAATTTGCATTTTTCACTCCAACTATTATAACAATTTCATCAAGTGTTCGTACCTGATGCTTCCACATCAGTAGCTAGCTATAGCCCTTACATTATCAAATTAGCAGTTTTTATTAGATTCCAACATATAACTAAATATGGTGTACGCAGCCCGCATAATCGGAGCACTTCGCTCCGGGACGTGAGGAGGAGAGGAACAGCACTCACTCCCGTGTAGCCACTTTCACTAAGCACATTAAGGCTGACTGACATTCAAATTATTATGCTCCTCCGTGTGGCAGGTCAGTTCCTGTAGCGACTCGACGAATTGGACTACTGGACGACGGACAATCGGCGGCAGCATCCGACTTTAGCCAAATAAATTAGCCTGTGCACAGCTTCACAGTCCAGAGGAGAATCTGCGTATTAAACACACCGTCACAGCGCGAGATGGTCAGTCACCTACAGGACATCACCGCGTAGAAATCGCTGGTCGCAACCTCCTTCGCTATTGCGCGACAGCGGCAACAATCGACAATGACCACCTCCAAGATCGGGTTGTTTCTCCTTGTCGCCTTGAGTGACATCCAAGTTCAAGGAAAGGACGACGGCAATGTCTTCAAGCCCGACCCTCTCGGGCCCGGACCCTGGGTCGAGATGACGCATGGCGCAGTTTGGCCACGTCCACAACAACAAACTTCCTGGCCATACTATCTCGTTCTGGACGCAGCTCATTTCAAGTTCCAGGTCAGTATGGTTACGTTTATTATCAACAATCAGGTCAGGATCATCTATGGTTTCAGCTCATTGGCGACGCCAAGAGGTGCCCGATCTTACAACAATCACTGGAACGATTTCGCAGACGGACGTTTCCCGGCCAAGTTTCTTCGGCTCGCCGAAAGAGGGCGCTGTGCCTCGGAGAAGAACAAACCCAAAATAGCGACGGACAAAGCGACTGCGATCCCTACTTTCTTGGCGGCCTGAGCAAACTCGACATAATGCTTGACAATACAGTCGCCAGCCTTGGCTGTGAACAATACCCGCATCCAGATATGGAGGAAAGCTGTAAGAATGACTATTTGGATCAAATGGATATCCTAATGACATTGATGACACTTTTTCCTCAGATGAGCTGACAGTCCAGCATGCCTTCAACGCCGGTCACGCGATCCTTTCTAGCAAAAGTGTCTGGGGTCTCTTACGAGGTCTTGAAACTTTTTCACAGCTGGTTTATAGCACAAAGGAGAACGGATATTTGGTAAGTTGACAACCTGGGTATTAATAATTTTTACCAGCCTTTCATGGGTTATGTTACAGTATCAGGTCAATACAACAGTCATCAGGGATGAGCCCAAGTTTGGTTTCAGGGCAATAATGCTGGATTCTTCACGACATTACCTCTCCAAGAAGGTTCTGCTGGATCAACTTGACTTAATGGAAATGAACAAGTTTAATGTCTTTCATTGGCACCTCACGGACGACACGTCGTTCCCTTTCCAAAGCCAAAAGTTTCCAAACCTTAGGTACGTGATATTAACCTATTGAAAACGTTGTTTCATTGTGAGGATAAATGTTTCAGTGAGTATGGTGCTTATGATCCCGTCACCCACGTATACACACCCACTGACGTCAGGGAAATCATTGAGGCTGCCAGGCAAAGAGGCATTCGGGTGATTCCGGAGTTTGATACGCCTGGCCATACAAAGGTATCTACATAAATAGATCTAAATAGGGGACAAAATCAATTGTCTTCTTATTATATTTGTTCCACTTTTCAAGTCATGGGAGAAGGGCGTGCCTGGCCTCTTGACTGCATGTGAAGATGTCAACGGAACACAAACGGGAATTTTTGGGCCAATGGACCCCACGAGGCGAGAGACGTTCGACTTTTTGGCACAGTTTTACGGGGAAATCGTGGCAACGTTTCCGGACAAATATGTCCATATAGGCGGCGATGAAGTCTCTTTAAACAGTTGCTGGTGTGCATGCATCTTTTAACTATATAAGTACATACGTTATGCAGTATTACAGATGAATATGTCTTCATCTTTCAGGCATTATAACCAAAATATTGACAAGTTCTTGAAGAAATGGAATATGACAAAAGATTACCACACTTTGGAATCTTTTTTCGTGCGAGAACTACAGACGATTCTGGCTGAGCTACCCATTAAAAAGCGAACAATTGGTATGGGACATTTTTAAGGCCGCCATTTTTTTAAAAAAAATATCTCGATGCATTCTCTTTTTGCAGTGTGGCAAGAAATATTTGATAACGGCGGCAGTCTTCGGCAGAACACCATCATCGACGTTTGGAAGAGTTGGGGCAAAGGTTGGGAGGCAGAACTGTCAGACGTAACATGAATTGAATCCATAAAAAAGGATTTATTTACTTACCTAAGTACAAATAAAATTCCTATTCAGGTAACTCGACTCGGATTTGACGCAGTCCTGTCAGCGCCTTGGTATTTGAATTACATGAAGTACGGCTCCGACTGGGTAAAGTTTTACAAGGTGAACCCGTTGGACTTTTATGGGTCACCCGAGCAGAAGTCCCGACTTCTTGGCGGACAGGTAAGCACAATTAACCTTACAAACAAAATTCAAAGAATTTCTGGATCATGCCATTGTTTCAGGTCTGCCTATGGGGGGAGTTTGTCAATTCGATTAATGCAATACCGAGGCTATGGCCTCGAGCAAGTGCTGCCGGTGAGAGACTCTGGACAACTGAGGCGGACAACCTCAACATGGCGGCCGCGAGGCTCCAGGAGCACGAGTGCAGGATGATGGCGCGAGGCTATCCCGTCCAGCCGGTTGTAGGAGCAGGCTTTTGTCCAGTGCATTGGAATTTCTAAACGATGCCCAATCACATAGACTTCATTTAGCAAATAGAACGACAACACCTTAGTAAATGGTCAAAAAAGATACTTACTTTATCGATATCTATGTAAGAATTAATGCTTATATGAGGCATGATCCATTTCTTTACTTGATCAAAATCCTGGAAGCACAAATAAACAAGAAGATCGTGTCGGGTCCCGGTTCAAAAGTTTTTCTTCCACAAGGCTACGAAAATTAGAGAATTCAAATGAAATCAAGTTCAACCCACCCAAAAAATGCATCCTACTCACGCATGAGAATTCATGTACTCTACCGCCAGGGTGCCAGCCTCTTTTATAATACATTCAGCATAGAGTTTTTTTTTGAGTAGCACAAATATCGAAATCAAAGTCTCGTTAAAGGTGCCCTTTTTAAAAGAGTACAAAAGCTATCTAAATACATGTGTGGAGTCTCAAGTTTCGGCAACCCTTATAGCTGTATGTATTTATTGTCGTAGTCCTTACTTCGTATCCTCGTATTTAAAAGATACGAGTATTTGGGCGTCAGGTCAGCCAACGTTTGCGCGATCATATGAGTAGACAGATGAAGTACTGGTGGTAACCTACGACACGACCACCGAGCAGCTCGAGCAACTCCAAGGCGAGTCAGATAGCTCCAGTCGTGGTAAAGCAGCAAGTTCAAGTTTAACGCTAACGTGATCTCGCGCCGCGCGCAAGTTCGATTTCTTTCTCTGCATTTATTATTGTTTATGAACTAAGTAAGTGCCTGCAACTTGAAAACTCAACTGAAGCCTCTGAGATCCGAATCCATGTAGAAGCCGGCTTTTGCCCTCGTTGGCAGGACTGTGTTTGACTGTTAAATTGATTTCCAATTACATGTGCCAGCTCTGACGACACATCGAATATTTGATGGCAAAGGAAAGTTTCAGTAAGAGGGGTCGGCCTTTTTGTGAATGAAGAAACAAATTGTCAACGTGAAAACGAGAAACTGTGTGACAGAACATGAATGCGGCATTGCAACCCTGGGTCAGTTGCCTCGTCCTACTGACAGGCTTATTTTTCCCACTTGATACATCTGGCCAATATCCACAAGCTTCTTCATCAAAGTCAGGCAAGTAAACATCAGCGAAAGCAAACCCCATTTGCGCAAAGACAAAGCAGATTATCCATAAATGAGGGACAGTTGGTGACTTAGGATACGTGATGTTAATACTGTTGGAAGGCAGCAAAAGTTGCTGCGTAAGTCAGACAGAGATTGGGAAACGATTCGCCAAAGCCTTCATCTAAATCCGAAATAACCTTTGAAATCTGGCAAGGCATATGTGAGTAGGCCACACAGCGGATATTACTCGTATTTTTGTAAATAACAACCATGTTCTCACCTTCCCCCAGGATCATCCTAAATATGTTTACATAAGTTGGTAAGTATTGAGAGTTGTGAAACAAAATGAACTTTTGCGCACTGAAAGAAACTCGGACTGCATACACACATAAAAGCTACAAAACGGATGCTTCGCGTATATTTTAGGTAGATACACGAGACGGTTTTCGCGTCATATTTGTAAAGAACACGAGCTGATGCTTAATGAAGCAAACGTGCGGTACATCTCCGGTGTTCTCTGGCCTTTTCGGCATAAGTTTTTGCGTCTATTTATTTGCTTTAAAAATCCTTGCGTTATGGACTCGGTCCAAGGCAAACGTAGCTTTACGAGGCGCAAAAAACATTGAATTTTTCCCAAATTGCAGGGCGAGGAAAGCGAAAACGTCTTGTACCGAAATATTTAAGTAAAAAAAGTATCCACCACCGCAAGGAAACGAAAAGCGTGTAGTTATTACCTTCAATTTATTTACCACTGCCACACTACCTTGCTCATCTCCGGCCTTGACTTTGTCAGCCAAGCCACTTAATGAGCAAAACTATTTATTATATTTATGGAAACGGTGAACCACTTCTGTGTTTTTTTTCTTTTAGGAACGTCAAACCATTACTTGACGCAGATCTTAATTCAAAGACTTTTGGGAAACCAGGAGAGACAACAGAGGCGAGCCCAAGGCTCAAATGGTGGTCCCCGGGAAAAAAGGCGTAAGGCCGTGGAGGACTTGATCTACGGCAAAACGACATCGGAAGCCAAGATCGTCTATCCTCAAGGCGAGAATATTCGTCGCTACTTGGACGAGGCAAAAGATCAAATAGATGTCATTGACTTTCGACAGCCAATTGAGTAAGTTGTTAGTGTGTTGACTATAGACCCATAATTATTCCATGAAATTATTTTGCAGAAGATCGGACTGGAGACCCAACAACGAGTATGTGAACTTAGAGGACGAGCTTGCGTTCGGCGCGGACGACTTCTTGGCCGCGGCCTCGTCGGCCTCCAAAAGATCTTCAGCATCCTCAGATCATGCCGGCGTTAAGCTCTCTTTTCCGGGAAATGAGTTTAACCGGCCAAAACGATCCGATTTTAATGGCAAGTCACTTACCCTATTCATTTTTGCCTCCTCAGAAATCTCTACCCCATTAGTGGGATTTTGTTGGAATGGTGGTGCGTGCCAGTCGAGCTTAGGTCACCGGAAATAATAAAAGAAAATCCGGGAAACCTAAAGGTTAAGTAAGTAAGTAGCTCTCTTCTAATCGTACACAGATTTGTGTAGTAGTATTTACCTAGATATGTACATCCATGATGGAGTTCAGTGTCATGGTTAAAGCAAAATGGTGCACGCCAGTCAAAATGTACTTACTCGTGAGCGTATCCTGAGCAGAGCAAGTACCCTGATTTTCTTCTTTATGAATCCCGTTGCCCTTGAAAATTTTACGCGCGCCGTTACCGTTTGCCGTATAGCGTACCGATACATTTTGAGTTTCTTTGTATGAAATTCAAGACCTTTCGTGCTTTGAGGGTTGGCTTGGCGATGGCGCTATTGTATCTATTAGCCAGCAGTTTAGCTAGACCGGTGCGTACCTCCTCTACGAATTTCTTGCGTAGAGACGTCGGAGATGTTAGGTAGCGGTGCTCAATGACCGCGCTCACACCACATGCCCTCCGATCCTGGCCTCCACCGCAATCCCGTACGCGTCGTCGTCGTCGTCGTCGTCAATACTGTAGGAGTAGGTAGATCAAGATCAAAGTGCAAAGCCAACCGAGAGAAGTGGTGTTGTGTGATTGGACCCAGTTTGAGGACACAAAAAGGAGGCCGTAGCCACAATGCGCCGAGAAGGTGGTGTCCTGGTGACACTACTGACCACTCTGATCGTCGTTGCTCTCTCAGCGACCGTTGAGGGGCAAAAAACGCGAGACAACTTCCAAGGTTAAGAATTAAGATTTAGATTGGCAAATATCTAAATAGATCGACAGTAGATAGGCCTTTGATTGTCCAAAAGCAAGTGACTACATTATTGCCTGCTGTTTAGGTTGCACAAATTGTGTCGATGGTGGAACTGGACCGGATAGCCGCTGGACGATGCCCCTCCAAAAGTTGGGCGAGAAACAATACTACCTCGGAATCTTCTTTAAGGTCAGTCGCTCTTTGTTTATCAATATTTTTTTAAAAAAAATTCTAATAACAATTTATGACATTATAGGCCAATTGGTACAAGGCTGAGCAATACTGCCGATTTCATGGCATGCATTTGGCTAGCATAAACACGGCCGACGAGCAGAGGGATCTACAGGAGCACATCCAGGCTTATGGTAAATGCTGACTCCACTTTGTGTAGAATCAACGATGCAATCCTCTTTTCCTGACAGGGATGGGTCACGAGCATTTTTGGACATCGGGCACCGATCAAGGAGAGGAGGGCAAGTTTTTCTGGATGGGAACTGGCAAGCCGATCACTTACCAAAACTGGAATGCAGGAGAACCAAACAACTTTGAGTAAGTCACTAATATTAGCTGCTTTAAATGTTCCTATGTACATACTGCACTTAGGTACGAGGACGGTGAGCAGGAGCACTGCTTGGAAATGTGGGATCGCGACGGCAAAGGTCTTGGGTGGAACGATACGCCATGCAGTTTCTCAACGTTTTTCATCTGCGAGGCATAATCGTGCCGTTTGACAGCAAATAACCCAGTAGAAGCGACTAAGACTTGCTTTACTAGGAAAATCAACCACCATAGTAATTACTACGTAAACTATACCACAATCCCACTATCAAAGTCCAAAAAGTTGCAGAATGTATTTTTCATTCCGTTACCTACTTAGATACTTACTTTAAAATAATATAGCGTCAGGGCACGATAAACTTTATAGATTTATTGAAAGTCCCTCAGTTCAAGAACGTTTTCATTAAAATACCAGCATTATGTGTCTATATCCAAACTTTCATGATTGGTTGAAATTATCTGATTCGCTTAACTTTTGCTTGGTTTAAACCATCGCGGAACCTTGCTGTCTGTACTTTTGGCAGCCGCATTCGATTGTCGCTTCACAGTAGGAGCATTTTCTTGGGAGACGTTCATTCTCGCAACTGTAGAGGAGGCACCACCGCTTGCAGTTCCGGAAGACGACGACGATGACGTTGATTCACTCGACATCTCGACCTGACGGTCGTTTCTCGTGTGAGAGCAAAGCACTCCGGAATCGGTAAGAGCCTTTTCAGCACCAGGTTGGTTCGACAACGTCAACGAGCCTTTAAGAAGGCCTTCATTTTGCTCCTCAATGGACATGTACACAAGGGCTGCCGGAACAAGCCCAAGGTCAAGGAGAGTGTCTGTTGGATTCAGAACAACTTTTGGCGGTGTCACGAAGAGTTGCACTTTGCCTTGGACGTTTAAATAACGCTTCGCATTCTCAATGACATCTGATAGTGGAGCACCGGACATGAAGATAGCTTGAATCACATGGCGATCTGGGAGTTGAATCCTAATCACGGCCCTCTTGTACTTGCTCAACATGGCCAATTTATGCCCCTCTTTTTGAGACTCTCTCATTTGACGGGTCATTAGGACCTCCTCTTGGTCTTCACGTTGCTGTTTTCTGGTGTCTCGCAAGAGGACTTTGGCGTCTTCAATGGTGAGGTCGAAGAAATCCTCACTAACGTCGTACTTGATCCTCGCGGCGCCGTCGCTTAACTTGTACACGACGGAGCTGTGGTCTTCGTCGAGATAGTGCAAAACGGGATCCTCTTCTTGAGCGTCAACTTCCACATGCGAGCCGACCCTGTCGGTGGCTGCATTTTCCTCCGACACCTGCTCCTCGCTAACGTCCATTTTCTGCACCTTATCCTTGTCACTATCAGATATTTTATCAGTCTGAACGGGTGGTGTGCTTTGATCGACATCCATGCTGATTGGTGGGCCCTCTGGTACCGCATCAAGATCCTTCTTGATGGAGGCAACTGGAGATGGAAGCAGTGTCGTTGAATTGTCATCATCTTTTCTCATTGCACGCCATGGAGTTTCAACTGGCTCTTTTGTCGAACTAGTCATCTTCATGTCTACAGAATTAGCCTGAGTTTTCAAGGATTCCGGTGCCCTGAAGATCAGACGTAGAACAGCACTTCCTGAGGTAAGCCCTAGGCTTTTCAAAGATGTCTCAGACAATGCTTGCTGACCGATGATCTCTTGTCGCATGTAAATCACAATAGGTTCTAGCTCATCGGGCACTTTCTGTCCAGAGGATGATGTTATCTTGTCTAGCGTGTCAAGAGGACTGTACTTTCCTTGAAAGCGACCTGCTCCGTCCACTTGAAGGGCAACACGAACGGTCTCTTCGCTCTCGTTTTGAGTTGGCTTCGCCTGACCGTCACCACTGGGCACAACTTCTAACTTGCAGTGATTCGGTATTCCGGCAAACATAGCAGTTAATGACAAATCCAAATTAGGGGTCGTGGATCTATCCGACTCCTTTCGCAACGCATGAAGAGCAGGGTCGAGCTTCCGCTTGCTGCAGGCCTCTTCCAAAATGGAAAGCAATGGAGTTTGTTTGCCAAACTTGACAGTCACACGGTAGCCACCAGGGCACAAAACGATTGCTTGCATCGACATTTTCACGGGTTGGAGACACTAACTGGACGCTGAACGAAGAAGTGGACTTGATTTCGTCGACGATTGACGATTCTTTCTCGAATCTTAAACTTGATTTTCGTCACTTTTCGTTTTCTCTGAATGAGACATCGACTGCTACCACGAGCTCACACCGGCTGTCAAAGAAAATAGTAAACAGCTTTGGCAAAAGAAAAAAAACCAGTTTAATTGCTTAATTTTATTCCTTTTTTCAAGATTATATTACAGAAAATTCATATTTTAAAGCAAAAAAGAACTTGAATCGTTAATATCGGGAGAAGATATTGCCAGACTTTTCTATGCCTCAGTCACCGCAAAAAAGCATTGATGATTGTCATTGTTGTTTATGGTGACAGAGTTTCCAGATTCGCCATCGCCATTCGGTAATTTTCGTCAACATTATTTGATTTTTTCTCCCGGACGAATTCAGTTCAGTTGTTGTCCTTGCACTCGTTGGCTTCCGCCTTGAAGGCCGGGGGTTGCAAGCTTTCTTCAACGACATTAGAGAACCCCGATTCCGGCGGCCCCGACATCTTCTCGGCAGATTTCTCCGGCGTCACCGTCTCACAGTTGGAAACTCTCTTAACTCTCTTTTCTTCGATTGCTTTTGGATCCGGACGAACATACGGCAGTCTTGCAAGCTTGGCGTACGCGTGGTAAGTCCTGCTTTTGATCTCTAACATCTGGATTTCCAGGTTTCCCAAGCGTGTGTTGAATTCTTCCTCTTCATCATGCGACATCTTATCTTTGGAAAAGTCAAATGCAAGGTCTCGATCCGTCGAATACTTTTCAGTTTCACACTATTTTTTACTTGGAATATGTCTAATTCAGTAACTCAAATTTGAAATCGTTTCATTTTTTATCGACCCGGCTGACTGCGGCGGTCTGTAATTTTGTTTGTTATGCTTGTTTTCTTAAACCGCGAGTTAACCGCGAGTTCCCTCTTAATGTTATTTACTGAATATTTAGACTTGAGAGTAATTTTGTCTTTTATTGTTTCTTATTGCCGAGACGATCTGCATGCACCAGGAAAAAAGAAATGATATAAAGTACGTACATCAAAGAAAAAAGTAAAACGAAACTTTTTGAATCAATCACAACCTATTGTTTATTTCCAAGGGGGTAATAATGCTACAAAATGCAATAATATGTTTTTGCAATTTGCTTGAGAGTATATGTTTACTTTGATTTGGAGAAATAAATAAATAAGAAAGTAAACGCAACTGTATAGGCCTTGGGAGAGGAATGAGTAAGAATTAGCACATTTCGAGTTCTTGTGATACATAAATAGGGATTTGGGGAGTGTGAAGAGCATGGAGGTCCTACATATTTTTATTAGGGTTGTACTGGTTAAGGAAGGGGTTGTAATTGTAGGGGATTCTGTATGAAGCATTCGTTGTTCTGGGATGAAGCCAAAGGTCAATGGGGATGAGGTTATTGTTTTCTTCATTTGTGGTAATCTGGACCTGCCCAGGTCGGTCAAGGTCGCTGTGAGCAAATGGTTGGTTTTGTTGGTATCGGAGGCTTGGATGATGGGATTTTGGTTATGATGTTGTAGTTCTGGATGGTATTGTGGTGGTGGTGTTGGTAGTATGGTAGTGAGCTCATCGGCCGAAGTAGGAAGGCTGCTCGCAGACCTCGCAAAGGTAGAAGTCAGTACATTGCTGCTTGGGGACCTTGGTGCACTCCTGCTTGGGGACATTTTTGCACTCTTGTCGGGGAACCTGCTGACACTTTTGACGGGGCTCCTTTCGGCACTCTTGGCGGGGAACGTTCTGGCACTTTTGTCGGGGAACCTGTTCAATATTAAGATTTTGCTAGTAAATACCTCGAGAAATTGATAATGATAAAGAATGGGATACCTGTCTGCATTCCTGCTTGGGGACGTTCTGGCAAGATTGTCGAGGCACCTGTCGGCATTCTTGTCTGGGGATCTGCTTACACTCCTGCTTGGGAACCTTGTCGCAGACCTGCTTGGGCACCTGGCGGCACTCTTGGCGAGGAACATTGCGGCACTCCTGCTTGGGCACTTGCTTGGGAACCTGTGAAGCAAGTTGGCATTTCCAATCAATGCATGAAATGTTCAAAGTTCATTTTTCTATCTTTGATAGCTTTACCTGTTGGCACTCCTGCCTGGGCACGTTCTTGCACTCCTGACGGGCAACCTGCTTCGGGACCTGCTTGCACTCTTGACGGGCGACCTGTTTGGGGACATTCTTACACTCCTGCTTGGGAACCTGGTGGCACTCCTCTTTGGGAACCTGCTTCTCGACCTGCCTGGGGATCTGTATTGAAAAGTCCCCAGATTAGTAATATGCTTTTAGCTTAGTTCTTCAGTTTATAACGTATTAACTAAAAATGTCTTACCTGAGAGCACTTCTCCTTGGGGACACGCTTGGGGACCTGCTTGGGCACGTTTCTGCACTCCTGTTTGGGCACATTCTTGCACTCCTGCTTGGGGACCTGCTGACATTGTTGCTTGGGGACCTGAAGAGATAGACAAATTTTAGTGAGTAAAAGTCCGCGAAGACGAGTGTGATTATGTAAAAAAAGTGCACAAATAATTCAACTGCAACCGTTACCTTCTGGCACTTTTGACGAGGAACCTGCTTGGGAACGTTCTGGCACTCCTGCTTGGGGACCTGCTGGCATTCCTGCTTGGGCACCTGCTTGGGGATTTGCTGACACTTTTGCTGGGGAACCTGCTTGGGTTGCTGCCTGGGGATCTGCTTGCACTCCTGCTTGCTGACCTTCTCGCACTGTTGCTTGGGGACCTGTCTGGGGACCTGCTTGGGCACCTGCTGGCATTCTTGCTTGGGGACGTTCTGGCACTCCTGTTTGGGAACCTGCTTGGGGACATTCTTGCACTCTTGCTTGGGAACCTGCTTGGGGATCTGAAACGGGGACGTAAATCGTAATGCGTGAGACTCGTTGAATCATATATGGTCAAACGGCCAAGACTTACCTGCTTGCACTCCTGCTTGGGCACGTTCTGGCACTTTTCCTGGGGGACCTGCTTGCACTTGGGCTTGGGTTGCTGGTAGCTGTAGGTAGGCTTGTACGAGGGCTGCTCGCAGACCTGCTTGTACTCGGTGGTACACTGCTGCTCGTACTTGGTCTCACATTGTTGCTCATAGGTGGTCTCGTACTTGGTCTCGCACTTTTGCTCGTACTCGGTCTGATAGGTGGTCTGACACTGCTGCTCGTAGGTCGTCTGGCACTGCTCCTCATACTGGGTCTCGTACTTGGTCTCGTAGACAGTCTGGCACTTGTCCTCCTGTCAATTTGAGGAAGTAGATATTTAAATTGACAGTTGGTGGGAATTTTCCAATCATTATTTCAAACTTACGTATTTGGTCTCGCATTTCTCCTCGTAGACGGTCTCGTACTCGGTCTTGTACACAGTCTCGCACTGCTCCTCGTACTGGGTCTCGTAGGTGGTCTGGCATTGCTCCTCGTACTTGGTCTGGCACTGTTGCTCGTACTGCGTTTCGTAGACAGTCTCACACTGCTCCTCATAAGTAGTCTGGCATTGTTCCTGATGAATAAGTTAAAAATTAGACTAATTAGACATTATAATTGAAAAAAAAGTATTTAATGCTTACCTCGTATTTGGTCTCGCACTGCTCTTCGTACTTGGTCTCGCACTGCTCCTCGTACTTGGTCTCGTACTCGGTTTCGTACTGAGTTTCGCACTTGGTCTCGTACTTGGTCTCATACTGGGTCTCGTATTTGGTCTGGCACTCAGTCTCGTACTTGGTCTCGCATTGCTTAAAAATGGTACAAGAAAATCAATTAATATATTTCTCAATACATTGATGCTGATGGATATCTAAGTACCTGCTCGTAAGTGGTGTCGTACTTGGTCTCGCATTGCTGCTCGTATTCAGTGTCGTACTTAGTTTCGCATTGCTCCTGAAAAAAGCAAAAAAGCTCGTGAAAGGGAGGACGGGACAAATTGCGATTTTGACAATATGTGTGCTTACCTCGTACTTGGTCTGGCACTGCTCCTCATACGTAGTCTCGTACTTGGTCTCGCATTGCTAAACAGACATTGATATTAACAGCTTAATCATATTGGACAATCACTGGTTAATCTGGACTTACCTGCTCGTATTTGGTCTCACACTGCTGCTCGTACTCGTTGCGGCACTTGGTCTCGTAACCAGTCTCGCACTTTTGCTCGTACTTGGTCTCGCACTGCTCGTCGTACTCGGTCTTACATTGCTGGAATAGAGGATTAGGATCAGTGAACCTGTCAACTGATTTTATCTTGGGGGCAAACTATTCCATCTTACCTGTTCGTACTTGGTCTCGCATTGCTCAGCATACTCGGTCTGGCACTGCTCTTCGTACTTGGTCTCGCACTTGTCCTGGTACTCGACCTCGCACTTCTCGTCGTATTTCGTCGAGCATTGCTATAATGGGAGCCAATAAAGTTGTGGTAAGCAGAGACGTATTTTCATATTCCCAACTTATATATCTAAATACCTGATCGTATTTGGTCTCACACTTGTCCTCGTAGGTTGTGGAGCACTCCTGGTCTTGCTTACAGTCGTAGCTAATGGGCTGCGGCACCCTCTTGGTCTCGCATTTCGGGGCTCCATAGTTGCCCTGTGGAAGAGCATAGGCTCCCACAAAGAGGAAGAGGCATGCCTGAAAACAGATCAATATCAGTACATACGAGTATGAACGCTTACACTATCAAAATTGTTTCAATTGGTCCGCCACAAAACCATCTATTTTCATGTTTTGCCACCACATGATTTTGTCAAGATGTAAATTCACAACCAACATGTCTAAGTACATTGTATCTAAAACCACAACTGTTGCTGGACATTCTATTCTGTAAAGGCAATATAAAACGAAAACCTTTTCCTTTCTCAACGTGTTTGTCGCTTTAGTTATCAATTGTTTAATGGCAATCTGTTGGCAATACTGTTCAATACTAAGTACTTCTTTAGATAATACTATTAACGTCTAAAAATGCTGCACGTTCATGTTCTGTGGATGGATGTCGTGGTATTGAAAAATTATGACATCTTGCAAAAAAGAACTTTAAGCAGTTCTTGGCCAGAACTGATTGCATAAGAAGCTGAAGTGAGAAGGACATTTTGCACATAAAAATTATTTTTGGTCACGTTAAGGCAATTGCCTTAAATAATAGGGTCTATTTTTCTAGTGCAAACAAATAAATAATGCTGCTGGCTGTGCACTTTTTTGTTGCGATTTTCTGGGTATTTTTAATTTACTGAGTGACCAACGTGACATTGGTTTTGGTTGCTAGATATTAGTCTTCCTGTACAGTCTCCTACATAAGTCTCTTTTGCTAATCCTTTGAGAGAGAGAATTACACTGAATAAGGCAAAATGCAATCGATTTAATTATCTCGTATATAAGGGTTCATAAATGCATAAATGTTTCTGCTACTACATATTTAGACAGATATCTACATAGATATTTACAGGGTATTGACGATCGAATCGCAAAAGATCGAAGATCACGATCGAGATCACTTTTTTGGCGATCGGTACGATCGGCAGATCCCATCCAAAGATCGGGATCTTTTTACCAG
>JAAUYL010004808.1_pt1 | contig 14621 bp, 16 predicted proteins | sample 7278011 | NCBI WGS metagenome assembly JAAUYL01 (sample SAMN14350225, study PRJNA611818) | marine sediment metagenome | isolation source: surface marine sediment (1.8m) | place: French Polynesia: Moorea | collected 2018-08 | reverse complement strand
GCGCTTTTCGGACGTTTTTCGGGTCATAACAGTCGCGCTATCAATGTAAAAACAAGTGCGTGCGCGCGCACCATGTTTCCCGCATGTCGGGCCAAAATTGTATCGGTGGAGTGGTAAGTTCATTTTGACGTCTATGAGATATTTAGAAAGGTACGGATTTGGGATATTGCATTTTTAAGATATTTTCATGGAATAGATATTTTAAAAGACAGGGCCACTTTCCTCTTTCTCGGACATTTGTTTGCTTTCGTTGAGAGCTTCTACTTTCGTTCTTTCTATACTCGCTAAGGCACATCACTGCTTCTCGTACTTACGTGCGCTCCTTCTTCACTTATGGTTGGCCGATTTTTATGTGGATAGATTGATCTCAAAAGTAGAGTGGCCTACTGATTTTGACCATGTAACTTTGGACTACAAGATGTCACCGTTAAAACACCAAATGAAGGTACTTGTGATTTGACCTGCAATACCAACAAACAAACAAACAAATTCCCGAGAGTCCAACCAAAACTTAGCCACTTTCTCGGCTGCCTCCGTGGCGACCTTGCATTACTCAAGCGATGCATGCTCACACTAATGGTCATTCATTCGGTTCTGTACTAGAAAAAAGGCATGTTGTGTTTGATATATCTTTCCAGAACAGTCGATTTCTCTCGCGAAATTAAAATAGAACTAGGAATTGTTGTTGCTGGCTGTTGTAGCGAATGCAATATCTTTTGCCAGAAGAAAGTCTTTACAAAGTGTCCCCATAAGTGGTGCTAATGCCGCAGTGTCTGCACCAAAAAAAGGAGAGCAAGAACAGAAGAAAAAGGCAACTTTTTAAGCGGAAAAACGAGGGGGAACTAGCTTTAATACGACAAGTTTTCCTTCTCCAGCATAGCTCGGATCATGGTTGTCACCTGTTGTCCAACCTCACTTTGAGGGGTGACATTTCTTTGGGGCAAAGATGACCTCCACACAGTTGAAAATCTACAGGCAAGAGATGTCCCTATAAATTTGCTACTGGTTGTAGTAACCTTTCAAACTTTAACTTAGCAATTGGAAAGTTTTTAGAAAGTGTTTAACTTTCAAACGCTCAATCCCCGCGGCCTTTCGTCAACTTCGAGCAAGGCCGACGGCAACGATGTGTTAGCGGGACAGGTCAGTAATGCTCAGATTATATTCTTGAACGATCTGAGAATGGGTCAAGTTGGAAAAATAAGACGTTTTAAAATAATTTTTCCCTTGATTTAGGCGGAAAGCATTTAAATTAAAACCCAATCTTGTTTGACTTTGGAGATTCCCAGCCCATTTCAACGGAAAATCTGTAGAGGCTGAACTTTGACAAAAGTGGAGAGGGAAAGGAATAGAAAAGTTTGGGCGTTAAGTGTTGTGTCGTTTGTACGAAGGGAAACATTTTGTATTGCCCAGAAGGAAGCAGTCTTCGCCGTCGGGTCCTTTCAAAAGGGAGGAGGAGGAGGAGGAGGAGAGAGCTCTTGAAGTTCTTGAAGGGACAAAGCAAAATGGTGCCCAATTTCAAGTTTGTTTCTTCTTGTCTCCTTGCCTCCATATGTGCAATTTTCATCGATACTCGAGTTGGATTTGAAAAAAGAACCATTAAAGTTTTCACAGCCTCTCCTCGTGTCCATATAAAAGTTAGCATTTAATAAATGTTGTACCGTCGATGCTACAGAGCTAAGGGGGCTTTGTTTCCATAGTCTCTGGCTCTCGAGCCTTCGTGAAAGCGAGGAGGGGGCGAGCCGCTAGCGGAGGCAAGCAAGTAAAACTTTGGCTAAAGACCCATAAATAACCCCTTTTTGCCTAGCTGTGCGACAAGAGATTCTCTTAACAGGAGAGGAGTCAAGAGCACAGCTTGAAACCGGAAATCGCTAGTAGCTTTTCTCATACTATACATGCTATACATAGATGCTCGCATATTTTTTAAATGATGAAAAATATCCTCTACCCAGAAAAAATGAAAATGACTATGAAAACGAGGAAGAGGGTTTTTTTCCTCCTGCCTTTTTATTACGGCTTGGTTATGGCACTGGAACTGATTGTGCTCCCTCTTTCAGGGTTCGCGAGACGCTCCTGTTGTCAGAAATTCACTGTTATTGTCCATTTTTAAATGAGACTTTCAATTTTTGCAAGTGTGATCAACACGACAAAAAAGTCATTGTGACAGATTTTTTTCAGAATTGGGCATCTCCGGCCTTTCGTAAGGTCGAGACTTTCCTAGTAAGGGGGATCATTTGTCATATGAAAGCTCCCCCCAGAAGCCAGAATCGAGAGACTTTCGTCGCGTTACAACACTGCTGAAGAGAAGCACCAGAAAGAGGAAGGATATTTTCCCTAACCCTGGGGGTTTATTTAGATATTTTATTGGGTCACAAAGACGTTAAAAAATAAAAAGCAAGGCCCTTTACGAAAGCGAAATAAAAGACTACAATACAAAATAGCAACAACAACAACAAAACTATCATCGCGGTGGTAGAGAAAATGTTGAGCGTGCAAAAACTTTTTACTTGCTGAAATAACAAATGGCCTCGCTTTGTAGCAGCTAAAAATATAAATTCCCTTTTTTTCTTTTCAATGAAACGCATACACTGATATTATTTTATGAGAGTTTCACCAGGTTTTTTTCCCAATGAATATCCAGATATTTAAGATTTTCGTGAAAAAATACTTCATTTATAGGAAAGCATTGCGGCACAGTTCCTTTTTTAAGCAAATAAAATCAGTGCGCATAAGAAGTTCTTTGTGAATTTGGAAAATGAAGCAAAAAGTTGCATCAGCATTTCCATTTTTTAAAGAGAAAACCAAACCAGACGAATTGATTGTTTTCTTTTCCTCCAGCAATTTGGGTCAGTGTTAATGAAACGAGCTGGTAATTAACGCCTCCGAAAGTAGGTCTTTCTTTAAAGCTAAGGACCTACATAAGGGTGAGTTCTTCAAAGTGCATATTTACAGATGAATGATACTGGGTCGAGACTCAGCAAAGTGGTCCATCAGCCCATCCCCGTGACTAAAATATATCCGACTTTTGAAAATCTCAGCCAAACGAAAGTAGCTTTTTGCTGGGCATGTTTTAGCTGCAAATTAGTATCCACTTTCACATCCTTGACCTGAGGTAGCTGAAGTGAAGAAAACGAAAATGAGCTTGCCATTCATGCTCTATTTGGAACGGCTTTGGTGCCACGTCATGATGCTCCCATGGGACCTCAATGCAAAGGGAAGCGGTGCTCTCCTCTAAAGATCCTGGGTGGGGACAAATTGTCGGGGCACCCCTCCTTCACCTTTGAAAGGTAAATGTATCCTCTCTTTCAGGGAGTGGCGCCAAATGTGGACCATTCGCAAACATTTGCACAGACGGATCCTTAGGACGTGAATTGCTTTCTAATTTGAAGAGAAGCAAGAGCACTGCTTCTCTTTTCCCCACATGGGGGAAACGTTGAAGAACCGTTGTGTAGTGTTGAATTTGTACATATCATCGGCCAAAGATGCAAAAGAAACATGAACTGACAATAGTGGTTGATGTAAATAAGGCTCAATAGTTCTCCCTGACAATTGACATTGTTTGCTCACGCACGGAAAGTTAGGCTAGAGAGAAGACGAGGTCTTCTTCAAGGTCTTAATTAAGACAGCCCTCCTCCGTGTCATCTGACGGTTTTCAGGCTGAGCTGCCAAAAATCCACAGGCCTGGGGCGGAGTCTTTCACACCTATGTGAGAAACTTCTACATGCATTTGCGTACATCTTATCACACCAGTGCATTTTAAGGAATCCTAAGTTTGCTTGGCTGGTAAACTTCCTTCAAATGCTCTTGTTGGAAAGGAGGAGGATGTAGCTATGAAGTATTTTCTTAGGTAGGTCAATGGACACTCTTGGGAATGGTCGAAAAGAGAAGAGAGGGCATGCATGACGCGGCGTGAAAACTGCAACACATTTATGTAGGCTACCACTTTAAGAATGTGCTTTTGAGAGATTGTCAAAAGCTTTACATAGATATGCGTGGTGTAAATAGCTGCTATGGTATATGGTTCGTATAAATTTTCCGCTTTTGGACGGACGACAGTCAATAAAAACTTCGATGTATGAAGGTGAGGGAAAACGTTATCTTGACTTACTGACGACGGTGAGGTTTCTATCACGTTGCTCCGTGTGGAAGGGAGGTCCACTCAGAGTGATTTGACACCGGTAGGTGCCGCTGGTTTTGAGGGAGACCCCTTTTAAAACCACCTGGTGCATCCCCACCTTGAGGAGCTGAAAATGAACAGAGAATACAGGATAGGAATATCTTTTTTCAGGCATATGTGAGGGAGGATGTGTTTGTTCTTTGAAAACGGTGCAAGAAAAGAGAAAGGGACTAATGCTATTTTTTAGCGTTTTCCCGAGGGGGAACAGAATCCTTGTCGTCTCTGGGGGCGCATCGTATTGCCGTCCGTCCGTGCGCGATATTCAATTTGTTTCCAGTTTGCCTTGTGTATTGTCTATGCTATAGCCATACAAATGTTTGTATATGTCCCTTTGAAAGTTCCCTTTCTTTTTTTCTCAGAGAGCATCGACATATTTAGAAAGACCAGAAAGTCATGCCCAGAAATATGTAAATGGCAGGGTGCTCAACAGAAGAACAGAACGGAGAAATGTAGAACTAGATAGCTATAAACTTTCCAATGCAGTAACGGGAAAAGTCCATTTTGCAGCATAAAAATATGGTAGTTTCCGTCCTGGTCTTTCACAAAAAAATATAATACGTGCGTAGAGAAGCTTAGCTACACATGGTACGTAGTGGTATCTCGTTTGTTTTTATTTCCATAGCCGTTTTCCGTCTGCTGTTTTCTACCTCTGGTAAGCTTTAGATACATTTTTGAAAGTCACCGATCTGGTCGTGAGAAAAGTTTAGAATTGTAAAAACGTTTATTTCTCTGGCTTTGCTGCCTGGAAATTAAATTAATGTCGCAGCCATTGTCCGAATGGACCATATGCAAAAAAGGAATGCTTCTTCAACTCTTTTTAATCTTGCGGAAAAAGCAATTTTCCAATTCATTAAATGCAAACGAATTTTCAGAAAAATGCTCCCCTTTTCCAAAAGCCTTGTAAAGCTTTTATTAATTTAAACGTCAAGAAGGAAAGAAAAAAGGCCATTGGAAAAAGATTTGCACAGTGTAACACCAAATGAAACTGGAAAGCTGGTAAAGGTCCCTTGGGAGTGATGTTATACCACCCAGCAAAAAGAATAGAAAGAATAGAAAGAATAGCAGATACGAGGTCTGACCGAAATAAAAATACGACCAGATCTGTCGTAAAGGATATCTTCTAATGCAGTGCGAAACCTTTATTTACTCCCGGAAAATGGCCGCTCGCCACACCGGAAATGACAAGGTCCCTTCTGTATCCGGTTGCTCCTACTATTTAGGTTGATAAAAAAGCTATAACTAGATATAAGCTTACCCCAGATTTTTGCAAGTCCAGGTCGATTCCAGGCCTTTTGAAGGTGACCACTTTGTCTTTCTCAATTGAAGTATGAGGTACGATCCTGTAGAACTCTTTGTTGTTTTTGTACCACTTAATGGAGTCCACGTACTCGCCCTCGCCAACTCTAGATCATGTGAAGTGGATGTACGTAAATAATGAGGCAAAATCAAATTATATTAAGTAATGTTTTGCGTACCTGTATTCGCAGACCATGGTAATGACGTTGCCGAGCATGACGTGCTCCTGAAAGGTGACCTGCTCAATTTGAAGTGCATCGAGCGTCGGCAAGGCTGCGTTGAGCCACAACATCAACGCCAACGGCACAAACATTTTCAACGTTGGCTCAAATTTTGCACCAATAACCATTGAGGCAATGAGGCTACACATCCACTAGTATTGAATTTTTCTTTCTTCCACGATGCTGTCGTTCCATTCACGTAAAATTGGCATAAGTTTTGCTTGCCTGAAATGTAGAAATTAAAATCTGATTCTGTGCTTTTTATTTGTATGTGTGTACTGATCATATGCATAAGTTTACCACACAAATCTCATTCCTCTTGAGCTTCAAATTGGATGGTGACCCAAATAAGCATATCGAAATGCATGTAAGCTTGGCTTGCCATCTTAATATACACATTTACATCCATGCTATACACACATACTTCCCCTAAAAAACATGTAAATATGCCTTATCATACTAGGAAATGTAAGACCAAACTTGGGGTGGGGTGCATATTAAAGAGGCTCTAGGCTAAACTTGGCATAAATGTCACTTTGTTCTTCTTCACTCTCCTTGTCTCCTTGGTACTGCAATGTCTACATATAAATGGAAATAAAAAATTTTGTGTCAGTTTTAGATGACTCGCACCAAACCCAAAATCGAGATGACCACGGTCGCAAAGGGTGAGTCAACAAAAAACGAATTTCGAGCCGGAAATCTGTCCCGTGATTTGGCCGGACATTAAAGTCCACGTCATGTACTTATGTACGTTATGTTCAATCAAATAGTAAGTGCACAACGTCTCGATTGCCTAAAACTTTTCCAGATTTTTTAATCTTGAGACAATTTAATTTGAGTTATTTGCATGCTGAATCGGGCCTAAGTCAAACAAGGCCAGCAGCACCGACCACAGGCACACACATGGTCAGCCATCAGCTATACAAAGAAAGAAGCCAAAAATAAACAGTCCCCCTTGGGGCTTTAAAACAAGCCCATGGTTCCTCTGCCTCTTCGGATTTGCTAGCTGTAATAGCAAACAAAAAATGAACCGACTGGTGTTACCGCTTTGTCAAAAAAAAGTAACAACCTAAAGCCCATGCGAGCCTCAGTGCTCGCGAGTGAAAAGGCAAAAACAGCAATAGTTTACCCAGAACAACTTACAAGTGTGGCGAAAGAAGTCCGACAAATGCTGCAAAAATGCATTGAGAAAGTTTCCCCAGAGATTTTTGTAATTTAGTTGGACAAAAAATTCTTATCATTTCTGCTACATTGGAGCAACAAATACACTCTAGTTGGTCTAGAGAAAGACCAATAAAATAGTTTGAAAATTCAAAATTGTATCTTTGCTATTTGGCATTATTGGCAGATGGAGAGGGGGTGAAGTCGCAAAAAGTAAGCTGTGCTTCTCGTTATTCTCTTTTGTAACATCGTGTGCTCGGCCTCTTTATATGCCACACACTGCAGATATTTTCGTTCTCATTTCGGACACCCCGAGGCCGGGGTTGGATTTCCAACCGGAAATAGGCCCTGCACGCAACTTATGGCACTTCCGGTTTTGCACTATTTACTGACTACACTAGCGCCATCTACATGTAGATACATATAAACTAGAGCGAACACGACAAGCTCTAAAGGACAACCAAATCAAGATTTATTTCAGGCCACCCAACATCCGCAACGTAAACTTTTTCTGAATACCCAAGGCAAGGCAAGGTAGGAAAAAAGTAAGGGTTACAGACTTGAGAGTCTCAGTTGTGCAAAGAAATATCTCCCAAACTTTGAGCTCGAATGAGCGACCAGGTCACATGCTTTAATGTATGGATTTGAGAGAGCATTTCTAGTGCATGTATGTAAACCTAAAATAACTCGTTCTCGTAAGAGACCTTGCCGCGAGGACAAAAAGCGTGGAGAGAACCGGAAGTGTTAAGACAGCCTCGGAAAATGGATTACTCCGCGGCCTCAGAAATTACCGTGAAGCGAGCTCACTTTTTTTGGCTTGGCAACCCTGAAAAAAGGCTCTATTGAACTGCAATGGCAAAAGGCCTACAAGTCAGCGAATAAGAGGGAGCAGCAGCCTTGTCCTTGGCTTGTTTTTTTTTCACGTCTACTTCTACAAGTGAAAAAATCCTTGACCAACAACCTCCCAATGTTGGTTTTCAATTTGCCAGAGTAGGCGATGCATCTTACATCCCTGAGTTAATTACACGAGCATCCAATAGATCTCCTTGACGCAACCCTATCTTTCTCTTGTTACTTACTGACATATTTTAGAATGTAAACACTGAACTTGCTCAATTCCTCGAAATTTCCCAGGACGATCCGGAACGAAGTAACTTTGGAATCCCTTTTAGGCTGGTTCATATTGAGCAAGTAAACATAACTTGACTCTCTAGTGAAATCAAGATTTCAATTTCGAATTGAGTTGTGTCTGAGGAAACTCATGTGCGAGTAAATATCTTTAAATGTTACAAAATGGCAGGAGCGAGTCTCCCTCCGTAAAATAGGAAGCGAAGGTTTTGATTAACTTCCACTACTTCTCGACCTACGTACGAAAAAAATCCCATGTGACTTTTGAAAAAGCTTTCAAGGAAATTGGCATTTTTACGTGGTGTTTTTCTTTAAATATTATTGGCGCCAAAATTATTTCGAAACTAACAAACATCAGATATGTTTACTTTTAAATTACACCAGAAAATACACAGTTCGTGAGCGGGAAGGAATGTTTAGTTTAGGACACTACATTATTATTACGAATTGTGTATGAAAAGGTGGAGAAGGGGAACTAAATCAAATTACATTTTGTGAGAGACGCCTTTTTGAAAGCCAAATACGAATGAAAATAGATGGCATTGCCGCTACAAGTTTGCGTGTAAAATTGTTAGAATGAGGCTTCTTATAGATCCTTACCTTTTCATGAACTTGATAAATAAGAGAAAGCCAACTCCCCCACCCAAAAAAATCTTGTCACTTCTTGGATGCTTAAAACGTTTTCTAAACAAAGAAATGAAGTGCATAGTAAAATTTATTGAGAAAGATCTCTCTTCTGGTGATCTATGATGTCTACTTCATCTGCCCGCAATGCATTGCTAGCAACGTCTCAGTATTGCTAAATAATTATTTAGTAACACTGGGCTCACTTTTCCCTTTCCCTTTTTACTTTTTTGTCTGTGTAGCAAAAGTCCCTCTATTTATAAAAAGAGTCAGACTGGTTCAGTACAGTCTATTTTGAGTCTCTGGCTCGTGAAGGGTTTCCAATGTGGTGAAAAGTAGCCGTCTTTACTTTTAGACCTTCCACATACAACACCCTCACAGAACCAACGTTGATGGGGAAAGAGCACACACACTATCTTAGCTTAACGTCACAGCCATAAGATATACTGACCTAGTTGTGCAATGTGAAATTCTATCTGCTTTTTAACGGCTTTCGACAATGGTCATCTGCTGCCGCAGAAAGACACAATCCAAACAATTCTTTTTACTTCGAGTATATTTATTGTTTACTTGTTGGCCTTCTAGATTTCATCCTGCATTTGTGCGTTATATTGGCCTAGACAATCTAATAATCTCTGACAGCTAAGTAATGTGTAGCACCATATTACTCGTACATGTGCGACCTTACGTGCATTGATTGGATGTGATCAAAATGAGGCATAACTTATTTGTTGTAACAACAGTGACCCAGGCAAAAGAAATACCTCAAAAAACTTCCATTTGTGCTTACCAGTCAATTGTTGTTTTGAGAACTGAGGCCTTTTTTGATAGAAATACAGTCGGAAGTAATGGCTAAAGACTTGTAGAAAAGCGTAAGCGAGAGCTCCTACTTACTTAGAAGAAAGCCCTTGCCTACTTCGGTGGGTATAGGTAGGTAAGTATGTAGTGATTAATTGGTGCTAAGCTATTTGTCATCCCCTGAAGCAGAAGGAAGGTTGGGTAGGTTCTGTTACACCAAGGCAAAATAAAATGATGTGGATAACCTAAACTATACCATTATTTTCCCGAAACTGTATCCAATAAAAGGCAATTACTTGTTTTTGTTAAGAAGGAAAACTTACAGAAATGGACTCGCGTTGGTCAGATGTGGGCACTGCACCAACAAAGCACTTGTTCAAAATGGATTGATTATTCTTCACCTTGCAATAGGTTTAGATGCAACCGTATCTGCTCATGGTACACGACTGAAGTGACTTCCAGCTTTCGGAAGACTTTCCTCCGTGGAAAGCGGCGGAAAGTAAGAAGCGCGCAACCATCGCATCAACCAACGACAAGCCACGATGATGCCGCGTTAAGAAAACTTGTGTTAACCTTAAACGTGTTCACTTTTGTTTCTTTTAAAAGTGCAAGTATTTTTCTACATTAATGTTTGTGTTAGGTTGTGTAGATACTTACGTGTTACTGAGACTAAGAGTAAAAAACCGGAACCTCTCAGCCACCGGAAGCTTCTACCCGCGTTTGGGCGAGCAAATTACCGTTTCGCTTCGCGGGAGGGCTCATTAAAGCAAGGAGAAATGCAAAAAGTGCACGCACGCGCACGAGACACAGCCAGTTTCGCATCCAGGGATGAAGTCAAATAAATAGGAATCAAAAATATTGTCTTATTTGAAAAAACTTTCCGTTAAAACATGAGACTATACATAGAGTCTACAGTGGATAGTTACAGTTAGACAACGAAATGATGTGTACTACTTAGCACAAAATGTTGAATTGAATCGAAATTCCAGAAGAAATTCCGCTCCTTCGAATTCAATTTTCTATTGCAATGCAACCCAAATTCAAAGTCAACCATCAAAATATTATATGCTAACGTGGAAAAGGTTTTGTGATATTGGGCAGGAATTTTCCGACATTTACATTTTTCCGAATTTTGATTCCCGACATGGAGGGTAGGGAGCTTAAAAGCATATGTCGATAGTATCTAAATAGTTGTCTTTGATAAATATGGTCTGCTGTGGGTCAAACGTGGTGTGATATCACAAGTTCCTTATATTTTTCTAGCGGGTTAATGACAGCAAAATGATCCGACTTGTTTTATCATTTTGTCAAAAAGGCTTTTTACCATATTTTGAAAACAGGTTTTTGAAAAAAGCTGATTTTGATTTTAATCAGTATTTTGTTGTCGGGATCGAGTGTTTCGACGACAAAAAGACAACATGGACGTCGACCGAAAAATCGACCAGATATTCGCTTTGTTCGATAATCACGGACACGAACTCTACATTGGGGAAAAGGTACGAGTAAAACATCGTCAAGATTTTAAAGAACGTATTTCAAAATTATTGTTCTGCTCTCCTGTAACAGGTTTCGCAGCTTCAGCATGCTCAGCAATGCGGTCAGCAAGCTCAAAAGGCCGGTCACCAGGATCATGCTGTTCTGGGAGCCTTTTTGCATGACGTTGGCCATCTGGTGAAGGAAAAATTACGTGAAAGATTTGACAAAGAAATAGTTTTTTTAATCCCTTAATAAGGTCGGACTCGAGGCCAAAATGGAGGCCATGACCAACGAAGGAGTCACGCTCGGTACCAAGACTCACGAGAAGGTCGGCGAAGATTTTTTGATGAAGCTGGGTTTCCCCAAGAGTGTAACCGATTTCGTACGAGGGCATGTCGAAGCCAAGCGCTACTTGGTGTTCAAGTAATAGATAGTAATACCTTAATCACCCCATTTCGGCCAAACCAAAGACAGATATTGTATTGACCTTATTAGAGACCCAAGCTATCACGACAAGCTGAGCGATGCTAGCAAAGGGACCTTGATCAACCAGGGCGGTCCAATGAGCGCTGAGGAGGCTGCCGAATTCGAAAAGCATCCGGATTTTAAGGTGATGCGGATCAACCCAATTTGACCGGAAAGAAGAAATTACTTAGAATAATTTTGTTTAGGCCCTACTTGAAATGAGGACATGGGACGACAAGGCCAAAAATCCGGAGATTCCCGAGGAACCGAACGACTTTTACATTGAATTGTGCAAGAAGATTTTGAAACAGTAACAATATTGGAAAGTCCGAGGCCGCTTTTCTTACGATCGTAGTCTCTTTATTTCATTCATATGTTGTAAGCATTTCAAACCGATAATCAAACTGACCATTTGGATGGGATGAGTCGTCATTCTTTCACGAGTAATATGTTGTAAATGTCTATGGATATATTGGATAGATGCATTTTAATATTTCAATACAATGCGCGTTTTCGTTTGCTTTGATGCATCCTAATACATCCTAACAGGACGCATTTATTTATCATGTCGTTCCAAAAATAGTGCTGATATATTTTCTTTTTCAAAACAATCGAACAAAAAGACAATCAAATAGCGCTGTTAAAAAGACATTTGTTGTAATTACAGACAGGCATGCAAAGACATTATTGGAGTCGGATATTTGCGAGAATATTTGAGATTTGAGTGTTTCAAATAGCAAGTTTGCGTTGGCTTGAGTCGAAGCTTCCATCAAATGTGCCTTCCATTTACGGATGATCACCTTTTCGCAGGTTCTCCGCAAACAAATCGAGCTGGACCGTCTCCGTAAAGTAAAGGTAGTAGAACCAGTACACGATGTTGCACATCACAAATCCCAGGGGAAACAGGCCTCGGCTGAACTGCAATGAAAGATGCACGTGAGACTCTCTTACTAGAATTTCGCTCCGAACCCGGATTGACTTACTTGATCCACTATCTCAGCCGGATGCGACTTTGGACTTCTAAAATGGAAGTCCCTGTCCGCTCGTGCCTTTCGCTCGCGAGGCGTTCTCGGTAACGGCTCCGCTTCGCTCGAGCCAGGGGTGTTGTTCCCGCCAAGCATTGCGCCATTTTCGTCGCCTAGGAACCCCATTTCCAAATCGGATCGCGAGTGTCCGGCTAGGCCCTGAAAAAATAATTGGATGCATATCTTCATAAATATTTTGATCGTTGCAAAAAAATCAATAATTCCGGAAGGTAATCGCACAAATGCAAAAGATTGTAGCAGGCTGTGCAGAAGAATCAGGAAGAAGTTGTGGAGAGCATTTGATGGTACAAGAGTCAATACCGGCTTGATCCCTTTGTACTCCCTTTCTTTTGGTAGTACAATTAGCGTCTCAAAAGCTGTTACATGACCATGAAAGAAGTTTTCGATGGCTTGCGGGGTAAAAATAGGCCTATGGTTTGGCCTCGAAAAATCTCTTAGGCAAAAACTTTGCTTAATGAAAAAGTCAGCTGTCGCTTCTCCTTCTTCTCCGAAAACTTGCCAGTAGTCGCGACTCGCGAGCAAGCGTGGTTTGTAAAATCCCAGGCGTTGCATAAGTTTGGCAGAAATCTTTGATGGGTACCCATTGTACAAAAACCTTCTCCGCCAATAACTTGAACCGAGAATTTTTTTCCGGAAAGCTATAAGGAAAACCATTGAAGAGCTGCTATGGATTTTTTCCTGGAAAAGGTCTGGCTTTTCAAATGCAAATTTATGTCCAGCTGCAGGTTCTTAAAAACCAGAAACACTTTTATAAGTATCTTGGCCATGAAATCATATTTACCCTCCTCCACGTACTTACATTATGTATTTATTTGTTCATGCATCGGCGAAGATTTTTGTACTTTTCTTACCCTGGCCTTTCCATTCTCGTGGTATTTTAGTTTTTGTTCCGAGGACATCATCGAAGGAGTGTTCGTTATCTGCACGGTAGATGGAGTTGGGAGTGCCTAGAAGTCAATATTTAAAATAATTGAGTACTCTTTTTGCATATTTTTCCTTCTTTTCTTCTCAAGCGTCTAATGTAATTTATTTATTCATGTCGACGAAGCTTTAATAATTACGACAGCACAGGTGACAAGACTCTGACCGTTCATTAAATTGTGCACGATTTTTTGCTCGACTTAGATAGTTATGGACGCTTTGGCTCACCTTACATCTCTTCAAAAAAATCATAGGTGTTTAGTTAATATTGTACAGCAATATTGATAAGTTAGCTCAACATTGCTCGACTTATCTATCGCAACGCGTTGGGCTCCAACGTCTCAGTGTTACTAAATAATTATTTAGTAATACTGAGACGTTGGACCCCAATGCATTGCGATAGATGAAGATGGGCATTATTTGGTCCCCCAACCTAGCAATATGACACAATTATTTGAGATCCAGGAGAAAAGGCAACGACGTTGTTGTCAGGTTCAGAATGTTTACTTTGGTCCCATTTACCTGCATAATCGTCTTTCCCGACTGGATTTGAAAGTAAAGTTGCCTTCGATGGCGTCTAAACCAAAAGTTGACGATGGTGAACTCCACGAGAGCGGAGAAGACGAAGGCTGTGCAAAGTCCCATCCACACGTCTATTGCCTGAAAGTTGGGAATAAATCCGATAGTTATGTTTTAGCTAGTGATGGAGTCCCCCAACCTCAATCAAGGCAAATGAACCTGAAATTACTTTTTGGAGCTATTGGTATTGACCTGGTAATTGTTTTACCTTCACATATGAGGTTTGCGGCACGTTTTTGTCTTGACCGGCCTGCGAGGAGACTGCCAGCAGCGTGATGACGCCCAGGCTAATTCTGCCTGGCACGGCATCAATATCCATCCAGAACGAGACCCAGGAGATGGCGACGATCAAAATTGAAGGCAAGTAGCTTTGAATCAGGTGAAAGCTGATCGACCGTTTCAAGTAAAAGTGAGCCACCAAACAGCTGTAATTGCCTGAAAAAACAAACGAAAAGTACAAATCATTGTTTTGTCGGGACACACTGTATGCAGGTAGCAGGTACGTAGTTAGGTAATTCCTGGTAATCACGCGATTGAGATTACCGAGATGCGCATCGTGAGAGCGTACCTTGGTCATATCGTCATATCGTCGTAGTCTGATCCGATCAAAATTAGTCAGGCTTTTTTACCCGCGAGCTCGTAGAGCTCGCAGGGTCTTAATGTTACTTTGTTGTTGTTGTTGTTGTTGGAATGAAACTTCCTCAAAGTTGTATTTATAGCCATGTATGGTAT
>JAAUYL010084091.1_pt1 | contig 14633 bp, 21 predicted proteins | sample 7278011 | NCBI WGS metagenome assembly JAAUYL01 (sample SAMN14350225, study PRJNA611818) | marine sediment metagenome | isolation source: surface marine sediment (1.8m) | place: French Polynesia: Moorea | collected 2018-08 | reverse complement strand
TCTGAAAAATATTTTGAAAAATGACAATTTTCTGAACTTTTACTTAATAAAATCCCAAAATTTTCAAAAGTAGCCAGATTTCTGGGTTTTGGTGCCAGGCGCCACGGCCAAAATCATGTCGCCAACTAGCCTCCAAAAGTAGCCAATTTGGCGATAAATCGCCACATCTGGTCACACTGCTACCAGGTAACACTCGCAAAAATAGCAAAAAGCGCCAAAAAGTAAACAAAGCCGTATACTTCTTAAAAGCATAAATGTATATATTCTAAGAAATGCAACAGTAACAATACATGAAATCATTAATGTGAACGAGCTATGTCCGAAAAGTATCCGAGAATGTCGTTGATGGTGAAGTCAAGGCTGATTTGCGATCCAGGATAGCACCTTTGTATGAGGTCTTCAATGCACTTGTATTGCTGAATAAATTCCTCCTGCATGGCTCTCCAAACGACTTGAATCAGATTTTCCTCGTCGCAAAGATGCCGCTCGACTTTTTTGTAAAGGCTATCCAGACCTGAATCGCCAATCAAATTGGATTTCACGAGTTTTTTTCAGAGAGGTTTGTTTGTTTACCTTTCTTGACTTCTCGACCGGGATAAATGCTGATGACTTTACGGAGTTCCTGCTTGTTGAAGGCCAACTGGTAGCTGATCTCGGATTCCTTGACTCCAGAGGCAACAAGGTGCTGGATGCCGTCGAAAAACACATTGAGCTTCTCCAATGGCCGACCGAAATACTGAGTCACATATGCCTTGAGGCTGTCATTGTACCGTTGCTTGACCTCCTTCTTGGCCACGTCCAGCATGGCGATTTTCATCTGAAAAATCCATAAAATGTAAACAAACAAAAAAAGTCGTGAAACTCATACGTCATACCTGAGCCAACAGGGAGTGCAAGTGGTGAAAGTTCTCCATCTTGACCACCTCGGCCGGAGTTTTCGTGTGCTCCCGAGAAATTCTGTGAATCGAATTGACCATTTCCATTACCAAAGACGTGTACCATTTTTCCAGATCACTACGCCGATCCGAGCTCCGGAATATGCTCTCGGTGGTGTCGACAAACTTTTCAAAGTTGTTGACGAAAGGCAGGATGCCACACTTGTTTCTCCGGGGAGCTCTGGCCTCTTCGATCGAACGCTTCTGAGCTTCCATGAACCGGTCAAAGTTTCGCTTGATCTTGACCAAAACACTCCCCAGGCTGATGGCCAAAAACGATCCGGTATCCTGAGCTGACAATACGTGCTTGCTCAATCTCACCAGAGCGTGGAGGGTGAAGAAACTGTCGGCCTTCTCGTACGCCGATATGAAAGCCAGCAGCTCCGTCTCCAAGGTCGGGAAGGACTCGGCCATCATGCTCCTGGCCTCCTCCATGGCGGCCTTGGCCTTCTTGGCGTCGACGTTCGGGTTGTTCCTCTTGTTGTCGATGTTGTCCATCTTGAAGAACTTGATGCTGAAGGCCTGCTCGTCCATGCAGACTCCCTCCAACTCGATCAGGATTGTTTCTAGCACGTCATCAAATCGCTCACGTTCGGACAATGACCACTCTGAGCCAAGAGAATCTGTGTCAGTGCCAAGGAGGCCGCCAGGCCCCCCGAAACGGGATGCCCCCTTTTTACTTCCGGCCAGATCACTCGTCGAACTGGCCATGATCGAGCCTAAATAATAAATGAATATATTCAGAATGAAAAAACTCGTGAAACTGTCTTGATAATACCTGACAAACCCGAAGCTGCCGGAAGAGCCTTGTTGCCACTGACTCTAAATTTGGCCGCGTCGAAGAACATCCTCAAGTCTTTCTCGTACAGCTTGCAAACCGTGTTGCGGTAGATGGACTGCAAGTTGCCGAAGCTTTTTGGGTCCATCACTTTTAGCCAGTGGACGAGCTCGGCGAACTTAGCCAGCTCTCTGTGATTGTGCTTTCTCCTGGTCAGTTTTAGCTGCGCCGCCGAAGCCACGGACATGTCGGCCAAGTTGTCGGTGTCGTTGCCCTGGTGGATGAAGAGGTTGTTCAGGTGGCGGGTGATGCACTTGGAGAACTTGTCGCGCTTCTTCTCGCACAACTTGATCTGGTCTTTGACGGCCTCCATCTGCGTCAGCCTCGGGTCGATCGCGGACAGGTCGAGCGCACGCTGCAACGCCCTCGCAGCCTCCACGGCCTCTCTCAACTTGATCGGGCTGCTGAAATCAGGATCGCCCAAGATCTGCTGCTGCGAGTAGGACAACTCCAGATGGCGGACCAACGTGTCCAACTCGGCGTAGAGCCTCTTGTTGTTGGTGTTCACGGTCTCGAAGTTGCCGCCGCCGGCCTCCATTTTGTCCATGGAGTCCCTGATGTGCTCGAGCAGGTCGTCGTACTGGTTCAGCCTCGACTCCATGTTCTCGGCGTGCCTAATCGAGTCCTCCAGGAGCTTCATCAGCTGGTCGATGCTCTCCTCGCTCGCCATGATTGAGTAGATGTTGTCGCCGTCAAGGATGTTCAACTGCCGGCTCAGGTCCTCCACGAAGAGGTCGGCCTTGGTGACAGCGTGGTTGCAGGATTTCATGAGGGTCAAGAGGTCGGCGGCCTCGCGATCGCTGATGGCCTGATACGCGTCATCGACCTCATCTTTGCCCATCATTGGCCAGGAATCTTTGTTTTCTTCGGCAGCTTTAGAGTCGGCAGCATCTTCCCCACTAGCAGATCGACCCTTGCTCTTGAGCGTCTCCTCCAGTACCATGTCTGGCGGGAGGTTCTTGAGTGAGATCTTTCTCAATTTTGTCGTGGAAGCACTGACATGAATCCGATCCGACAAGCTGACGAGCGTGGTCAGAAACCGTTTCTTCTCCTCATAATTGACCGCTTTGTATGAAAACAACTGAAAATAATCCATTGCAAGTTGGTTTTTCGCTGAAAAATCTGTGATTCAAACAAACCTTGTCGCCGAATCCGAGGTCGAAATCGCCAGGAAACAGGTTGTCGGCGTCGCTCTTGGCTTCAGAATTGTGCTTGCCATCGATGTGCCTGAGCTCGTGGAGCGTCCAGTTTCGCTTGCGCTTCGGCAAGTCGCCCCTCTTCTCGGAGCCCTTGACCTCGACGACGTTGATGTTGAACTGGTTGTGCCGGGAGAACCTGTCGGTTTCGTTCACGACGCAGAGATAGATGTCTTTGGTCTTGCTGCGGTCCTTCTCGCTCGCCACCTTGATGCAGTGCACCATGCTCAAGAGCTGCTCGTTGGACGGCGTGAACAGTTCCTTCTGGAGCCTCAACTGAATCCCGGCCATCGTGATTCAAAACTTAATTTAAGGGAGTTGACATTTCACAATTTTTTTTGCTTTTGTTTTGATTTTCTCGGTGAAAGTGACAGGTAGAAAAGCGCTACCAGACCAAACTGCCGATGTTTCAAAAAGCGCCATTTTTGTGTATTTCAGCTCGACGTCAGAACTTTGTCAATGACAAAATCGTGATCGCTGACAGGAATGTCGTCCAGGATCTGCTCGTCGAAGGCCAACGCGATCGTGACTGGCATTTTCGTGGACTTTTTGGCCTTGCTCAAATAGGTGTCGTAATAGCCTTTGCCTCGGCCGAGCCGTTTGCCATCCCTCGTGAAGGCCATACCAGGTACCAGCATCAGATCGAGTCCACCGTGGTGTTCAAGGGCCTCTTCTCTCACCTCTTCGTCGGGCGGCTGTTTTATGTTCCATTTTGTCCTCGGCAACGAATCGTAGTCCTGGAGATCCTTGAGCAGCACCATTTCCATGAGATTGCCTCCACCAAAGTATCGCGGGATGAAGCACTTTTTTCCCAATCTGAAATAAGAGTCGAGTCAAAAATGATCTTCAAACAGAATGAATTTCAAATTACTTCAAGCACTCGACGAGGATGTCTTCAGTCTGGATCTCGTCGGGCATGTGAAGGTAGAGCGACAACGACTGCGACCTCTGGAACTCGGGCAGCTTGAGCAACTTTTCGGTGACGGATTTGGATTGAGCAATCCGATTTTCCATCGGAAGCGACTTGATTTTGGCCTTCATTTCTTTCCTCAGCTTGGTTTTAGCCTCCCTCATGGTTGACATTGTCGCCATTTTGCAGAATTTGAGTCTTGGTATGCTTGACAACACTGTCTTCTGTAAAATGGTCGACATTTCTGAAACCGGTTTTTTTCTGGGAATCATTTCACGAGTTTCTTATTTGACAGTTTTTCACGTAAACAAGTCTGGTAGCCCTTTTAACGAAGCAAAATTCTAGTAGAATTTCAAAACCATTTAAAAGTAATTTACTTTTTTTCACAAATAAAAATGCTCTTTGAAAAAACATAAAAAAAAACATAAAAAACAGTTTTAAATCATTTCTTTTTGTTAAAAAAGGAGGCATTTTATAATGGCTCAATTGTTTTTCCAAGTGTCGGCCATGTTTTCTGTTTACAAACTGCTGCTCCAGCTGCAGCGGCTAGCCTCTAAAAAAGTGAAAAACAGAATTTGACAGGAAAATCTTCTGATTGTCAGGGATTTTCCGTCGTCAGTGCCAGAGGCTGAACAGCTCGTCGCCTTCCCAGTAGTTCCATCTTTCAAACAAAATGGCTGCCAAGTGAGTTTCAGGCCGATTTCGGCTTTGAAATCGAGTGAAGTCCAATTCAACAATTGTTCTATTTCCAGTCACTTGAGGATCATTACGAGAGGTTTGTCGACGTCGGCGAACAGATTACAGCTGGTCAAGCCCCCGGTTCAGGTTTACGGGACTGAGGGCCGCTACGCCACCGCCTTGTACTCGGCCGCGTCGAAGAAGAACGCGTTGGACGCATGCGAGAAGGACTTGAAAACCTTCCAGGAAACGGTGAAGAAAGATGGCCGCCTCGGCGACTTCCTGGCCGATCCCTCGATTCAGAAAACGCTGAAGGCCCAGGGCCTGGCGGCGGCCTGCGACAAGCTCAAGATGAACGAGCTGAGCAAGAACCTCTTCTTGTCCATGGCGGAGAACGGCCGCTACAACTACATCGACGCCGTCGCCAACGCCTTCGGCACCATCATGGCCGCTCACAGGGGCGAGGTCGTCTGTGAAGTCACGACGGCCAAGGTAAGTTCTGCCAGATCTTTCAGGTTTGAAACAAGTAGAAAACTTGACTATTTTCAGGCTCTTGATGCCAACATGAAGAAGGAGGTGGAGGCGACGCTGGCCTCGTTCTTGAAGTCGGGACAGAAGAGCTTGGTCAACTACAAGGTGGACGCGAGCATCATCGGTGGCATGGTGGTCTCGATCGGGGACAAGTTCGTCGACATGTCCATCAGCTCCAAGATGAACAAATACACCGAGATCCTGAAGTCGGCCGCCTAAACCGTTATTTAACTATTAAGAATTGAGATCCTTTCTGATGTGAACATGTAAACAGCCCGAAGATAATAAAAGAAATCTGCGATTTTAGAACGTAATTCTGACGTTTATTCCTTTAGAAAATGTGGTGATACGTTTTACAGCTGAGAGATTTTGTACGAAAAAGAGAAGTCTCTACTCATTTAAGGTAAATTACTGTGGTTGTAATGCAATTGCAAACGAAAAACATGGTTCATTCTGTCGCCATTCACTCTCGACACGATTGTTCTGGCTGCTCTTCTACTTCGACGGCATCGGATTCCTGAGCACGAGGATCACAGAGTCGCCGCGGAGAAACATCTTGCTGATGTACCGGTCCTTTGTCACCGGCTTGGCCTTCTTTTTGCCTGGAAAAACAGTCAAATTAACCAATTTCAAAACAGGATTTTGAAAGATTTTCTTACCTTTGCCCGTTCGCGGGACCTCCGTCCACATCTCTTTGACGCCCTCCAGGACCATGTTGCAATGGCGGTCGAAGGCTTTCACTCGGCCGAGCAGCTTCTTGTTGTTTCGGCAGTTGATCAGGACCTGTGTGTTGTTTTTGACGGATTGCGTCAGGACGACCAGGGGGCCGGTGTTGAACTCCTCCTCCTCCCTTTTGTCGAGCTCTTCGGGCGTCATTTCGGACTTGGGCTTGTTTGCCATGGCTGCCATCTTGCTTGAAAACACGGTCTTTCTTTGGATTTCTTTCACGTTTTTGGAACGTCGAAACGTTTTGAAACTCTTTGAATTTTGTTTATTTCTCTGTTCCTCGCCGATCTTTGGCTTGTTTGCTGAGAAACTTTGAGTGATCGAGCAAAGTCAAGCCTCAGTTTTGACTTACAATTTTGACTCAGTTAATGACTGAAACCACGAATAGGAACCTTAAAACCACTTATTTGCCGTGGTAAAGCAGAATTTGTTGTGATAATCCAGTTTTCTCTGCTTTGTTCAACTGCTTTGGAATCAAAAGCAACTGGTTTGCCTTAAAGTTTTAGTTAAGCTTGACTTTGCAATAAGAGATTCTCAGTTGAAGTTGGCTGTTTTCATACTGCCAAAACTGCCGAAAAACGAGCAGCCTGCTGGAAATTGAGCGGTGGCGCGAAAACAACAACAAAGTGGTGATTAGTGAATGGCGAATTTTTCTGATTTTTGACAACTTTTGGCAATGGCCGGCAAACTGCTTTCCGCTCCGATGGAGTCCAATGAACGAAGTGAAGTCCGCAACACCAGGATCAGCCCCGACTACCTCGACAAGTCGGACATTTTTCGCTGCACCGGCAAAACCCGTCGCGATTTTCAACTCCAGTAAGACTTTGACAGTTCAAACATTGAAGTTTTTGATTCACTCCTTTTCTAACAGGTATCACCACCTCTACTCTTTGCGACTGCAAGCGTTGAGAAGTCGAGTTGAGTCTTCGGTCAAGTCCAAGTACGGGCCCAATGTCAGGATCTTGAAGCTGGCCGACTTGGACAACTTGGGCGACAACAAGAAGGTGGTCGTGATCGGCACCCTGATGAAGAACCAGATCCACAAGCCGAGCATTCTCAAAGAGTACGCTGAGGAAAATGCCAAATCGCTGGAAAATCCGCCAGAAGAAAAGAGAGAAGTTTTCACCGACGACAGCGACGATCTTGTCCTGGAGGACGAGGTGCAACGTGCCAAGCTGCATTTTGGCCAAGATCAAGACTTTCATGTCGGTCAGTTTGTCAACGGTGTCGTCGTTGGAGTCTACGGCCATCTCATACCCCTGGACGACCAAGATGGCGGAGGCCGTTTCAAAGTGATTGACATAATCTATCCCGAGACAGCTCCCCAAGTCGAGAAGCCTCTTGCTGCCGAAGATCGCTATGTTCTCTTCATATCCGGGATTGAATTGAGTGGCCCGAATCCCAACGCTGGACTAGGTAAAGTCTTCTATATTTTGGCTATTTTCGGTTACATCAATCTGGTTTTTAGGTGCTCTAGAGCTGGCGACATCGTGGATTGTCGGTGAAGCAGGAGAAATGACTGACCAAGAGCAGAATTCCAAGGTTGAGCGTGTGATCATTGCCGGAAACAGTTTGTCTGAAGAAACAAAAGATCACAATGTCCTGAGGACGGCCAAGTACTTGACCATGGGGAAGAATGCCAAGTCCGTGGAGGCCATGAGCGAGCTGGACGAGGTCATGGCGCAGCTGGCCTCCAGCGTCGGCATCGACCTGATGGCGGGTGAAAACGATCCGGCAAACCAAAACTGGCCTCAGCAACCACTCCACAAGTGTCTTTTTCCAAGTAAGTATTCACCTGATCTTGAGTTCTGACTGGTTTACATTTGTTTGTTCTTAGATGCTGGACCGTACAAAACGTTCAAGACTGTCACCAACCCCTACTCGTTTGAGATTTGCGGCCAGGAAATCGTGGGGACTTCAGGACAAAATGTCGACGACATATTTCGCAACAGTGATGTCAAGGACCCTCTTGAAGTCCTGGAGAACATTGCCAAGTGGTCGCATTTGGCTCCAACTTGTCCTGACACGTTGGGCTGTTTTCCGGTCAAAGAGAGAGATCCATTTGTGATGTCAACGCTGCCGAGAGTCCTGTTCGTTGGCAACCAGGAAAAGTTTGACCAAAAGTAAGTAAACCGCTTTGATACATTTTGTACACAGCATTTTGGCAAATTTTTATTTTAGAACCCTGACAATGGACGGTGGGAAACAAGTCCTTCTCTTGTCTTTGCCACGATTTGGCATCACCGGATCGGTGATTCAACTCAACATGAAGAATCTTGAATGCACCAAGTTGGATTTTCAGCATCTGAGCAGTTTTGACGAGGCCATCGACAGTCCAACTCCGGATAAATAAAACCATTTTTTTACTCTTGAATGAAGTCACTTGCACTCGTGTATTTTTGTCAATAAATTCTTTGAAAGATCTTTTTTAATGTCATATTTCTGCATTTGAGCAATCTGGCGTTTTTCGTAAATCCGCTCTTTTTATCTGGTAACGCTTAGTAAAAGTAAATAAACAAAAAAATTGAAAATAAATCTAAATTCTAAAAAAATCTGAAAAAACGATTCGTTTGCAAACTAGGAAGAAGAAAATCGGAACCATAAAGAATCTTACGTGTGAAGATACCAAAAATGTCGTTGGGAAGCCTGAGTTCACGATTGCTCACCGTTCCATCGGTCAGACTTTGCCTCGCAAATCGCAGTTTCACAGCCATCACGAGTTCAATTTTCTCGAAAACCGCAGTGCCAACCTCGACAACCACAAATTCATTGATACCAAAGCATCATGGCCTTCTAAAGATCGAGAGTCAGTCGATTCAACCCGCCGCCGGGACGAAGCATGTTCCGAATCCGAGGCGACGATGCAAGCACTGCTACATTATTTACGACGACGACGTCAAATGGGTGTTCTGTGACAAGTACCCCCGCCACAAACAAGCACAGAGGATCCCGAAACAGTATGCCAAAAGCCAGATGATAATGACTCACGCAACCCAGGGGGGCAAACGAAGAAAAGGAGACCCTCGTGGTCGAATGACGATGTGGACTCAACAAGGATTGAGAATGGACTTTTGAAATATAGATTTATTTAAGAGTCATTCAGTGTTTCGCCGCCATTAACAAGATACGGCTCGGTGTTCTCGTCGACAACGTTCCAGGTTTTGCTGAGACCGAGCAGGAACCTCCTGAAAACGGCCATCGGCTCCTTGAGCGAGGTCTTGTCGTGATCCTTGGTTTTCTTCTTGCTGTCTTCCGTATTAGAGCTGGCAAACTTGTCCAACTGAAAAAGAGACTTAATTTAAATCGCAATCACAACATCAAAGATATGAATTACCTCTTCGGCCAGTTGACTTATCGTTGGCACGGTCTCGGGATTGAAGTCTTCGACTTTGTCAGGATTGAACGGCACGCAGACCCGGCCAGTTTTGGGATGGACGCAAAATGGCGACTTTAGTAAGTGGTTCAAACCCTTGGAGACGTTGATGTCCAACCGCGGATAGATGAACTGCAGCATGATCTCCTTGACGGTGTTTTCCTTCACACAGCTCGTCAAGACGCTCCATCTTTCAGCAGAGTTTTTCTTGGTCGGGAAGCTATCCTCGCATTGTTTACGGATTTTCTCGTCTGGAATCAAGGCCAGGACTTTTTGCCAGCGCTCAGGAGTTCCCAGGATATCCTGGCCTTCGAGGCAGACCTGATTGAACTGCTTTTTAACTATTTCCAGCGCTTTCTTAATTGAAGGATGGACTGCGTTCCCCTTCAAGTTGACCTTCTTCGTCTTGGAGTCGCCACCGGTGAGAATCTGGAGATACTCGGCGACAGCACTTCGGCCACTCTGACCCAGTTTCCTGGCTGCCGGATCGCTCACCCAACAGTGGATGCCTGAAAAAAGCATTTTTTGGTTATCTGTTATTTGGTTGGTTGTTTACACTGTACCTCTCCTGCCAGAGTAGACCCAGAGCATGTGCTGGAAGCCAAAGTCCTCCTTGAGCGCCCGGTTCAAGATCTTGACCGCGATGATCATGAATTGCCAGCAGTTCGGACAGATGGCCGCGCCCTCGCAGCAGGTCCTGACGTCGTCGTAGTCGGTCATGTCGATGTCAAACACGAGCTCCTTCTCCTGCGGTTGGAAGTTGCTGATCTTCTTGTGGTCGCTCGGCCTCGCGTTGAAAACTGCTCCCAGATCGATTTTGTGAGGCAAACGCTTGACCATCTCGGCCTGCAGCTCGTCGGCGCTGGTGAAGCTCAGGTACCTGATGTAAATGTCGTCCTCGAGGGTGAAGGAGAACTCGCGCCTGGCCAAGAAGGTCTTGTCCTTGTTCTTGCTGCCGCCGGCACCGACCCACTGGCAATACGAATCGTAGGGGAACAGCCGTCGGTAGTAGATCGGCAAGAGTTCGTTGAGCATCGCCGGATCGTAACTCTTCTTCGCCATCTTGAATCTTGAAAATGAAAATTGAAATTTGAAAACTTCGATTTTGACAAGTTTCTGTTTGTTTTTGTGCCGTTCCCGCTCTCAGTTTTGAGCAAACTGAGCTCAAATCTTGAAGGCAAAAGACACCAATATTACAACCAAAATCAGACTTTTGAGATCTTCTAAGCGGAAATAAAAGGCTTTTCTAAAGTAACGCAATCTTTGTCCATTGTTCTAATTGCCTTAGCTTTAAAATTGACAGGTTTTATTACGGAAAAAATCAGCATTTTTCCTTCTTTTAATGAAATTCGGGGTGTTTTCGATCAACTAAATTTTGGAAGGTCTCAGCAAAATTTAAACGGGTAACAGAATTTCAGGCATTAAACAGTCCACTTTTAGGTAAAAATGCCACGATTTAAGCCAGTTTTTCAAAAAAATCCTTAAAAATTGAGATAGAATAAAGTGTTTTTAAAGATTTTTGGCCTGAAAAAGTCTTTTTGAGTCCAAAAATGGCCTTTTTAATGGCAAAAGTTGAGCTTGACTTTGACACGGTTCGATTTTTTCTGGCAAAACAAGCACAACGCAAGCGAGAAGGGAGAGGAGAAGCTCTGTGAAGCGGGCAGCCAGGCGACCTCGAGATTCGATTCGAGCAAAGGCTGAAACTTGGAACAAATAGAAAATCTCGACGACAAAAACCAGCACGTCAAACCACCATGAGCAGTTCGGAGGAAGTGAGCTGGATATCCTGGTTCTGCGGCCTCCGCGGCAACGAGTTCTTCTGCGAGGTGAGTCTTGTTTGTTTTTTGACGTTGAATCGGATGATTTGAATTCCAAACTCCAGGTCGACGAAGACTACATCCAGGACAAGTTCAACCTGACGGGTCTCAACGAGCAGGTGCCCCACTACAGGCAAGCCCTCGACATGATCCTTGACCTCGAGCCTGACGACGAGCTCGAGGACAACCCGAATCAGAGCGACCTGATCGAGCAGGCGGCCGAGATGCTCTATGGCCTGATCCATGCTCGATACATCCTAACCAACAGGGGCATTGCTCAAATGATTGAGAAGTACCAGGTTTGTTTCGATGGCGCCCAAACGTTTGATGGTTTCTGCTCTTTTCATGGCGCCCAAACGTTGAATGCTCTGTTTTTGGCTGTTTACAGGCTGGGGACTTTGGTCATTGCCCGAGGGTCTACTGTGAAAACCAGCAAATGCTCCCCATCGGGTTGAGCGATGTCCCCGGTGAGGCGATGGTCAAACTCTACTGCCCCAAGTGCATGGACGTCTACACGCCGAAATCATCTCGACACCACCACACGGACGGGGCCTACTTCGGCACCGGCTTCCCCCACATGTTGTTCATGGTAAGCAATCAAGAATGATCAGGAATCATTCAGGACTGGATCTTGATCTGTTTTCTTTTCAGGTACACCCCGAATACAGACCGAAACGACCAGCGAACCAGTTTGTTCCGAGGCTATACGGATTCAAAATCCACCACCTGGCCTACCAGATCCAACAGCAGGCTGCGGCCAACTTCAAGGCGCCGATGCGGGCGATGAGCTACAACAATGGGAAGCGCTAAACATGATTACATTACACACCAGCAGCAACCACTTTAAAACGATTTGAAAAATGTCCAAAAACCACCCACCACCAGGCTTCAGTAGACGAGCAAATTCGGTTGATCGCGGAGTTTCAGCTTCAATACACAGTTTTTTTATACACACGATCTAGGTTTGAGAAAGTCAGGTTGAACCTGGAAACCGCGATTAGATTTCAGAAACTGCCTGCTCAAGCCTGGTCCACATTAGCTACACGAGAGACAATTTTGACTTTAGATTCACAGAATGTGTTTTTAGGTAATTACAATATCAGAAAGAATGATTGAAATTGAATGATAAAGAACCAGCTTGATACGAAATACAAGGATGATGTCAGTGTTCGACTCATTTTAAGAGATCTTTTTTATTGGTTTTCTTCTAAATATTCACACACATCAGAATGTAACGCTGTTGGCAAAACTCATTGGAGAGAGTCTGTTTCACTACTACACTTGTTCTTCGATTTGCCGAGTCCGCCATCTTGCTAAAAATGATTTTGATTCTGTTCAGGGGAAGGAATCCCGGCCCTGGTAGGCCCTGTATCCCCAGTAATACAGGATCTGCGCCATGACAACAACGCCCAAGCCTGACGACAGGTAGAACAGGACTGTGTCGGGGGTGCCGTTCTTGCGATGAATCTGAAATTGTGGCCGTTGGTTTTAGACTTAGTTCGATAAACTTAGACTCGGACTTACGCGGAGGCCGTCATCCTTCTGGAACTTTTGCTGGGTCTTCTTCAATTTCAAGTAGTTCGGGTGAATGTTCTCCTTGGCGACGGCGTCACGGACGACACGGCCGCTGGAAAACTGGCGCACGATCGGCACCACCGTCCTCCATTTGTTGCACATCGAGTTCATCTTGAATCGGCTGTTTTTTCACGAAGAAAACTCAAAATTCTCCCTGTCAAATCCGTAAAGATGGCCGAATATTTTGGTGAGTGACCGAACAAAGTCAAGCCGGAAAACTGGCGCAAAAACGGCTCGTTGCATCAAAATTTGTCGCTCAGATTTGCTTAACTTCGTGTCTAATGTAACACTAAAGACTGGTTTACCATTTGAATTGACTGTTTCTTCTTAAAAATTGGAGAAATGTCCACATTTTCGGACTTTTTGACACTTACTTTGCCTTAGAGCTTGAGTTTAAAGCAACCAGCTTCTCTTTTGGATTTTCGTGGATTGCCTGAATCAAAGGCCAAAAATGACCATTTTAGTGAAGCAAAACCCCGAAACCCCTTCAAATTTTAGAGTGAAAATCAAGTCCTCTTTTAGCAGATTGCTTTAATTTTGGAATTCAAAATGATAATGGCCTCTTTAATTGGAAAATTGCAATTCACTTGCTTTAGCACGTTAAAGTCAATTTACTTATTGTTTTTGTTGGTTCCGTTTTGTAGTAAGAAACGGTAAAACATAAACAACTTTTGAGGCTTTTTTGTCAACAAAAAGGCCAAAATTATTGGCCATTTTCTAGGCTAAACAGTCAATAAACATCTTGTCAGTTTAATAAAAAACTCAAAAATAATTCTTTAAATTATCAAAACCAAAAAAATCCGTGTTTTGTCACCAAATTTTGTGCTAGACGTTAAAATCGACTTGGCATTCATGCAAAATCGGATTCCACCTGACCTTTCTCAGCTTGTTTATGTTTTCGTGTTTCTTACACTTTGGCCTTTACTTTACTTCAGTGACAGTGTTGCAGCCTTTTCAAAGGGCCTTTTTTCGGAGAAAGCAGCAGCCTTCATCTCCCTCGAAGCCCCGATCCATTACATAGTGGAGTGAAACACAAGCAATATCTAATAATAACGCTCCAGCAAGCGACATTTTGTCTTGCCGTGAGAAAGGCCTCCCCCCAGAACAAGAACTGCAACGGCGGCGGCATCGTGGCCTTGGCTGCAACGAAGACTGAGAACAGAAGACTGTGCTTCCATTGAAATTTGAAATCAAACCAGTCCATGATTCGGCGGCGGCAGCAACATTCGGGAAATGACGGTGAGGCAACAGCATAACAACGACGACGGCGGCAACAACAAGTCCAACAGCACCAACAGCAGCAACACCTCCAACGCCAACGCCGTTGCCAATTTGGCCAGGCCCAAGTCGGTGAGCCAGTGGTCCCAGATTGACGTCCAAAAGTGGTTGAGGAAAACCTGCAGCGATTACTACCATCTCTACGCTGAAAAGTTTCTCGACCAAGATATCACAGGTCAGCACAGCATCATCATCCTGGAATTCTTGCTTTCAAAAGCTAAGATGAGTCACAAAGGGAGCGCGAAAAAGTTGCATAAGATAAATCTGCTGCTCGACGGGAGGCGTTTCGGCTGCAAAATGTGTTCCTTGTTCACACAATTTTATGAAACAAGTTACAAGACTTACCTGTTCTTGCTGTTGCCGAGCAATCGAGCGGGCCTATGGGGAATCAAAAGTCAAGTGTCCTAAAAATGACCACATCAATGTTGTTTCTGCATTTTTACAATCTGTACACTTGAACGGCTTAACTGCTTGCAGAATTCGAGCTATTCGGCCTCGCCTAGCAGCTCCCTAGATCACCTGTTTTTCCTTGAAATATCTTTGACTTTCTTACTATACTTTTTACGAGTTTACAAGGTTAGGTAAGCGAGGTGCGTTTATTTGTTCCGGACAAGTTCTTGGACAAGTGCGTTCAAATTCGGACAAGTGCCTGGACAAGTGCGTTTGGGCAAAATGGCCGCTAGCTCCTAAACCAGATGGAATTTCACAAATCTAAAAACATGGATCTTCTTGTATTTTCATGTACTTTCATTTGGCATATCACTTATTTGGCTAGC
>JAAUYL010033366.1_pt1 | contig 14634 bp, 6 predicted proteins | sample 7278011 | NCBI WGS metagenome assembly JAAUYL01 (sample SAMN14350225, study PRJNA611818) | marine sediment metagenome | isolation source: surface marine sediment (1.8m) | place: French Polynesia: Moorea | collected 2018-08 | reverse complement strand
TGTTTGATCCAGATCTATCTCGACTCGTTCCAATCAATAATGATAAGCAGGAGATCTCTTGCCCAAGTCGAAATCTGGGCTTAAAATCTTGTCCAAGATATGCTGAATGACAGGATCACTTGGAAAGATTGTAGTAAAGAAACATTCTCTTAACATTAGATGACCACTGTGGAATAAGCCAGCTATCTATCAGTGGTGTGTGTATCTTTAAACGGATTACCCGGGTCTGGAATGTCAGGCTCAAACTCAGAAGAAATGCCCGTTTTATGAGTATTTTTCTTGGCAACTTTGTGAGTAAATACTCTGGAATTGACAGTAAGATAGAGCAGGGCTATAGCTTTGTTCGAGGTGTGGGGTCAAGCAGAGTTTTCATGGTTTTTTTAAAGTCAAACTTAAAACCACCCTAAAATTCCCTGAAAATAGCTATATATGCACCTACAAAGATGGGGGAGAAATGCAATTTTTACTAGAAGACAGAGATATTCTTGCGTAAAACCCGGGAACACAGCAGTCGTTTGGCATTTGAGAGGTGCCTTCCAAAGCAAAGGAGGGGTCGCTCCGCTCGGCGGGAGCCTTTCACATAAATCCTACCCCTTTAAGGTGACTTTGGACACCTATCTGAAACTTTAGAAAACAAGGTTATATAGTGATTTCTTGAAGCAAATCCTGGGTGGCTTCAAAAAGCGCCTGAGTTTTGGAAGAAATAAGAGATTTAAAATGTCTCTGTATACATTAGGCTAATAGGTCTATTCCCACCCCAGAAAAACCAGCAGGAGCTTGAAATTCCCAAATATTCTTTACAAAAGAGCCAAAAGAGTCGATTTTTTTGCCAAAAAATCTAGGCCTAGCCACAAAAAATGCCCGGAATGCGGAAAAACCGGTTCAAATTAGGGCAGCTCTTTTATGAATAGATAGATGATAGTACAATAATACGCAGACCTTTAGAATTTCTTTCAATGGGGAGACCCCCGGTACAATACAATAGGTCTGTTTTGCTTTCAAACTTGAATCTTTTTATTGTTGTTGTGCTTCACAGCTTAGGAGAGAGAGTCCATTTTAGTTCATTTTCATTGTTTGGAAGAGGTTCAATGTCAAGATCAAGTTTATTTTCTTTCATTCAAACACCACAAAACAGCTTCACAATTCAATTGAAAATTGCCAGACAAGTCTAACTCTACATATTTTTAGGCCAGTAGGGAATTGGTTACTTCTACACAAAATATCATACTTTGGATATTACAGTAACAAAAACAGAAATATTCGCTTGCTAGAAAAATTACACACAAAAGAATCTTTGAGAAAAAAACTCTTCCTTTCATTCTTGTCATTATCAAGATTTTCACGGCTTTTGTTCTAAAAAGCACGAAAAAATAGGGGTCAAGATTCCAAGTTTTTTTTCTGAAAAGAAAGAAAATAAAATGTTAATTATTTTTTGCGCGAAAATAAGCCGAGTACTTTGACAACGATTTTGCATTAAGACAGTAACGTTTCTCAGGGTCAATATTAAGTGCTCTAATCCTGCTTTTTAAGAAAAAAACCTTGAATTTATTTAATTACTAGCAGGGTTCTTTCTTGGGAAGCGTCCTCTTGCTAGGCAGAGTGCGTACTGTTATTAAGGTGTTAGAACATACCATTTACAGCTTACTGTTGGCAGTTGTCCACGATCATTGCCAAAGGGAATACAGAAATATTTAATTTTAACCCTTGTTGGAGATTTTTCGGCACATGTTTTCTAAAAATTCTCTCTTAAAGCAAAGAGAGTTCGTCGTTCTTTCGTTGCAGACAAGACTTTGCTTCATAACTGCAGTTCCTATTCCAAATTTCACCTAACTTGGCTGTATTTTCGTAGTCGGCTTTCTTTTCCAACTATATAGAAAAGGGATATAAGTTGTTTGAAACAGAAACTAGCCGTTCTTTTCATCAGATTTCCGAGTCGATCAAGGAGCTCGGAGAACAAAAGAATCAGCTAGGAGGGAGAGAATATATAGAGAGTATGCCCTGTCTATCTATAGGAAAGAAAACTGCACTCATGCTTTATTAGAGTACCTACTCTTTAAAACGAGAGTATTGCAAAAGAACTTAATTTTGATGGACAGGACAGTCTTCAAGCTTATGCTATTTATGTAGTAAAAGGTGAAACTGCTGCATGAAGCTAGAGTCGCCTTAAATTAAGAAACACATTTGGTTAACAAAAAATCCTATTTCTTAAGGAGTTCCAACTTCACAGTACATATTCCAGCATTGCCAAAGTTGAATGTTTACTGCTTCACGAATATACGCAATTCTCAGACTTACAATTTATATGTTAAATTGTTAAAAAGTTTTTATAAGTGTTAATCAATTTACTTGTTAAAACAGGTGAAGCAACCGTAGTTACTTTTAATGGTCCGAGATTCCCAACGGCTGATAAGGCTTGACGGTTATCTTAGCTCAGCTAAAGAGGGTGGAGTAATTGAATAATGCTTCAGACACTCGCTAGATGGCGCTTGGATCGACTTGTTTACACTTTGTTTTACAGCTGATCCAACAAATTACCAACAGGCTAAGAGACTTATTTAAAAGTACAAGTTTTTTTGTGTGTCATATCAGTTTGTTTGCTCGTCCACTATGATATCTAGCTATCAATTTAGCTTAAGAAATTTGCAAATGACGATTGATGACATTAAATTATCGATAACTTTTTCACCAAATCAAGGTATCAGACGCTGTCAAACGCTAACACTGACTAGACAAGATGTTCATAAAAGTAGCATTCCTCCTATTAACAATTCCAGGGTTTTCTCTTGGTGCTAGCCTTGCTTGTTCAAAACCAGGCCAATGCATCGATGGAACTTTGATCACAATCATGGAAGCAGGAACTGAAAAGGTAGGACCAGATCCGAGATCAACTTTAACTGTAACCACTTTACTTTACCTTCAGGAATGCTTGGGAAACTGCAAAAACACAACTGACTGCCAATGGTACACCTACCTTCAATCCCCTAATGAGTGCGAACTGTTCAGGGACTGCGATACGGTTTCCACCGATAACTGCCCATCATGCATAAGTGGCGAGGTTAATTGCACCATCAATGAATGCGGACTGAATGGGATCTGTCAGGTATGTCAATAATGTAGTGTTTTGACTGTTTAGTAAAGCAAGCCAATCCAACAATCTATAGGGCAACATGGACCATCAAGAAACTGAGATTACATCAGAACTGGACTGCCTAAACATCTGCAAATCATACAACTACTGCAAGTGGTACACCTACAAGTCAGATACAAGAATCTGCTTCATCTTTGAAGACTGCCCGACCTTAAATGAAGTCTGCTCCACTTGTGTCACTGGAGAACAAGGCTGCTCAGTGCCTGGTATTAGGGCTTCTTTATTTAAATATTTATTTGTCTTGCTGTACCTGATACTTCTCCCTTAGGTTCTATGAAGCTGATGGTCACAAATGGTTTTGATGACACATACCAAGTTACTGAAACTGAAGTCATTGACTTGGAGAACCCAAACAACATCTGTGATCCATTACCAGATTATCCATTTGGAGTGGATGGAGCCACTGGCGTTCTCTTGGATGGCAAGACTCCCATTGTCTGCGGTGGAGAATTCATAACCTATGCACAATCCAATCAATGTTTCAAACTGGATCCTGACAGCAGGGACTGGGTTGAAGTTGCTTCAATGATTGAAGCCCGAGAAGAGGCAGCCTCAATCGCCTTGGACAATGAGACAATATGGATCACAGGCGGTTCAGATGGGAACACTTTTGCTTCAACTGAACTTGCCAAGCCTCTGGTAGCTGCTTCAGAACCAGGACCAGATCTTCCCTTTGCAGTGGCCAACCATTGCCTTTTGAAGTTGAGCTCCTCAATTGCAATGTTAATTGGTGGAACAACGAGTGAAGCCACAGTCACAAGTTCAACACTGTTCATTGACATCACGCCAACGGATGGTTTTGGTAGCAGTGCTTATGGTCCACAACTTGATATTGCAAGGGGATACCATGCTTGTGGCATTGTCAAAGATGGATCCGATGGTCAAGTTGTTGTGGTTGCTGGTGGCAAGGTCGGTCCATTGGGTGATAGCAGTTATTCCACGGAGCTGTGGACGGACAATGCGATTGATTGGGTTCCTGGACCTAACATGCCAGAGGGCCGAATGGGTGCTGTTGGAATCACCTCACCAGATGGGAAGACATTCTTCGTGATTGGAGGCTATGATGTATATTCCATGGCAGAAATCTACCGCATGGATTACTCTAGTGACATTGATGACTGGCAATGGATAGTGTCCGACTCAAGCTTGTCGTCAAAACGGACTTGGCATCTGGGAGTGCTGATTCCTGATTCTCTTACAAATTGTACTGAGGTCCAAAAGAAACCACAATAAAAACATTGTGTTCAGAAGTTTTTCTTTTTCTTTTTCTTTTTCTTAGCCGGTTACTGACATAGCACCACCAAGTAATTGTACTTTTGTTGGGTTCATTGTGGCTCCGATTCTGCATTTTGACAAACAAACAAACTTGAGCTCAGAGCAAATTGACCTTTTAAACGAGTACAACAATCACGAGTGTTTATCATGTTGTGACACTCAGTCAGCTTAGACATGCTTAAACAGGTACTGTTTTCAATCCTCCTTTTGGGAATCCTAGGATTCTCCCTTGGTTCCAGGTTGACTTGCTCAGAGCCTGGACAATGCATTGATGGAACACTTATCACTGTCCTGGAAGCCAGTACTGAAAAGGTTAATAGTTCAATCTAATTGGAATGCACTGCATTACAGTTTTACTTCAAATTCCTTCTTCTTCAGGAATGCTTGGGAAACTGTAAAAACACCACAGAGTGCTGGTGGTACACCTACCTAAGGTCCCCTTTGGAATGTGAGCTCTTCAAGGATTGCTCTTCAGTATCGACAGACAATTGTGCATCCTGTGTAACTGGAGAGGTTGATTGCACCATCAATGAATGTGGACTTAGCGGTATCTGTCAGGTACAAGTCTTTGAAACTTATATCATGTCATGCGACATTATGTACAGTGCTGTACATGCAATGACTCATTGTACTCATTGTAGGGAAATCTAGACCATCAGGAGACTGATGTTGGAACAGAACTGGATTGCTTGAACCTATGCAAGGCATACGATTACTGCAAGTGGTACTCTTATGAAACAGATAAGAAAATATGCTTCATCTTTGAGAATTGCCCAACCTTGAATGAAGACTGCTCAGCTTGTGTCAGTGGTGAACAAGGATGCACACTCTCAGGCGGAGGTATGTAAGGCTAAAGATGTTAATGTTAATACTTTCATTTTCTTTGTGTTGAATCTTTCAGGCTCCATGAAATTGATGATAACCAACGGTTGGAATGGAGAAGGGGAAGTCTTTGACACTGAAGTTATTGAACTTGAGAATTCAAACAAAATCTGTGATCCATTGCCAGATTATCCAATCGGCGTTGATGGAACCAATGGTGCACTGCTGGATGGCAAAACTCCAATCGTCTGTGGCGGAGAGTTCCGAGATAGCTCAGTATCCGAACGTTGCTTCAAGCTGGATCCAGAGTCGAGAAACTGGGATGAAGTTGCTTCAATGAAGGTCGCCAGGGAGGAGGCAGCTACAATTGCCCTGGACAGTGAAAGTCTCTGGATCACTGGTGGCTTCAATGACAATGATGGGTATCTTGCCACAACAGAGGTGGCCAAGCCTCTAGTTTCCGCTCCAGTGTTTGGACCAGATCTTCCGTATGGAGTCAGCAACCATTGCCTGCTAAAACTGAACTCATCAAAAATCATGCTCATTGGTGGAACCACAATTTCAGGGCCATCTAACAGGACTCTCTTTGCCGACATATCTGCTGATGGATTCGCTCCTTTCTCTGAGGGTCCATCGATGGAGCGTGGCAGAGATTTTTCTGCATGTGGGCTATTGTCTGATGGATCCAGCAGGCAGGTCGTCGTCGTCGCTGGCGGTGGCGCTGATACCTTCACGGCTTCAACTGAACTGTTGGACCTAGGTTCCAGCCGATGGATTGCTGGACCCGACTTGCCCAAGGCCCTGAAGTCGGCTGTTGGAATAAGTTCTCAAGACGGGAAGTCGTTTTTTGTAGTTGGCGGTTACACTGGCAGTTATTTGACAGACATCTATCGCTTGGATTACTCCCCTAATACAGAAGACTGGCAATGGGTCCTTGCCGACTCAGAACTGGCCGTTGCACGTGAATGGCATTTCGGGATGCTGATTCCTGATAGTTTGACCAATTGTACAGAGTCAAAGAAGTAAGCTCACCCTCAGGCTTGTAATAATTAATAAGCTCATAAGCTCTAAATATATTATTCGTCATAACTGCATGACGTTATATACAGAGGATCAAAAGAGCGGAAAATTTTTCGAGGTTGCGAGAATTTTGCGAACACCGGCACGATAGAAATGAGCGGGAGAACCCGCCATTTTCCATTTTTGAGCACCACGTGGTATGAACCCACGTTTCATGCGCGGCTTTTCCATGATTTGTGGTAAATTATTTCCCCTTTGGCAAAGTCCAGCTCCTTTGGCCTCTTTGTGATTGTTTTGTGAAGTGCCACGTAAGTCTTGTCATAGTCTTCGAAGAAGTCATTGTCAACGCTGACCACCTCATAGACACTGCGAAACACAGGGCGCATTGCTAATCGCAGCTTATAAGCTAGTCTGCAAACATTGGAGGTAAACGTACAGGCAACAAAATCTGCATAGACAAGACGATAGATGTCCAGCATTAGGTCATTGTAGGCACTGTCAAGGACCCTGTTCCCCTTGTACGAAGTAGTTCTGATCACTGATCGGTTGGATATTGTGGTTATGTCAGGATAGTCTTCTTTCACAGCTTCCAGAACAGAAAGATCATCAGTGGCAATGAACAGACGCTTGTCATCAACACCATTCTGCAACATCCTCTTCATTGCAAAGTGTTCTTGGACTACCTCAAGGTAGAGACTTGTCTCCGCATAGGGCACCTCTATTTTCTTGTCACTCCGTCGCACGTGAATGGCGGCAGGAAGGCTCTCATCCCTTAGTTGGTCAATCTTTGCTGCCCACTTTTGATTTGGTCTCAGAATGTAGTAGAGCAATTGGCCAGAAAACCAGACGGCAGGATCCGGGCTTACTGTTTCCAATTCATGTACAATGCTCTCGGGAACAGTGGGTGGCATGTGTTGTTGCGACACTCCTGACATCCATATCCTTTCACCAACCTTGAGTTTTATGATTCTGTCCTCGGCATGATCAACAGGACGATTTGTCGAATTGGTTTCTGGTAGATCTTCCAGCTGGCATGTTCTGCTTAGTGGCAAGTAGTAGTCTTGGAGCCTGTAGAAGACTGGATCGGCCAGCAATGTCCTGTTGTTGACATAGGCAATCCGTAGACAAAGCAGTAGTTGATGAGCCAAGCATCCCCATCCACAAAAGGCTAGATTTTCATAGATCCTGTCATATCTCTTGTCACAGATTAAGAATCGGGCAGTGCTACAATCCTTTGGATTTTGCATTTGACCAAGCTTGTGCTGAATCTTTTGTGACAGCATGCCTGAATAAAGTTTAGAGGTATTTTCTTTTCATTAGAAAAAATATTGTCATCCGGATAGGACTCACTGGAATGCTTTTTTCTAAGAGGATCTTGGCCATCTTTCCGTCTTGCTACTTCAAGCCAGGCTTGAGCTTTCAGGAACTGGTTCCGCATTCGATTGCTCCAAATGTGTACGATGATAGGCTTAGCCAAATGCTTCCTCATGATGTCTTTCAGGTCCCTCCAAGCTTCAAAGACTGCTCGAGCTCGGGCATAGCGTTTCATTTCAAACTCCCTGAAATCCTCTGACAAAAGTTTGTGTCTAGTCGAGTTTTGAATGACTATTTCAAACAAGTCTCTGATTTCAAAGAAGCTTGTACAATGCTCTCCCTTCTCCCTCAACTTGGGAGGGGATACAGTTTGATGAGAACATCCAATGCAATCACTGGTGAATCCAACAAGGAGATAGCAAAACATTGCAAGTGCAATAAAAGAAAGAAAAAAAGAAGCCTTCATTGGCTAATTTTTATCTATTTTTACTTGCTTCAATTGCAATAGTGCAAAATTGCATCGCAGCTGGTTTAAAGTCTGTAATCCAAAACAGCAAACGTGGTCTAAAATTAGCTGCTTACGTCATTTTGCCATACATAATGTTTCAAAATTGTGAAGTTTGTTTAAAATACACAGGTCCTTCTTTCTTTCTTTTCATTTTTTTCGACTCGTGTAGACCTTATCTTTACAGCCCACTTCTCAGGACAAGGTGACAACAAGCTATCTTGCTTATCTTAAACCAAAATAGTGTTTCTAACCTAGAGCGCCATCAATTCAAAAGTGAAAAACTATATTGGAAACACTAAGATGGGACAATTTTTGGACAGTTGTAATGTTGTGGCATCACCATATAACAACATGTCGACATTTTTTGGGGCACGTTTGATTAAGATCAACAAGCAAATTCGATTGAGGATTCATTTTTATACATTTTGAAATAACTCGAGCTGCAGGTTGATCTAATTTGAAAGCTCCGCCAAAAACATTTATGATGTCGGCAGTGTTTTGTCATGATAGGCACAAGATCTGAACTGCAAACCAGCACAGTGTCTCGTAAAATGACCTGGTACATTGTTGTAATGTCAGCTGATTTTACTTAATAAGATTATTGCACAAATATTTTCTATCAGACAAATGAAACTCACCTGTGAATTTAACAGATTTTTTCAAATTACAGGTTATCGTTTTTGGCGCGCTTTTTTACCAACAGACGATGGCGGCTTCTGATTGATAATTTTTCATGGGAGCTTAAACTTTTTGAGATAGTCGCATCCAGTCAGAAATACTGCCTACCTGCTAAAATTGAAAACACTGTGATGACTGTTTAGTTTTTGATTATGCCTTCCGGCTAGAAAATCAAAACCAGGAGAAACTCTGCCACCTCTGTTACTAATTTTGGATTGATATTTCTGAAATGGAAGCATCTCTAATAAAAAGAAGATTACTGGAAGCTCTGGTGAAAATTACATGTTGTGAGAAAATTACCGCATGAAGCGGTCATTTTTCATTAAAATCAATTAGGTTCTCTCCTAGCCGTTGCAGATATTATTAGACAAAATGGATGCTTCACAATTTCATCACTATAAGCTCGTAAATATCGGAAGATAAAAGTAAACCCCCACGTGTAGAAAAATATTGCTCTTACTTTTAAGATTCATTTTCTAGTGGGGGTAAAGCATGGGGTGCACAAGTTTATTGACAGAGAAGCCCCTATAAAATCCCCCTCCTTACAAAACGGGTACTGACCTCTGTCTCTATATTGCGTTTCATTTTTTAAATAACTATTTATAGCACTGGTTTTCAGGATCCGGCAGGAAGTAATAAAATTGTCAATTTGTAATACTAGACAAACATAACAAATTCAGCAATTAAAGTTATGGATCGCTTCATTTCATTCTTGTTTGATACAGGTGTCTGGTGGCAAAAATGGTTAATATGTTTTTAATTGGCGGATGTTTCAATTTAACCTACAAATTCCTGGCTTTCGCCATCCAAAAATGAACTATTTTTTTAAAAATGTCTATTAACAATCTAACCAAAAATAAAACAGTTTTTCAACACCCTCCCCTGGAGACGGAAAATGCTGTAATGATATTATTTTTGATGGTCCAAATTGCAGGGTTTCACATTGTATTTTTATTTTCGTTGATAAATTCTACTACAAATATGACAAATATTTGAAAACTGATTTTTTTCAAAATGTTTTGTGGTTAAAATGTATCTTTTTTGGAATACTAAAAATATTTCTTGGAGGCATCAAATTGTTGCTGCACCGTTTCTGATGATGATTGTGTCGGAATTTTTTGACAAATGATTTTGACGACCTTGACCAAAAATTTTCGAAGAAAAGAGAGAAAAAATCATTCTCCTGTAGGTTAATTGCAATTTTGAAGTGAAGAAGATCTCACTCTCACTTCTCTCCCGGTTTCATCTCTGGTGGTCTACAAAAATGTTGTAAAATCAACATTTTTTTCAGCTAAACTGGTTTAAAACAAGGGGGTGTCTGGGTTTAATCACATCAAATTTTTCATTAAGTACCAGGCCATGCTGAGCCACCGATTTGTTTTTAATGTCCCCTTGTTATGTTAAATGGTCCAGCAATTGTTTCTATCAAACAAAAATATTTGGAATTTTTCTCCTCAAAAAAGAAATAATCATTTAGAATGAGTTGGAGTGATACAATCTGGCATCTGACAAGTTTAATTTTCTTTTTCCTTGGCTACCGAGTTTGATTCTTGAGTTGTCCGGGAAATAAAAAAAAGTAGTGGAGAAAACCAATTAATTACATTTTTTTCTCTCCACGTACATCGCATGCTGCACCAAGATTAGTAGTTAACACACTTGGTGCCCAAATGAGAGACTTGAATTTTCAGAGAGCTTTTGCTGTTCTCTGGTCGATTCAGCAGTTGTCCTCTCCCTCTGGGATACACACAACCGAATCAAAGTAAATCGCTCACCCTGGCTACTGGCTGTCCATTTATCTTGTTCTATTCATTAATTTCTGCTCTCTCTTCTTATTAAGGAGAACATCGAAAAAAGTGTAAAAAACGCAGTATTTTCGTTAGCATGGCAAGCACAGTGACTTCCACGTTACCCAACATACGAGAAATCCCCTAGCAATACCGTGTTGGTATAACGGATGCACTGTGCAAGCCTCTTCATTAGAATATCGCTTGTTACAGATTAGCCGAGCATGGGGCCATTAATTTAGTCCGACCGAAAGAAACCATTTTTTTCCAAGTGAAAAATGTTGTTTTGCATTTTCCCTCCTCTCCCGCATTTTTTGCCGCCACTGCAAACTCCCACATGTTTTGTAAACAAAATCATTTGCAACGAGAGAAAGATCTTTCTTTTTGTCGGTCATAGGAGGCCGCCCCAGCATACATTTCAGTCTTAGCTCGACTACTAGAGGATTGATTCGAACTTGGAAGGAAAAAGTGTCGACCTACCGCTGGGCCTCTCAGTATGAAACCACACTACTACTTGTCGAGATAGCCGAAAAGTCTCAAGCCCTCCAACGCAGAGAGGGATTTTTTACCCAGAATGAAACGGGGAGCGTGGATTAAGGTCGACTATTTTCTCAATCAGCACCGAAAAGTCTTTTGCTTAGACGTGAAAGAGTCGCTGATCTAAATTGACCGACCCCAAGATCGAAAATCCTAGCAAGGAGAGAATCAACCATCAATCCATCTTTGGGGGGCTCCACTTTTAGACCGCCGTTGATGAGTGCGCTAATGATTTGCCGCGCTGTTCGGAACAACCATCAAAAAGTCACTTGCAATTATCTGGGATCGACTCTTGAGTTTAGTTCGACCAAGTTATGAATTGAAAAACGCGTCGATCCTAATCAGATGACCCAGGTGCTGCTGCTGGTCATTAAAGTTTGCTACGTTCGGGTAAAAAAAGTAGATAGATGATTTTCTCTTTTGGCAGCGAAAAATTGATTTTATATTTTCCCGCCAAAAAAAACCAGTCAATGTTTTTGATATTTCGAAAGTGATCCAATTATCAATTATCCAGCGACGGGATGTGACACAAAATATATCCTGCAAATAAATAATTGGGGTGTGATTTAAGACCGACTTCTGAAGTTTTGAAACAAATGCCAATTTATTTTTCCGAAAGATTGACAGTCGTCGAAATTACCAAATTGCCCCCTTGTTTGTTTCAGCCAAAAATCTCTTTGATTCATTCCCATCCAATTTTTTTCGGTCCCGATTCCATTACTTTTATTAACTCTTTTCGTAATTAGTCGGTCTTAGATGTCGACTTCAGCTTATAAGTTTGCTTGTTTGCCTGTGAATGGCAGGGCAATCAGAGTCGATACAAAAGGTCAATTGATACGGTCGATCTTAATAAAACGCCCCTAATAATGTATTCCCTTACAAATAATGAGTGATCGCGATTCTTGCCATGCTTTCAAAAAACGGTCGGTCTTACTGAAAGGACAGCATCAGGCTATTGGGACTATTTGTTGATGTTGATGTTGTTGTTGTTGTTGTTGTTATTGAATGAAACTCTCTAACTGATTCTGATGTCCTTGATGCACAGTCTCCCCTACAAGCGATCTTGCTGAATGTCTACCAGGATTCTTTTTTTTGGCTCAAAATTGTTTCAACCATTAGTGCTGTTAGGAAATGCCATTTATTTTTTCTTCTTCTTTTGAAAAAGCCCAGCTGGCAGAAAAAGCAAGAAACTGCTAACTGCTACATTACTTACAGGAATTCATTCACAGTGAATTATTGGTATCTTTGTCTTGTTTTCAAAAATTCTGAAACTGGCCCAATTTGATAAACCTAACTGGAATAATTGAAGTGGCATCTGGTAGGAAAATCATGTCCTTTCCACAAGCACTCATACTCAGGATGAATAGCGTATGTTCTCTCAGAACGAAGACACTGTGCCAACTAGTGGACAAGTAACAGTAGTAAGAAACCGTCTCTCTCCTTGCTTAATGGGGCTCTCCATCTTCTATTGATGTCCAAATTTCAATGAATGCAAAAAGCTAAAGTCCCCAGCGAAGCGAGCGAACAAATATCATCCACGGTTGCATTGTGTTAAAAGTTAAAGTAGCTAGCGAAGCCGGAGCAGAAATCAGAGCGAAGCAATAGTTTTCTTAATTGTCCATGTATTTAGAAGTCCAATGTTTTTACCAAAAAAAGTAAATTATTTTTACTTACCTTAGGTCGGTGGCATTCATTAGTTTGTTAGTTAACCAGGTGTTGGCTTTTTTTGCCGAAAAAAAATTGTCCTGCAAGAAAATCCATAACTCACCACTAGGTGCTTCGCAATTAGCTAAAAGAGAAACACCCCTTTTTTGTTAACGACAACGGAAATTTCCTTTAAAAAGTGTCACAAAATAACGTCTTTAAAATATATGTGAAAACCAACAATGGACGGCAGCGCATTCCTTCTGTATTTCAGTAAAATGGTCACCGTACACTTTTGTGTACAGGGTTTTCCTTAAAAATTGGCGGCGACAAAAAGTCTAGGCAAGCCAGGAAAATCTATAGAATTGACTTGTTTTATAATGATCAAGATTCTTTTTTGGGTATCTGTAGAGACAATTGATTAAATATTTTTGGGGAACAAAGGCGAACGATCGCCTGCTATCATGAGAGAGCAAAATGATTTTGTGGGGGGTTATAAACCCCCCTCTACCACAGCAATGAGTCCCACAAAATTTTGACCCAAAATAAAAGATCCTGCTCGTCAGGGGTGATTTGGTATGTCATATCAGCGAAGGAGGTGACAGGAATTTCATTTTCGTTGCAACGCTATGCCGCTCTAAATAACTTCTCTCACACCATCATTTTTCTACAGGGTATTTCAAAATAAGTGTAAATTCTTGGTTTATTTTTAATTTTTTGTATGTTTCAAAAATCTGTGAAATCTAGGTGAGAGAATTTTAAACCTGACAGTTTCTCCTGTCTGAACCAACAGAGTGGTAACTTTGGCCGGATATTTTTTTTCTTTTTAGAAAAATTCTATTATTTTGAAACACCCTGTAAGTAAGATCGGATTAAATTCCTCCTCAATTGTGAATCTCACCAGCGGGAGGCAAATCCGGCAACGCACGAAGCGTGATCGAAAAAGTGTCACTCTTATACAGGGTGTTTCAAATTACCAGTGAAAATGCGGATGGGATTTTTTTAAAAAAAATGAATCCTTTTTTTGCCAAAAAATTAGCCAGATGGCAAATGTGAACCTGTATGTCAAAGTTGCAAATAAAAATTAGGCGCCATCTTTTTCCTATCTAGTTTTTTGCACAGCAAAAAATGCCATAAATATGGCCACTTCTACACATTTGTATTTTAAAATTGAAATTAATTTTACAGCATTTTCTAGACGCAAACCTTTTTTAAGAAAAATTAGACAAAAAAAGATTTTCACTTATTTCCAGTCAACTGTGGGATGCACTGTCACACCCAAAATGTTACAGACCGATCTGTTTTATGCCTCACTTTTCCTACTGTCCGTTCTCAAAAAATGGCCATTTTTCCCCTTCAAAAAATGCATGAATTTTGCATCACGTTTTTTTTTGCTGGTTGCATAAAAATTTTGGCCTGTCAAATCGCGACTCGTAAGTAGTTATCAAAGAAGCATTATTTTAAGCCCTTTAAAATTCAAAATCCACTGGCACACTTGGGTGTCCAAAGTAAGTCTTGCTTCGCTGGAGAGTTTTGAAAACAACAGCTCGCTTCGCTCGAACTCGCGTTTTGCCGAGAAATCCGTTTTTTGCCTCAAGTTGATGTTGACAAATCTGCGCTCATCTCTCATGAATTCTGGCGATCCAGCGGCGCGTGAAGTTGCTTGTTTAAAAAGGGGTGTTGTGTGTGCTTTGGACGCCTATCTTGGCCCAAAAAATGAAGCGAAGTCGGAGCAAAGTCTCGAGCGGAGCAAATACAAAAATAAAATATTCATTTTTCAAAATGCCTCCCCTTCCGCCCCTTGGGGCTTGTTGCCGTGGATTTTTTCCCGAAGAATTTGTCAAAGTTTCAATATTGCACGCGGTTTACAGTCTACACTTGTAATTTCGGGCTTTGTTGAACTG
>JAAUYL010009793.1_pt1 | contig 14643 bp, 10 predicted proteins | sample 7278011 | NCBI WGS metagenome assembly JAAUYL01 (sample SAMN14350225, study PRJNA611818) | marine sediment metagenome | isolation source: surface marine sediment (1.8m) | place: French Polynesia: Moorea | collected 2018-08 | reverse complement strand
TTAAGCCCGGGGACAAGATCAAAGTCGGCGAGAAATTGTCTTCCTTTTCGTGATAAAGAAACAAGTTTGACCCTGAATCATGTGGTTTTCTCATTTACAAAGTCAGTGCCAGAATAAATTAAATAAAATTATTTTGATTATTTTAAGCCCGCGCGCTAAGTGAAAAATGAAAACGAGCAATAATAAAATAACACGCCAAATTTTTGACCCGGCGTGCGAAACGTGTTGCGTCACACTTACAAACGGCAAACGCTGAAAATTGAAAATCAAAACAAAACAAACAAAAATCGAAAGCCGTGCGCCTTACGCAGATTTCAATCATGGCCTCGATGGCCTCGAAGTCATGTTGGAAAGTTGAAATTACATCTGAAAAGCAATTACGCTTGGCACATTGTGTGTTTTGAATCCGATCAAGCGTGCCATCACAACCGTAAGGAGCTTCTCCCCGCGGTGTGTGTCCAGGTAAAATTCTTGCAAAAGAGGACTTGGACAAGTCAAGTGAGCCTGAAAACTGGAGAGTCGAGAGCGCCTTTGTGGTGGTGATGCGTGAGTGAACAAGCCGGCATTTAACGTGTTGCTTGCTTCACTGCCATTTGCGTGCCACAGTGGCAAATTTCTTGAAGTCCGAAGTGATCTAATCCAAAGCAAGATGTCCGATGTGAAAATTGTTACCGCGACGGCACCCGTTAACATTGCCGTCATCAAGTATTGTAAGCTTAAAAGTTTGTCTGTCAAAGAAGGGATACTTTCGAATGCGTATTAACCAAATGTCATTTTTCTCCGCAGGGGGAAAACGCGATGAAAAACTCATATTGCCGATCAACGACTCCATAAGTGCCACCCTGAGCAGTGATCAGGTTTGATGTGATGGGTTAGATTTTTTGCTTTTATTTCTGATCGTGTCCCTCTTCCATAGATGCACGCCAAGACGACTGTTGCCATCTCACCTAACTTTGCCGAGGACAAGATCTGGCTGAATGGAAAGGAGGAGTCCATGGACAACCCGAGGTTGATGAACTGCTTGCGAGAGGTCAGGAAGCGGGCTGAGCTGCAGAAGAAGTCCAGCATGGAGAGGTTTTCCAACTGCAAGGTCCACATTTGCTCGGAGAACAATTTCCCGACGGCCGCTGGCCTCGCCTCGTCGGCAGCTGGTTATGCTTGCTTAGGTGATCGTAGTCTCCATCAGACTGTCAATCACAATAGCTTTATAGCAAGATATTTTTTAACAGTGTACGCCCTCTGCAAGTTGTTTGACATCGATGGCGACATCAGCGAGTTAGCCAGGCAGGGATCGGGGTCGGCTTGTCGGAGTGTCCTGGGCGGCTTTGTCCGTTGGCATTCTGGTGTCAAGCCTGATGGCGGGGATTCAATTGCATCAGTTGTTCAGCCTGCAAGCCATTGGCCAGATCTCAAAGTCCTGATTCTCGTCGTAAGTTCCCGAACTGAATATGTATTTTTTTTAATTTGTGATACATATCTTTTAACTTTCTTTCGTTAAAAAGGCTACCGATGAGAGGAAAAAAGTCCCTAGCTCCATAGGGATGAAGAGGAGTGTCGAGACGAGCAAGTTGCTCAAACACAGAGCTGACCAGATTGTCCCGACTCGGTGTGCCGAGATGGAGAAGGCCATCGAGGCCAGGAACTTCGAGAGGTTCGCCAAGCTCACGATGGAGGACAGCAACCAGTTGCACGCAGTCTGCCTCGACACCTACCCGCCGTGCGTCTACATGAACGAGACCTCGCATGCTGTGGTTAACATGGTGCACAGGATCAACGAACGCTATGGAACACAGGCACGAAAATCAATAATATTCTTCTATGGACAACCAAAGATTTTTCTTCTTTTTCAGGTCTGCTACACCTTCGACGCTGGACCTAATGCCTGTCTGTTTCTGCCCCAGGCTAATCTTCCAAGAGTCGCTAGTTTGATCCAGCATTTTTTTCCATCTGACAATGGAGAAAACTTCTTTAGAGGCGAGCCTCTTGGGTCGATTGACAACGTAAAACCGGGAGTAAATGTCTACCTACAAGCATATCTTGTTATAAGGTATAGTCATAAAATATTTTTTCTTCAGGATCTTCTGGATGGAGTGGTTGTGCAACCGAAAGGCAAACTCAAGTACGTCATCGCAACTCGTGTGGGAGAGGGACCTCAAATTTTGGAACAGAGTTCCCAAAGCCTTCTCTCTCCAGATGGACAAGAACCAAGATCAACAACTTCGTAGTCTTAAATGAAAATTCAATGATGGTTGTACTCGTGAAAATGAAAATATATTCTACATATTTTGCACAATGATTTTCGCAAATTAAATTGATAGATATATTGTAACTTAAAATACATAGTCGTTATCTTGTCACAGATCCGCGATTCGGGTTCGATTGCGGCCTCGCGTTTCCGTCCTCGAAAGATTTGATTGCCAAGGTTGTCTTTAGCCCGGTCTTCCACGACTGCCCCTCCTCATCAATTAATTTAGTTTCGATCGATACCTAAGAGTAAATTTGAAATCAATGCCCATAGCCTGGGTATTTGATTATCTAGATATTTAAATATTTTTACCTGATGCGTGCCTGCAACAGGAAATGGTAATAAGAACTGCCCAGAAAAGAAGTCGTTGTGGGGCTCGGCCACTTGCTCAAGGCTCTGGTTGCAGTCGGGTGTCTTCAAAGAGAGGCCGTCGCTCTGGATCGGCTTGCTAGCATTCGACAGCTGCGAGGTCAAGGCCAGCTTGATGGCCTTCACCGACCTCAAGGGCTTGGCCAGCGTCGTTGTCGTAGAGATGACTCCTTCCACTTTGATGGCGATGTTCTGCGAGCTCGACACTCCGATCGGCTCGTTGCCATTTCTCGGTTGAGGGGTGACGGCCAGCTTTAAACTGAAAATGAATCGTGAAAACAGTCTCTTCCTGTTAGAATGAAATTGAATCACTCACTTTGTGTTTTGCAACGACTGAAAGAAAAATCGAGGAAGGCCAATCTGAGACGAGGCCAGGATGGAGACGACGTCCAATAGACACGTTGTGTGGGCGTCTGTGACGGGGGCGGGGGTGTCAGGGTTGGCCACGAGCTTCCTGAAGCAGTCAGCCACCTTTTCACCGACCGAAAGGAGGTCCTGGATCTCGATGTTGTTGTCGACGGAGACGAGGGTCGGGGTAAAGGCAATGTTGCTGTCGCCAAACAGCGAGCCGTGACGCGTGCTCTTAAGGCAGACCATCTCGATCCACTGGGACAATGAGAGACAAAGGTGCTGCATGATGTGGATGTGGGCCAGGGTGTTGGCGTCCGCGTCGAACGAGGTCGAGTACAAGTGGTTGAAGGCCGCCCCGGCGTTCATCAAGTCCGTCACGCAGCCTCGGAGGAGCGTGATCACGTGGCCGCACCGTTGGAGGTCATCCGAGAGAGCCTTTGCCTGACTGCTCGCGATGGCCGGGGGAGGCGCCGTCCTCAGGCTGTGGCAGGTGTAGACAATTTGCGCCAAGATCTGCAAGAAGTCCGACCGGCATCGAAGAAAGTCGATTTGAAACTCTTGGTTTTTGGACACGTGATAGGAGGCTCTAATGGAGGTCAGGCCCTCGAGGATGTGGGTATTGGAAGTCGATATTCGGCTAACGAGGTCGTCCTCGGTAATATCGTTGAGGGCATGCTCGCCCTTGCAAACTTGGGAGAGGCCGACGTTCCAGAAATAGAGGTGCTCTGAGGCGACGCTGCACGAGATCTTCTCAAACACTTCGGAAGCGATTCCGTGATGTCCGTATCTTGCGGCCGCTCTAGCAATACAATATGCCGACCACTGATCCACGTTGGACAATGCATTTTTAATAGCGACCAGAGCCGATTGAGGCCAGGCGTGACCTTTCAGCGTCTGGAACAGTAGCGTCGCAAGGTAGGTCAGGACGGGCGCCGTCGAACCCTCGGAGACCTCGGACTCGATCACGGTCGTGATGGCGTTGCAAATGTCGGGCAACAACAGCCGTAGAACACCCTTCTTCATGCCCGCGAACGAGGCCAGGACCTCGCACAACAGCAGGACGGTCTCCTTGTTGGACGAGAGCAACATCCCGCCGACGATGTCGACGAACTGGTCCGACGCTTTTGGCTGGACGCGACAGAGTTGCACAACACAAGTTAAACACTCTTTGAGCACCCTCAGGCCAGAGCTGGCCTGGAGAGCGTTGCCACTGTTGATGAGCAGGAACAGGGCCTCGATGGCGAGCACGGCCTCCGAGGTCAGATCGACCCCGTCGGTGGGCTGCATTTCACGCGCACAATTGATGGCCAACAGTGTAAGAAGCTGGGTCGATCTGGCCGCGACCGGGAGCTGGGTGGAGTAAGAGCAGGCCTGGCAAAGCTTGACAATCGGCGAATTCCCGTCCAAGTCGGACAATTTCGATGTCGATGTGAAGCGGACCAAATCGCACAGGATCGACAACGCCCCGACCAAGGCCTCGGTGTCGGACCCCGCGGACGACTCGCTCTCCCGATGATCCAGAGCAAACTCGACGACACAGTCTACGGTGTGTGGCAGCCAGGCATGAGCACGTTCTTCTTGGGCGAGAAATTTGAGATCGGACAGGGCTTGTCGCATGACCTCACGTCTCGGGTCTTCGTTTAGGTTCTTGAGTAGCAACTCCACCTGCTCGGGGATGTCGACCAAGGTGTGAGACGACAACCTCGTGAGCGTCCTCAAGGTGACCGCCACAAAATCCTCCGACGGGTAGCCCGGCAGCATCTCTATACACGTCTTCCTTACCATCTTGGCCGTGTGGGCGTCTTGGTGCATGTGCTGGAACATTGGGATCAGTCTGAGCTTCATTTCCGGTGGCGTCGCATATCCCTTGATCATTTCGGAGATCTTGGAGCACATGTTGATGGCGAACGATTTGGAGCGAGCTGCAAAACAGGAGGCGGAATAGATGGCCGCTTTCAACTCGACTGCGTCCTGCGAATCCATCGCGTGTCGGATGCTGTTGTGGGCTTGACGTCGCTCCGGGATGACGGAGGCTACGGCGCCCAGCATCTTGAGTGTCAGGGCTCGAGCCACGGGATCGTTGCTATGGATCACCGCGAAGATGCGCTTGACAAACTCGTCGACGTTTGTGATCTTGTCCAGGTGTTTGTCGCTCTGTCGAACGACGCACAACACACACAGCTTTATGAAGTTGTTGCCTTGTCGGAACACATCGGCCAGCTTAAGGAGGGCCGAGTTGATCAGGATTGGGAACGGGTACTTGGCGAATATGGTCGGGAATCGGACGATGGCCTCGCTCTGTTCGCCGATGCGGCCGCAACGCAAATTCTGATCAAGTTCGGCAAGAGCCGCGTTGGCATCGTTCCCACCTTCGATTGAGCCACCGGCCCCGTAGTAGGTGCCGACGTTAGCCTCCATACTTGCTTGCTTTTCGGGAATCGGGATTTTTTTTCTTTTTTTTTCTTTTTTCGCTTGAGTTTGTTTTGTTTTGAAAAAGTGGGTCCAGAGTTATACCGACTTTTGCCGATAATTGTAATTCTTGCTCTATTCTAAAGTTGAAAGAATTCTAAATTGCCTTTGATATCTTGGTATTATTTAAAATTAACAATCTCATACAACCTCATGAGCTAAATAATATAATATACCCTACCCATCAAATCTAAACTTTTTGGGAAAGTTTCTCGAGTCGAATTAATTTTTGGACCGATAAGCGACGATCTAAACCGCACGTCCCAAAAATTATTGTTTACAAACAAAAAGTCGCCAAGGAAACTTCGGAAAGAAAGTCGTCTTCGTCTTGTTCAGGTTGTCGGTGAGCCTTGGGTTGGTGTTGGCAACTTGAAAATCAATCAATGGGATGTGTCCGATCAAGGGAACTTGAGGACGTGGCCGGCGCTGCAAGAGCAGCAAGAACTAAGCTCAATATTTCCAAACATATTGGAGCTCGGTATCGGATTCATGACACCCAGAACAGTCACAGCAAGCCTTCTCGTGATATTTTCGCCTTAGCTCACATCATGTCGAACACAGAAGATAAAGAGACAGCCTCATCGAGGCCGGCCAAGAGGTCTCGCATTGAGAATGGCAACGAGTCAGTTTGCAGCTCGAGCTCAGGCTCGAGTTCAAAGCTGACCTTTTCTGTCGAGCATCAAGTGAGTCGTAAGCGGCGAGGCCAACAGTTTGACAAGGAGGGGAAGTTTCGAGGATGCATCGTGTGGTTGACCGGATTGTCTGGTGCCGGAAAATCCACGATCGCGATGAGTGTCGAGAAGCAACTCGTCTCCAGAGGTAAATTCAGAGATGTCATTCAAAATTGACAGTAAACTGAAGATGTGCATACGTTTCTTTAGGATTCCATTGCTATTGCTTGGACGGAGACAACATACGATCGGGCTTGTGCAAAGGTCTGGGATTTACGGAAAAAGATCGAGAGGAAAACATCCGTCGAACAGCCGAGGTTGCCAAAATCTTGGCCGATGCCGGCCTCATTGTCTTGTGCTCGTTGGTGTCGCCACTTCGAAAACAAAGAGCTTTAGCGAGAGAAATTGCTACCAGCGCCAATTTTCCCTTCGTTGAAACCTGGATCAATACTCCACTCGAGGAGTGCGAAAGAAGGGACACGAAAAATCTGTATAAAAGAGCCCGAGCGGGCGAATTGCCTGGTAAAATACTGGTTTTGCAAGTCTCGACGATAAATTTATCATAATCCCTACGTAGGATTCACGGGAATAGGTCAACCGTACGAGGAACCCCTTGAGCCAGAAATTTCGGTCTCGACCGTTGGACGTGCCATCAAAGATTCTGTCGGGGATGTCATTTCATATTTGGAGGACAAGGTACACAGGAAACCAAATACTTAGATAGCTACCTTTTACCTGATATGGATATCTTGGCTTCATCTTGCTATCTTTTAATTCCAGAACATGATTCCCGAGACTGACGTGGACATTGCCGTAGCCAATGGCGACGAGCCAGCTTTGATCTTCCCGGCTGGCCACATGCAAAGCTTGCAGTCAAAGTCTTTGACATTCGCTGTCGAGCATCAGGTGAGCCGTAAAACGCGAGGGCAACTCTTTGACAAGGAAGGAAAATTCCGAGGATGCATTGTTTGGCTAACCGGCTTATCTGGAGCTGGGAAGTCCACCATTGCCATGAGCGTGGAGAAGGACCTCGTATCACGAGGTAGGCTGCCGTTGTAGTTCTTAATTTCACTAATTGTAATCAACAATTCTTCATTATGGCAGGTCTTCACTGTTACTGCCTTGACGGGGACAACATACGTTCAGGCTTGTCGAATAACTTGGGATTTCCAGAAGACGACAGGAGGGAAAATATTCGCCGCACCGTCGAGGTCGCCAAGATTCTAGCCGACGCTGGTCTCATAGCGTTGTGCTCGCTTGTGTCACCTCTTCGAAAACATAGAGACATGGCGAGGGAGATTGCCACAGAGGCCAAGATTCCTTTCATCGAGTCATGGGTCAACACTCCCCTTGAGGAGTGCGAGAGGAGGGACACGAAGAATCTGTACAAGAGGGCACGTTCAGGCGAATTAAAAGGTAGATGTGGATACTTCTGGCATAAAATAAGACCAAAGCAACTTGGGCATTTTTCAGAATTTACTGGAATCACTCAGCCTTATGAGGAGCCCCTCCATCCTGAAATAACCGTTGCCACTGTTGGACGTGCAATAAAAGATTCTGTTAGTGATATCATCCATTTCATGGAGAAAAAGGTAGACCAATTTTAAATTATGAGAAACCGTAAAAATTGGGGCCTTTTTCAGAAAATGATTCCCAAGGCTTCAACGAATGGCGTCCGTGCTGCTGCAGACGAGGTGGTGCGCGAGCTCTTCGTCCCTGCCAATAGAGTCGAGGCCGTGAGGGCGGAGGCCGAGCTCCTGCCGAAAATCGAACTAACCACAGTCGATCTACAGTGGGTCCAGGTCTTGAGCGAGGGCTGGGCCCGGCCCCTGACGGGTTTCATGCGGAAGGACGAGTACTGGCAATGTTTGCACCATAGGATCGTGAATGGGATTAATCAGTCGATTCCCATCGTTCTTGCAATCACGTCTGATCAAAAAGTCGCTTTGGAAGGCAGCCATTCTGTGGCTCTGACATATGATCGAGATGTTGCTGCCGTGTTGAAAAATATCGACATTTTCAAGCACTCGAAGGAGCAAAGGATTTGTCTGCAATTCGCATGCTCCGTTCCCGACCATCCCTACATCAAGGTAAAGCAGTTTTAATTTCATATTGTACTTATCTATTTACTTACCGTCATGACATTGCATTTCAATTTGCAGCAAATCAATGCCTCTGGTGACTGGTTAATCGGAGGAGATCTTGAAGTACTAAAAAGAATCAAATGGAACGACGGTCTGGATCAGTTTAGGCTGACGCCCAATGAGCTGAGGTCGCGATTTCGCGAGCTTAAAGCAGACGCCGTTTACGGTTTTCAACTCCGCAACCCAGTTCATAATGGCCACGCACTTCTTATGACGGTAGTAAAACAAATTTTGACTCGAGAAAGACGAGACTTGTAAACTTATTTGTTTAGGATTGTCAAGAGCAGCTTCGAGGAAAAGGCCACCAGAAACCGGTCCTCCTGTTGCACCCTCTCGGAGGCTGGACAAAGTCAGACGATGTTCCTCTGAACGTGAGGATGGAACAACACGAGGCCATTTTGAAAGAGGGTGTCCTCGACCCGACCTCGACTGTCCTCGCCATTTTCCCGTCGCCCATGATGTACGCAGGTCCCATTGAAGTCCAGTGGCACGCCAAGGCCAGGATGGTGGCCGGTGCCAACTACTTCATAGGTGAAGTCAACAAACAGCGCCAACTTTTGTCAGGAGATTAACTGTTTGTATTCATGTAAATATTTTAGTTGGACGCGACCCGGCCGGTATCAAGCATCCTGGAAATCCAAATGAAGATCTCTACGACCCAGAACTTGGTGCGAGGCTGCTAGCAAAGGCTCCCGGCCTCGACGACCTCGAAATCATCCCGTTCAGAGTTGCGGCTTACGACAAGACGGCCAGAAGGATGAGCTTCTTCGATCCCAAGCGAGCCAAAGACTTCGACTTCATCTCCGGGACGAGGATGCGAACCCTGGCCAGGGAGGGTCAAACGCCCCCCGACGGATTCATGCCGCAAAAAGCCTGGGAGGTCCTTGCCAGCTTTTACAACAGCTTGCCCTCTGAACCCAACTGATCTCTCCTCAGTCTGAAGCAATAATCTTGAAAACTATCTAACGCATTTTGCTTGACTATTTAATTAATTACCAAAGAGACAGCCACCACCAAACCAAATCTTGCACCGTGATGATCTGCAACATATTTCTACCTTTTTCACGTGTGTTTTATACTTGCAAAAAGATAACTGTGAAATGCACAAATTATTATACTATGATAATGATATTGAGTTACCATTTATGTTGGCGTTTTAAAAAAAGATCTATGGCATGTAAAAATTGCCTTTTGCAAAAAAATATTATCAAAACTATGTATTTTCACGTACTTACTTACATGTAACCGAATTGGGCACAATAAAAATACTCTGACAAGTGACAATGACTACACTGGTTTATTTTCTTCTTCTTCGGATGAGACAACGGGATCGGATTTGGACTTGGCATTGACGTTTTCTTGGTCGTCGTTGTTGACATTTGTATCAACCGGAGTTTTCTCGATATGATGTTGTCTCGCCTGCAAAACCTCCAGTTGTAACAGCCTTGATTTCTCGAGCAGTTGCATCATGTGTTGCTCGGCGGAGTGGATGGCCTCCGAGGCCTGCTTGGACACGAACTCCTCGCCCGACAGGAAAGTGACCTCGGCGTTGGCATCCATTAACTTCTTGACATACTGGAACAGGAGCTCCAGATCATCGAGCTGTTTTCTCTTCTCTGCGATCTTCATCTTGAGGTCGAGGACTCTCTCCTCGCCGGCGTCGGTGAGGGTGAACTTGCCCGCGCTCATCTCGTAGAGGTTAGCTAATTCTTGACTTGCCTCCTTGTATGCTGAAAATGCAGCCTCGATTGCCACGACAACGTGAGTGAGCAATCTAGTGTAAACCAAAGATCAAAATTAATTTAATCATCTGTAAATAGCCTACGTACCTAAAAATATATTACCTGGTGGCAGCATTAGCCGATAGGATTGAGGATTGCCTTAATAGAAACTCCTGCGTCAACGAATCATCTTTCGGTAGGGTAATAGGCTCTTTAGGAAATGCATTTTGGGAAAGGTCTTCGTCATCCTGAGCTGTAAATCTGTGAACTGCCGCCATCCTCGTGGCCGTCGTCGCCAAGGCTATCAATGCTCCTCTGCTTCCGACACGTCTGAAACACGCTCGATTAATTGTCCTCAGCAAAAGATGTCCTCGCGTCATGGCAATATGCTGGAACAACAAAATGGGATATACTTATTCTAAAACGTTCATTTATTCAATTTATTGATGAAAGATGGTTGAGTCAGAGAGAGTGTTTTTAATTCTTAATACACGGCTGATCTGATGTCTTCTGGCTCATCATAACTTGAAATGAAATCCTTATCTTCTCCCCGGCTTTGTCTTCTTGCTCATAAGTTGGAAAAATATATGACATGTTAAAATTCTTCGATGCTCTCAGTCTAGATAGTGTCTACCACTCGGCTTCTCCGGTGGCTCTTTGGAAAACGTAGTCCTTGCTCTGGATGTTCATGATCCCGTCCTTGAGAGTGAACTTCCACTTGTTGCGCGTTCTGGTGATCTTGTCGAACTGACAGACGACGACGTTCTCCGTGTTGAACAAATCGCTGGGATCTTCGTCAGAAATGTCGTCGCCACTTCCCAACGGCTCTTCCTCGGCTCCCTCGTCCTCACCATCCTCATCGTTGGCGTCGTCCAGATCGTCATCGTCGTCGTCATCATCATTGTCGGAATCCGAGTCATCCTCGTCGTTGTCCTCGTCATCTGAAGTGTCATTGGGTCCGTCGAGCTGCTGGAGCGATTTGCTCCTCTTCTTCATGGTCGTCTTTGGTCGAGCTCCGAGACCACCTGAAGTCGATGGCGTCACTGTGATGGACGACGGCAAACCGAACTTTTTTGAAAGACTTGTCGACGACGCCGGCACCGGCTCGCCACTTTCGTCGAAACCATGAATGGGAGACGGGGTGGAATCGCTTTCCGTAGCAAGCTCCTCTGATCGGCCAGAAGCGGCGACGGCCAAGGCCTCTGCCTCTTCATCTTCGACTATGTCAGTCGTGCCCTCCTCTGTTCCTCTGGCTGCCAGCTTTGAAATCCACAGCTTTTTCAGCAAGGCCATCACGTCGTCGCCAACACCCTCCTCGGCAAATGCGGACCCGACTCCTTCGAACACGTCGTCGATTATCTTTTTGTTCATGTTTTCGAATTCGTTGTCGGTAGCCACTTGCATGACCCCAACCGGGACGTCCTTCAGGTCGAACAGATGCTCTCTTCCCTCCATGGTGTGTTCAACAGTGAAAGGTCAATCTGAGACCAGGACGATTGTGGATGGTGGACAAAGTCTAAAGATTTTGAGGTTGATGAATGATGTATTCTTGAAATATTTTCAACTTTTCAGTTTTCAGTTTTTTCGTTTTTTTCAAGCTTGTTTTGTTGATAATCGGCTTGGTTGATTTGTTTACGTTTCGGAAGGTATTGTTCCTCTACAGAGCAATAAATCCAAATTCTTTCGTTAAACGCCAATTTATGGAAGCGTTTGCTGTAATGTTTGGCGAGCAAAAGCCGAAACAGCGCTTCATTGACATTTACAGATTTTCTCTTCTTTTGAATTTGAAAATCTGCTTTAAAATGGAGAAATTCTCTTCCACATCCACAGTGAAGTATGCAGTCCAGTGACATCCAAGTTTTCTAAAAAATGGACAATCCGTGAACTAGCAAAAGCCTGACAATGCTGGAGATCGCCCTGTGCGTTTTGTCAGTGGCAGTTTGCCTTTATTTCGCGATTGTCAGAGGATTTCCGTGGGCAGTGTCAAAGTATGTCAGCCACAGGTTCAAGTGCGACGTTTCGATCGGCAAGATTGATTTCATTCGACGGGAGCTGACCAACGTTAGCTTTGCCAAGACGGAGAAGAACGTGAGGTTGTTTGTCAGGAAAGTCAGGCTGACGACGAACATCTTCAACGACAGTTGCAGTTCCATCCTGAACTTGCATTTCAAAGAGCTGGAGGTTCACCTTTGCCGCCCACGTCCCAGAGCCGACGACCTCCTTGACAATGACAACCACGAGGGCGGACAATGGGCCCAGAAGATCATCAACTACTTTAGCTACATCCGCTTCCTGGTCACCTTCAGTTTCGATGACATCCACGTTTACTACAACGATCCCCAGGTTCGGTCCCACCACACACAAGAGGATCTGGCTCATTTGCACGTGACCCACGCCACAGTGTTTCCAGAGTCTACAAGGACAGGCTTTCTCCACATTGTGGCAGACGTCGACAAAGCGAATGGCCACGGGTTCGAAGATTCCACCCTGACAGTGACAGACCTGAAGCTCGTTGGGGTCTTTTGTGTTCTTTCACTGGAGCCAGAGCTCCAGCACGCTGACATTTCCGCGTCAACAATCCAGTCGTGCCTGTCGTTCGGTTTCATTGGAATCGTTCGATCTTTGCTTCCAAGAAAGAAGTCGTCTGGTCGACGAGGGTTGGCCGAAACCACGAGTTCCGCCGAAGGAGAGTCCTTCTCCTCTTCGCCTTTGAACTTCCCCGGTATATCATTTGCCCTCTCGGAATGCGATGTCAGCATTGGAAACGGCGAGCACAACGAGTGGCGGCTTCGCGTCACCGAGATCAACTTCTCGCACGCCCGAACCGACAACTGCGTGATCATCAAAGTGAACGAGTTGTCCGTGGATGAGGGGAACAACAGTGTCTCGATTCATCAGGTCAATGTTAACAAGAGGCAAGACAGCCTCTTGGGAACCTGGTGCTCCATATCTGTTCAGTCTTGCGTCCAGCATTTGCACAGCTTTTACCGACTAGTCGACCTGATTCAGGGTGGCTATGTCGCCAACGAGGTGCCCAAGATCTCGTTGAGCGACTCGACGCTTTGCATCGACGTTACGAGCGGCACAATCGAGCAGACGTCCTCCAACGCGGCGCTTCACGCTCAGCAGATCACGTCGAAACTCGGTTGTCTTAAAAATCGCGCCGGCGACGTCATTCACATCGACAATTTCCACGTCGACAAGGACAAGAAGGACAACAACTGCGTCTTCGTCACCGTGGCCAACGTGGGCATGGCCATTTGCGAGGACTCCTTGGAGATCTTGTTCGAGTGGGGCTCGGCTCTGGTGGCATATGCTGTCGCAGAAAAACAATTGAGCAGTAGTAGTAGTAGCGGAGGCTCCAAGACTCATTACAACGTCTACCAAAAACAAGAGCTCCAGAAACAGCCTCCAACCAGGTGGAGCTTGAGATCGCAATCCTTGCAGCTCGAATACGGCCTCAAGAACAACCTCTGCTTCAACTTGTGCGTCGAGAGCTCCAAGTCGAAGAGTGAAGGATCACTAAAAGGAATGGCTTGCAAGGGTGTGTCGTTGTCCCTGAAAGAACCTACTTCGGACGGCATGACCTCGCCAATGCCTGAGAACGAACCGTTTCTTCAGTTTCCCGACATTTCATGCACGCACGACTCAGAGCTCAGGGAGGCCCTGATCAAGTTCCCGAACAAAGTGTTTATGCAGTGGACTACCTTGACACATCGGGCCTTGACCGAGGTAGTCCTCTCATTCAAGAAGATGTGGATGGACTCGAGCCTGAGGACGCTCGTCAACCATAGCAAACGTTTGGCGGTCAAGAAGGCCGGCGGTCTCTCGAAAAAACGACTGAAGCAGACCAGGAGACTCCTGTTCTCCAAGGGCATCGAGGTCCAGGCCACACTCCAGAGGCACACGTTGCTCTTCAGCCTCACCTCCTTCGATGTCCGCATCAACGGCGACGAGTGGAAGGTCCTCATGCCCGATCTCGTCATGGATGTCGATGGCTTGTGTAGGAAGATGGTGAAGCTGGAGAGTGGCGTGGCGCAAAAAATGCATTCGAATCCGTTGGCCGAGAAGTTCCGCAGCGAGATCGAGGGCCTCGTCGACAAAGACAACACGACGATCGTGATCTCGCTGGCGTTGCTCGAGTTCAACTTCCCCCACCAGCTGGACGTGCACAACATTTTGTCCAATGACTTGCTTGGCATCATCAAGTGGCTGAGGATTTTGCACGGGAAACGGGGCACCAATTTCGACGTCGTCCACCCCGACGTTCTGTTCTTTGTCAAGCAGATTAACATCGAGTTCCAGGACGACCCGTTCGAAGTAGCACTCCGTGACAATTTTGAGTTGCTTGAAGACGAGCATTTTGAGGCACTGAAGCGTGAAGATTACCTCCACAAAAAGATTGACGAGCTGAAAAAAACCCACCCGATGCTCCAGTCGGCAAAGATCGAGGAGCTGTTCAACAACTTGAAGAAGAAGAACGCCGATATATACTTGCAGAGGGCTAAGGCGCTGAGGAAAAATGCGGCCAAGAGAACCCGTTTGCTCTCGTTCAACCTGTCTTCCATGGAGTTGCTGATCTTCTCCGACCGGTCCATGACAGGATACAACACCACCGTCGACTTTATTCAGGTAAACAAAACTGGAACTATTTTCCCTGGTATCCACAGTCC
>JAAUYL010003891.1_pt1 | contig 14643 bp, 6 predicted proteins | sample 7278011 | NCBI WGS metagenome assembly JAAUYL01 (sample SAMN14350225, study PRJNA611818) | marine sediment metagenome | isolation source: surface marine sediment (1.8m) | place: French Polynesia: Moorea | collected 2018-08 | reverse complement strand
GGCATGTCGCGCGTGACCGACAAGGTCGACATGCTCGAGGCCTCGGTGAGGCTCTTGGAGAACCACGCCCTCGTCTGGGGTCCTGCCACGCCCACCTCCGACCCCGCCCCCTCCTCGCAGCAGCCTCGATTTAGCAGCGGTCTCAGCCCAACGTCCAGCCTCTCGTCTTCATCACTTCATTCTTCAGCCTTACCGTACATGGCTTCGCCTAGGTGAAATGCTGCGGAAACTGCCTCTACCCATAATACAGTCAATCTTTAACCACAACAATATAAGATCTAAGTAGCCAGCCAATTATCCTATGTAAGCTTTTAGCGAACGTGTTGTTGGGAAAGTACGACATAAGTAAGTTATATAAGACTGATCAATAGAACATCATGAAAGGGGTAATAATGGCAAAACAACAGCATTTCACCTAACTATCCTCGTGTCAGTGACAACCTCCCAGCCACAGCAGCCTCGAAAAGGGGCTCGGCTCCCAGGAGGACCCACACTATCGGCAGCATCACGTACGATTCTAAGGGCTACAGCGGGAACAAAGTGAGCTTCTTAACCACGGATGCGGCGCAGAACGCCGCTGGGGTCTCCAAGGGCCCGATTGAGGACAACTTGCTTACCCCCTCGGGATTGCAGCATGAGCATGAGCTCTCCTCGAGACTGACGACTCACAGAAAAAGAACCCTTTCTAATGAGGCCGCCCCCAGCGAAGCTATGAGCTTAGAGGCCCCTCTTGAGGATGGAGATAGCGATGCAAATGACCTCGGCATTATCAGATCCAGGTCTTTCAGCGGACATGTTGCCACCAGCAGCTCTTCCTCTTCCTCAAATCAAACGGGAGGTGGCCGAAGCGAGCGCGAACAGACACAGCCGGCCGCACAGAAACAGCGGTCGCAGCTGTTTCCGCCGCCGAGGTCAAAATCTATGAAGCAGACGGCCTCGCCGACCTCGAGTAGTAAGCAGAGGACTAGATTTAGCTGGGCGGCAAATGATGTACCCGAAGGAGTTGGTGCCCACAGTCCCGGCCTGGGGGAGAGGTTTGGTGATTTGAAAAACTACCGGTTGCGCGGCAGTTTCACCAGCCTCGCCAGCCTCGACGCAACCAATGCTGCAAGCGGAGGCTCCGGCGGTAATACGACCCCGACGAGCGAGCCGGCGGAAAGCGCCGCCGTCACGGCGGACATCTCCGCCAAGGACCTGGTGGCGAGATCGCCGGCCTCGACTCATGCTGGCAACCTCGAGCTTAAGAAGACCACTGGCTTCAAGGCCTATAAGAGATATTGGGCAGTGCTCCAATCACATTATCTCTATCTTTACCACCGGGAAAAGGATCCCAAGGCGAAGCTCGTGTTGGATGTTAGAGGGGCTAGCGTGAGCGAGCTGTTGACCGGCACTGCGCTTGGGTCAGCCTCGGCCTCCGAGGTCGAGAAGTCCGGCGGGAGCGGGGGAAGTTTTCGCGAGTCGACAAAAAAGCGAGGCCGTGCTTTCGAAGTCAGTTTCGTCAACAAGGACTTTGCCAACAACGAAACGGTTGAAACCCCGGCCAGTGGCAAGTTAAGCCACCATGGCCACGGGCATCACAATAAGAACGAGACTAAGGAGAAGGAAACACGAACATTCGCGGCCTCCACGCGAGAGGAGGCTGAGGAATGGATGAGAAAGTTGCGAGATGCGGCGGCGGTGGCCGTAGTCGAGGTCCGAACCGGAAGTGACGACAATGAGACCGGAAGCGGAGGAGAGGGCATCGGTCACGAGCTGGAGATGGAGGACGAGGTCGTCCTCGAGGCCGGGCTATTTCCGGTTGATGTTCAACAGGAATGGCGGGCGGCATTTCGGCCTCAGCATCACAGAAACGAGAGCAGGTTTGACTTGTTTTGAAAGTGCACACCCTAAGATATCTATCTAGCTCACTTCCGGTTCCGGCAACCTTTGTTATTGTTTGTTTGCTTGCACTTTGCAGCTCGTCTCTGGACAGTCCCTGCCCGGCTGGCCAGGCGGGTCAAACTGGAGTTGTCGGCGGCACGATCGCTGGTGACCTCATGACCTCGAATGCTGGCGCGGCCTCGGCGTCGGCGCACACGTTCCCGTCGACGCAAACTTATTGGGACTCGGATTTTGACACAGAACCGGATCCTCCCGACTGGAGGCTGACCATAACCACCGAGGAGCTGAGGAAACTTCGGCCTCGCGAGCAGAAACGTCAAGACGTAATCAACGGTAAGTGAAAGCCAGGGTCTCCGGACTTGCTTCGGAGGATTGCTTTCTAACTCATTCTGGACATGAACGGGAGAGGCCAGTAGATGTCACGGGATGGTTAAGTTTTGCTCGGCCAAGCCAAGACGAGAAATCGGATTGGAAAACTTTATGCCAGCATCTTACCAACCAACCAAATGTACAAACTGGAAGTCGTAGCTAAAACTTAAGAAACTAACCTAAAAGTTTTAGGGTAACTAACCTGCTAAAACCTATTTCTGCTAGATACTAGAGTACACTTATAGGCTCCTTTTTACATGAAGGCCTGCTGCTACCTACACTGAGAAGAAAAACTTTTGGCTAGGAGATCAGTCAAAGATAAAGTTGCACAGACAGCTCAAATCTTTTATGGATTCGAGACGGCCGTAATACTTAGTCTTGAGCTAAGTTAAGTCTGCCTCTTGCATTTATGAAAAGTTTATTTTCGCCTAGAAACAGAATCGACTGTTCAACTAATGAAGCAAGACTCTGCCACCTTTGCCTGGTCTTTCTGATAAATGAGCAGACAAGTTTCAAGCGAAAGTCTAATCGAATTAGAGCGAAAAAAAATCAAGCAGTAGATCATCTTCAAATGTATGTATAGCAGGTGCACATATAGGTATCAAGATACTTTAATAGAACTAGATATTACGAGGTTTTTAAAGTATGCGCATGGCCAGAAATAGAATAAGTTATGCCGAGCGTATAAAGGAATTGCCAAAGGCCTTCTCTAGCTGGTGGTGCCTGTCAAAAGCACTTGTTAGCAACATGCTGTTTGTTTATTATGCCATTCTTAATGTAAACCACTTGATATTTTAGTTTACGTTTTCCCTAACCACGTGCGTTTGCTTACATTTTCAGAATTCTTCCACACTGAGCGCAGTCACGTGCGTAATCTTAAGGTGCTCGACCGGCTATTTTACCGGCCTCTAATTGAGAGCTCCGCCATGTCGACCGACCTGGCGGAGAGGCTGTTCCCCAACCTCGACGAGGTCCTGTCCCTGCACAACCAGTACAACCAGAAGATGAAGGAGAGGGCCAAAGCCGGCTTCCCCGTGGGCAACATCGGCGACATCCTCACGGAAATGGTGAGTGCAGCTGTTGCACCAGGTGACGATCAAAACAAACAGCTGACTTTTGTTTTGTTTTCAGTTTGACGGGACCCTGGGTGATACCCTGATTCAGGTGTGCGCCGAGTTCACCAAGAACCAGAAAATGGCCATCGAGGAGCTCAAGGAGCGACGGCGGAGAGACAATAAGCTCGACCAATTCCTGTCCGAACAGGAGCGAAGGCCCGAATGCCGACGGCTCGGGCTCCAGTCGATCCTACCCGTAGAGCATACCAGGTAAGTCGAGCCCGACTAGCGCTCGAGCGAGCTCGAATTTACGTTATAGCGAACACAATTATGTTGCACAATAAATCCGAAATCTTTACAAAAGAAACAAAACCTATTGAAAAAAATCCAAAGTGTATGTAAGATCAAAGCGAATGGAATCTGTTTGAAATCCCTGCCAAAGCTCAAAAATCTCAAAAGAATTGTGAACGAGAGAAAAGCAAAGCAATATGGATTCGATTCTGCAAAAAATCACAGCCTTTCTGATTGTATTGTGTTTTATTTTGCAGACTGGTTAAGTACCCTTTGCTCCTCGAGCAGCTGGCCAAACAATGTGATAAAGACGACGAAGAGTTTGCGACTGTGAGACGATGCGTGGATCGAACCCGCGAGATCCTGGAGTCGATAGACCGACAGGTTAATATTTTGTTTACATTTTTAGTTCAAAACAAACAGCTGACAATGTTTTTTCACAGGTTGCTGAGGCACAAAACATCCAGAGAATGGCGGAAATCCAACGCAACCTGGACACTTCCGGCTTGGAAAAGATGCCTGACAGCGCCATCTGCAACGAGTACCGAGTAAGATCCCTAACTTCCGGTTTATCCACATGCTATTTAGCTTTGTTTATACATTTGTTTTCTTTTGTTCCAGAACATTGACTTGACCAAACATAGGCTTATTTACGATGGGTCACTCACGCTAAAGTTGGGAGATACCAGGCGATTCAAAACCGTTGACCTGCACGTGTTGCTGTTAGAGGATTGCATTATGCTGTTGCAAAAGCAGGACGACAAGTACTTGCTGAAATTCCACACCTCGACGGCGAGCAACGCTTCCATCGACAGCAAAGGGAACAAGTTCTGCCACTCGCCAGTCATCAAGTTTTCCACCATGCTGGTCAGGCCGGTGGCTACAGGTAAATCCTAACCGGAAGTGGATGACATTCAACTGAATCCATAAATTTCAGACAAACGGGCTTTCTACCTCCTCAACACAACTCAAAATGGACCTCAAATCTACGAGCTGGTGGCCTCGTCGACAGCGGATCGCACACAGTAAGTTAAATATTTTGTCTTAAAATGGAATTCACCCCTCGGCAATGTTTTGTCCCCTTTCTAAAGAAATGTAGAAGCAATAAAACTGGCTAGACTTTTTCATGGATTTTTTTCTAAAGAACTAAGGGGATTCCCGAGAAATGAAAGTGTGAGGTTCAAGTACCATTTAAAACATTGTTTGCCTACCACTTATCACTCAAACAGAAGCCCTCCACTGCAACCAGACGAGGACTTTAGAAAAGAGCCAGCACAAGATGCAAAAGTGCCACTTTCAGGTCATGCTCCCTGTTTTTGTGGACCTAAAGTGGCCAGATCTGGTAACGATATTCCAAGCTCGCCTCGGGCCCTTTTGGCAGGGGGCGCCAGTTTCAAATTAACCCGCGCACTGATTATTAAGATGGATTTACTCTATAGTACATTGTCTTGTCTGGCAGTAGTTGCAGCTAAAATGAGTGAAGTGTGACACAATGTCACAGAGATATCTAAAAGTTAATATCTGAAAGATGCCTCCGTCTCTTGACTTTTGGCCTGTCTATGGTACTTTGTTTCGTCAGTTTTCTATAGAGGTAAAGGGTGCAAATTACGGCCTATAAATCTTGACCACGCTGACAGATGAGTTTTTCCCTTTGTTTTTCGTGATATTTATAATGAACGGAAACCCCTTTATAGCACTCAAAACTAAATAAGTATAGCTTTAAATCAATCTGTACAAAGTAACAGAATGTAGATTTCTATTAAAAACTGATGATTGAGGTCAAAGCCAATGAAAGACCCATAAATAGGATAAGGAGTTCCAAAACCTTTCTTAGTATAATTGCTATTATTTTGCGAAACTACCAAACTACTGTCCAACATGCGATATGCTTGAAATAAGCAGGTAGGCCTTATACTTATTTTCGCTTCGGTTTTTGGCGGACCACGTGTCTTTGTTTGCATTCGGAACAGTTGACTTTTGTTTACCAAACAATGCGTGGCAAAGATGCATTTTCCTCTCCGAAAACGACCTGTGAAATAGCTGACTTTTTATGGCTTTATTGAGAGGTAGATGCATATCAGTCTGTTTTATTGTTTGCAATTTGTTCCAATTCCCCCCAAAATATTTATTTTTCCATTTTACAATTTTCGTTCCATTTTGATTTAATGATAGGCTTTTAGAGATTTTCAACACCTATAATCAATCGATGTTATTTAATACCCCCACCGAGGCAGCATCCCTTTTATAGAGTGTGTTATCATCGTCAGCTCATTTGAGAGACCTAGGGCTTAGTTCATGCCATGACCGGAAATTGTAGAATTGGCTGGAGAAATACCGGAAGTTAACCAGTTTCCAATGAGCCCTAGACGTGAGGTTTTGTTTTTACCGTCAGGTCGAGCAAAAAATCGCCAGATTTGTACGTGGATCGCACTCGTGGTGTTATTCATTGCAGCACCCGATTTTCTAGCCTGCCTGGCAAAAAATAAGATTTGACCACTAAACCTTTTATTAGATGAAAATATTTCTCCTCCTCTTGATTTCATTGAGTATGTAGATGCAGTTTTTATGTGGCTTTTGCGCATAAAAATCGCCATTTATTCGGACGTGATTTGTGTTTATGGCAACTAAAGTCGAAAAATGCTAAAAATACCAATTTTTCCATGCATCCACAATTGCACAAACATACTTAAAAAGGGCTCACGACGTAGCAATTATATGAAGTGTAAAGCTGCATTTTTTTGAATACGGAATAGGGGTTAATATTGTGCTTGATCTCCCCTTAAAGGAATTTCTCTCCAGAAAATGCCCTGTCCATCTTTGGAGTATTTTAGTCCTTTCATGAAAGAGTTTCACATGATATTGGCGCCAGTTTGTGCATGGCGTGCCTGGCTATCAGAGAACATGACACGAGGTATGGACCCGATGAAAAGAGACGCATTTTTTGCTGCTCTTTCGCCTATGGCTTAACCCCAAAACTCTACTGACTTTGCAATTCAACACGGGCCTAAGGTACACACCTAGCTCCAATCCTGCTTGTGTAGCTATTGGACAATAGGAGACCTTTTAAAGTTTTAGCACAATAAACTCTTTATCCTCTCTTACACTTGAATGCAATTCTTATATGGCCTTACAGGGTTTCACCACATGCACAGTGCTTTATTTCAAAGCATCATACATAATACACTGTGTTCCAAATGGTGATTAATGGCCTGATACATTAACATCACACTTGAGGCAAGGCTGTGAAGCGACAAGCGTAGTGATGAATATCAGTCTTAATGAGAAGGAGCAGTAGTTTGATTTTCTTCACCGGGAATAGAAAAAGAGGGATTTTAGCCAACCCTAAGAGAAAAACTTAAAACAAGATGTTGCTTACTTTTGCCCTCGAGTCGTTTTCGCTTCATAGGCCTGAGAAAGGGAGGAATTTTGCTTTGATCATTTTGAAAGCAAAAAAATGTGAAACTGAAAGATCTTAGTTGGAGTATAGAAAATTTTTAAGTGAAACAAAGACATCATGGGGAATATTTTCAATAAAAAACCTTTCTGTTCTTTTTTGTTTAGGTTAACGCAAAACGCTTCCACTTTGTCGATATTTAGCAGCCGCACTCAGGAAACTCAAAGATAGCGCCACCTATAATTACGGTCAACCCTAACTTGAATTTTCCCGCCATTTTCCCGGATTCTGGTCTTTACAGAATCTCGGGAAAATTCGAGCCCTAAATGTGGTAGTAAAAAGATGAAAGATGCGAAAGAGATTTTGGTTAAAGATTTCGCTGCTGCTTTTGAAATTGCCAAAAAAAACCAACCCGGTTGGAACAAGACGGAAAGCTGCAATTTTGTTCCTGCTTACAAACAAAAACAACGGTGCCATTTCTCCACCTTCGTTTGCAAAAGTTACTGCTTGCTAATTGTTACCTGCGTTGTTTCCAAGCATTTTTCCCAGAATTTTATGGAATTCTCCTCCAATTGCAGCATCATAAAAAGAAGTTGAAGAAACGTGCGCAAGAGTTTTTTGGGTCATTTGCTTTCATATTCTGGACAAATAATAATAAAAACCTTGGTATCTCGTTTTTTTTGTAAAAGAAATAGATCATTTTTCCAATGATTTTGCAGAAAAAAGACTTGTCCAGAAAAAATCAGTCACGACTGCGATTTGCTCCATATACCCATTTCCTAAAATGCCCCATTGTACTTTGCGACAACAATACTGCTAATGATCACTCACGTTTAGATGAACACCAGGTCCAGAAATTAAGTCAGTATCAAACTCTAAAGTTAGCTACCTCCCTGGCGACAAAAGCAAAAGTTGATATTTTTTCTCCAGCTTTGTATCTCGTTTCAAATGGAGCCCAGATTCTTAAGATTGCTTGATCGTGGTGGCATAACTAAAATGTCACCCATATGGCGCCAATTTTATCACTGGTAGAACTCTTGGAACTGCACAAACCGAAACCAACCCAAAAAAATATTTATGGGAATATTTTCTGAAAGTGGCTTTTTGGGGGGCTTTGTTTTGTTTCTCCAAAGGCCCCTTTGCTAACTATTTATTGCCCAATGTAAAGAATCCGACCAGTAGCAAATTTCACATTTTTGCAAACCTCCCTCTCTTATTGACTAAAATCAGTAGATGATGGGTAAGCCTGGAAGCTCTAAGATGTTGAATAGGCGGATTACACTTAGCATGTGCTCAAAAAAAGGTGCGATTGAGTCATTCCAATCAAGTTTTTCGCAAAACCTACTGACCTGTCCTGATAAGTTCAACCGTACTGTTCTTGTTATTGATTGTAACCATTGTGATTTTTTGGGACCGTACAGTAACAGACCACCAAGCAGATTTGCAAAATAACTTGCTGACTACAAGAAAACTCGTGTTTTCGAGTGTTTCTACTCTAGAGCATTCAGTTTTTGCAATGACTTTAAAGAATACAAAAAGTGAACGATTAGGTTTGTAGCACCCTAACGAAACATCACTAATCCGAGAGAGAGGCTTGGACTCGAGCTAAGCTCGCTCGTGCAATCATTAAACTTGTAGAAAATCGTGATTTGCGAATCCCATTGTCAGAAATGAATACTCTTGAGAGCCTCCTCTTCTCCACTAGTATATAAGCTGATTTAGCATAGATGTCACTGCGAGCTGGCAACACTGTCAGATTTCCGGTAACTGTTTGAAAGTGAGCTTCCGGTTACCTTGTCTTTAGCTCGATTTCCCGGGAAAATCTCGAGACTTCCAGGAAAACCCTTTTTGTGCGAGGTCATTGTTTGGTTTGCAATTTTGAATTTTCTCATTCTCGGTGGGCTTCGAAGGAGTGGCTTCAAGATTTATAGCTAGCCACAAGATACTTAAATGTAGACGGACGTTTGGAGTATTTAGTAGTGTTTATGATACGGTGCGACAAACCTAACCTGTCACTTTTTGCCAATTCAGGTGGGCCTTTTAGGTTTCCGGCACTGCCATCTTAAACAACACAATGCCTCATGAAATTCTTGCGAAGAGGGAGGTGGTGGGTAGGCAAAAATGGTTGACATAAAAGCGTGGTTAATTGTTTGCTAATTGCCCGCCCAAAAATAATGATTCAAGAGGTGCGTTTTACTGAATTCTGATGAAAACGATGCAAAGTTGCTTGACCCCCTTAAAACTAAAAGTGCGCAACACAGTCCACCTGTTTCAATGGAATCACTCCATTTTCAAATAGGTCCTGCTCAAAAACTTTATGCAGTAAATCTTAGTATTTTTGATGGAATTCTCGGCTGTCAAGTCTGATATTTTCTCACTCTCCGCTCCGAAATGCGTTCTGACGTCTTGTTAAAATACGCGGAACCTGAGTAAACAAATTGGCCAATGTCACTTACAAAGTTGTAGTCATCTAAATTGATCATTTTCTTATTTTTCAGGTAAGTCAAATATTCGTACTCCCAGGGGGAAAAGCAGTAAGAATAAGTCAAACGCCACTTTAGTTTTGCTATTTAGTAGCGGTTCACTTATAGCATCAATCAAACGGATGGCCTGGATTTTCAGATTTTTTTGAGGAGCTGGAGGTCCAGCCCAAAAATGTGTGGTGTGCCTGCGTTAAAGTCTTGCTCATTTGATCTTTAGTGTGTTTTTAAAGTGCGGTTGATCAAATTACACGACTTTAAGGGTCACTTTACAGTGGTTTTTAGTGCGCGAATTTGGAATTTTACTGCCAAACTCGAGCGCCTCCTGCAACCAAATTTTCGTACAATTTTAAGCCTTCTCAAAGACGGGTATGAAACTACATAAAAGTACATTAATTGTAAAAAGAAAAACATTCTAAATACTTCCATTGATGTTCATTCTTAGAAAATTCTTCTCCAATTAATGCTTCTAATTTGCGCAAACATTTTATAGTTTCTAGGGTGAGTCATTTCAAGTGATGAATAGATGTCATGAAGGACTTCTGAAATTCTAAGAAGTGCAGGCATCTTAAACTTTAGAACTTTTAGAAAAAGTTTCATGACATGCTAGGTTTCTCACACCCGATCTTTTGGCTACGGCCCGATTTTCCTTTTTGGTCAAGAGAGGGAGGAAAAAGCGCTGGAACCTGGGAGGACCCCTCTGACTGAAACGTGCATTTTTGGATGCATTGAGAGCATTGTTCACGCTCGATTTTGGTGTCCAAAGTTTCGCCCAAGTCCTGAGCGAATGAAACGGTGATTCGCTTCGCTCGGAATCTGTCAACCACTTTATGGTGGGCCCGTCGTGGCGTCAGACCAAAAATACTGCGACTACCCAAGTCATGTGTTTGTAAAAACTTTCAAAGAAAGAAAGAAGTCGACATTTCAAGCCAATTCCCAATTTGGTTATCTAGTTTTGAACTATAGGCCTCTTGTTGGCCGGTTTCCCGTCACTTCCCTCTCGTGCCTACAGCCCAGATTTTGGGTGACTTGCCGGGGAACCTCATCATTATTGTTGTCTAAGTAGTTACTGATCTTAACAATAAATTAGGCCTTAGTGAAATATTACATGTGGACGCGGAGTCTTCAAGATAGCACCGTTAAAATCATACTGAGAACTTGATTTTCTCAGCTGGAAACCTTTTAGTGTCATGAAACCCTCGATAGCTTAGAATTTTCAGAACTCTGCAAGTGCAAAAATGTTAAAAATGTGATAAGATCAAAATGGTTTTATTGGAAAGAAATTGTGCTGATCTCTCAATATTGCCTTTTTTGCTGAGTTTATTGGACTCTCAGCACTATTTGGTGAACAACGACAAGGACAAAGGCTTCCATTAGAACGTCGTGCTCCAATTGTCTCGTCTTTGTGTTCACAGAATTTCGTTTTGTTAAATTGGACTAATTAGAATTCAAACTTCTTTCTAACCCATTTCTAACCTCACCTTCCCTCTTTGACGACTCTGTTTACATTTTGATTCACTACCCACATTTATTAAGACATCTGTGTGTCTGCAATAAGGAAGCTCTTCATTGACTGTTCATCTTGACGTGTGCAGCCGGTCGTTGGATCGAAAACAGGCCCAAGTTGAATTTACGCCTGGAATTTCCCGAATTCCCGATTTTGAATCCAGGGAGCATAAATCTACTGTCCGCAATGTATAAGTTTAACTCGTTACAAATGGGGGTGTCGCTAGTTGAATCGTAAATCCACTGACCGTGTACGTTATTTCCAAATTTCTCGTTTTTTTCGGGCACATAGCTTCACACGTCATTGCAAAGCTGCCCAAGAATAAAAATTTCGCCTATAGCCTATGTGTAACCGCGTTTGAGCGCGCCAAGGGCCGCTTCTAGTCTAGAACTTAGGTCCGGTCGCTCCGCTCGAGCTGCTTAGTACATATCGACTTAAGAATTCTATAGTTGAAGACACTAGTCAGCTGTTGCATCTCCGCCTTTGCAGAGGCCGTTTTTAGCCATATTTATCGAGGTCAGTAATATAGGCGACCTCGGCCGAGATCAAGAGGAATTCAGCACAGCCCCCGTCTGCCCAGACGGCCTCGCGGCCTCGGAAGCAAGCGCTAATAGCTTCTAGTGTCACTTGACTGTTGAAATATTTGTTTGTGTTTTGTTTCCTTCATTGTGACATCCTCCTCTCCGTAAGCAAATTATGGCTTTCAATCGCTTTGACGAACGGAGGTCAACGTACAATTTTGAAAAGCCCTCCCCGACCTCCGTTTCGAGGTCGGGCTCTCGAGGCCGCAACTTTTTCCGGCCGGACTCGCCGCTCAGCTCGCCCCTGTTCAGGAAGAAGCAGCTCAACCAAAACATCAACAACAACGGCTCGAGCCCGTCCTCCGTCGCCTCGAGCCGAGACTCGAGCTATGACCGATTTTCGGGCGCTCATGACAGACTAGCTGGGACTCCGCCCCCTGGAGGAGGAGGGGGAGGAGCTGGAGGCCACGCCCTGTTAGGGCGGGTAAAGTCGGGCCCAAAGGAGACCCTGAAACAGAGGCTGAATGTCATGAGGTCGGGCTCGTTTAGTGACGTGGTGGGCGCGGCGCTCGAGGCCAAGCGAAAAAAGTGGTTACTTGAGCGTAGTGGTAGCCTCCGCCTCCCGGGTAAAGAAAGCAACAAGTACAAACGCGAGGCCGTGGTTAGAGCAGCCTCGAGCCCCTGGTCCTCTCCTGAGATTGACCGGCGCGGCAGCCTGCCGGTCACGCCGAAGCGAGAGCGCTCGCTCGATCGCGTTCAGCTGATTGAGCGCCGAGGTTCTTGCAGCCCGAATGGCGATATTGAGCCTGGCAAAGTCAAAGGCTTTGTAAATAGGTAAGACCTCTATTTCAAAGATTTGGAATTCCAGTAGCTTTTCACAGTATAATTGCTTCTTATCTTCATGTGCGATCTCCTCACTTTAATGCGAATTTATGGGCGTTCAATGAAGTTTTCTTTCAGACATTTATGGAATATGCCGAGAGTGCGTCTAACCTTAACGCGCATTTTTTGTTCGGACCCTGATCCCGGAGAGCTGATAACCATTAAGATTTTTTGGCAATAGGGGCTGTTGTAAACTCAGGGTTCAAAACTGTGCTCTAATAACCTACCCTTATCAAGTATCTTATATGCTAATTGAAAATCTTTCAACCCTCTAAAAATTCATTAACCTTTTTTTCGTCGAAAGGGTTTGAGTTTCGGATTTTTATCTTTCAAGCAATTTCGGTTCTTGATTCTAAATGAAAAGGCTCTCTCTTGATTAACACCAATTTTACACTCAAGACACAATTTTCAAATTTTACCTGGAAGTTTTTTGGTGGTAAAGTTACAAGGCTTTATCACAGCGTCTCATCTCATTTTTAGCTCGGGTTTCATATGCAGAGGCGAACAAGGGATAGGGTGGACGCAAGTTATCCATTTTGATTTTGTAAAACGTAAGATTACCTACTTCGTACCAAAAGTGCCCGAATAGGTTAGTTGCACTCATCACATAGCGTAGCTAGGTATTTTACATAATAAAATGAGTCAGCTTTTTTGCGCCCGAAATTTCCCCAGAAGACAAGATTCTTGTCCAAAACTTTAGAACAGTTAGGTTTCGTGAAAATGGACAGCCGATTTTGTAGAAGCTTTGCACAGCATCTGTTAGGATTCATTAATAACCAACCACAAGAGAACAATCATGAAAAGGCTTGGACAAGGAAGATTGTCATCTCGATTTCGAGACAAGCTCAAGCTGACGCAAGCCTGTCAAAGCAATAAATCAAAAAGGATCCCTTCGGCAATCCTCTTTGATAATCTCGGCGTCAGACAGACATACTTACGATTGATGTTCATGAAAGTTTTATTGTGGTCTAATCAGTAATTTTATAATCTTGATTTAAATCCTAAGCCGTGCTCACAAATCATGAACCTGTCTGGACGCGAAAATATTCATCTTTCAAAATGGCATCAATGTCTAAAGACGTTGAAAGGATATTTTGAAATGGCTAGAAAAAGTTAAAAGATACTTATTTGCGAAATTCGTTTTAAATAGACCCACGCACCCTTTTACCCCCTTTTGTTAAGTCTGTGATGGATTAGCTATTGTCTGAGAATTAAAGCATTGTGAGATCTGTTAAAAAACTCATTTTAAAAGTGCTGGTGAGGAAAATTAAAGACTTTGCTCAAGTCTCTTCTTATTTGACTTCGTCTGTAACCGTGCAAGCTTTCTTAAGTTTCAGACTTTAATTTTTTGCTCTATGGGCCGCCAGGTTTAATAAGAGGTCGCGACTTCAAAGAGGCCTGTTTTGATTACTGACCTCTTAATTTAACACCGGCATTGGCGTCCACACAAATCTTCATTTATAAAGGAATACAATTCGCTCAATAAGTATGAAAGCGGAGCTTACTGCTTGAATTAATGAAAAAAGCTAGTAGATTTGCTCTGATTACAAAAGCATTTTCGCACACCAGTTAACTCTGGAGTAATGCAAATCTCAACAAGATTTTACTTGCATCCTAAGGCCGTACTATACACAACAACAAAAACTAACTTTAATTCCAGACCTTGGTTCAACCCAGTTTACTTCACGCCTCACGCGAGGCCGAATTTCCTAATTTTTATCGGATTAAAAAGTTAAATAGATTCCCAGAAAATTGAATACGGCGCGCGGCAAAATTGAGAGATCAGGTTTTCCCGATAAAAGTCAGTGAAATGGCTCAATCAGTGGAGGATTTTCCCCAATAATCTCAAACAAAAATCTTTTGTATTTTGACCGCAAAATGCACTTACCAAGAACGGAAATCGGCGCTATCAAATTACTCTCTTCTGTGGATTAAGTAAACTTTGGTTAAGAAAACCGAAATTCCATTTCTTTTTACTTCATAAATCACGAGTTGGATATTTTTTTCCAGCTAACATGCAACTTCAAAATGCACCCAAAAATTTATTTTATCAGGATCATCTTTTGGTTCTTACATTCGAATTAAAGGCCGACCCCGTGTAATTTTCTTCTACTGAAAATTCCTGGAACTTGCGCGTGTGTTTTCGTTAAACTGCAAGGCATCAATTATGGCGGAAAAAAGCGAGTCTCGAGAGTTGGAGAAACTCGTAAGTGGGTAGATAGATACAACCTTAACATTGGTTTTAAAGTTTTCTGTTTTGTAG
>JAAUYL010094651.1_pt1 | contig 14654 bp, 3 predicted proteins | sample 7278011 | NCBI WGS metagenome assembly JAAUYL01 (sample SAMN14350225, study PRJNA611818) | marine sediment metagenome | isolation source: surface marine sediment (1.8m) | place: French Polynesia: Moorea | collected 2018-08 | reverse complement strand
TATCAACGCTGGTTTGTCCATCAGGTATAACAACACTACCTTTTTCTCCATCGAATGTTACTGTGGGGACGGTATTCTCTACTGTGCGAACTCCTTTAATGTCGTAGTCAATGTTTTGTGTCGCGGTGCCAGAGATGGTAAAGAATACTGTGATATTGCCGTTGGTGTCGGTATCGCGGGTTATGGTAAAAGTTCCAGGGGTAGCTCCTGCTTCCGTGGGAGTTCCTGTGGCAGTGATGCTGACTTGAGGGACAGATATTGTTTCGTATAGGGTGATTTTGTTGTCAGTGAAGGAAGCACTGAGAACATCGACATCCCCATCATTATCTACATCCACTGCAAATACTGACAAAGCACCATCTGCATTAGTAGAGATGACTTGTTCAGTGAAATTATTGCTACCATCGTTGAGGTACACGGCGATTTTATCGTCACTACTTGAAGCACTGAGAACATCAACATCCCCATCTCCATCAATATCTGCTGCAAATACTGAATAGGGAGCATTTGCATTAGTAGAGATGACCTGTTGTGTGAAGTTATTGCTACCATCGTTGAGGTGCAGGGCGATTTTGTTGTCTCCATAAGAAGCACTGAGGACATCTACATCTCCATCACCATCGACATCTGCTGCAAATACTGAAATAGCAGCATCTGCATTAGTAGAGATGACTTGTTCAGTGAAGTTATTGCTACCATCGTTGAGGTACACTGCTATTTTATCGTCACTACTTGAAGCACTGAGAATATCAACATCCCCATCACCATCGACATCTGCTGCAAATACTGATTGGGCACGATTAGCATTAGTAGAAATTGTCTGTTCTGTGAAATTATTACTACCATCATTGAGGTACAGGGCGATTTTATTGTCATAACCTGAAGCACTGAGAACATCCACATCCCCATCATTATCAACATCTACGGCAAATACTGAATAGGCACCATCAGCATTAGTAGAAATGGTCTGTTCGGTGAAATTATTGCTGCCATCGTTGAGGTACACGGCAATTTTGTCGTCAAAGAGAGAAGCACTGAGAATATCCACATCCCCATCACCATCTACATCTGCTGCAAACACTGAGCGAGCAGCATCAGCATTAGTAGAAATGGTCTGTTCGATGAAGTTATTACTACCATCGTTGAGGTAGAGAGCTATTTTGTCATCGGTTTGGGAAGCACTGAGAATATCCACATCCCCATCACCATCCACATCTGCTGCAAATACTGAAATGGCACTATTAGCATTAGTAGAAATAACAATCTCATTTACCCCTACTGCTTTAGATGTGGCATCAGGATTATCTGTAATAGTTAGAGTTGCTGTCTCATTTCCCGCAATGTTAGTAACATCATATTGTTCTGGTGCGCCAGTGGGTTGTTCTTCTAAAGTGAGGGTGACTGTTTCACCAGGATCTGTTACAATATCGTCCCTGGGTACTATTTGTATATCAACGCTGGTTTGTCCATCAGGTATAACAACGCTACCTTTTTCTCCATCGAATGTTACTGTGGGGACAGTATTCTCTACAGTGCGAACTCCTTTAATATCGTAGTCGATGTTTTGTGTAGCAGTCCCGGAGATAGTAAAGAAGACTGTGATATTGCCATTGGTGTTGGTATCGCGGGTTATGGTAAAAGTTCCAGGGGTAGCTCCTGCTTCCGTGGGAGTTCCTGTAGCAGTGATACTGACTTGAGGGACGGGTATTGTTTCGTAGAGGATGATGTTGTCGCCATTCCTTGATGCACCAATAACATCAACATCTCCATCTCTATCCACATCTGCTGCAAATACTGATAAAGGACTATCAACAGTAGTAGAAATCGTCTGTTCAGTGAAATTATTGCTGCCATCGTTGAGGTAAAGGGCTATTTTGTTGTCGCCGTATGAAGCACTGAGAACATCTACATCTCCATCACTATCCACATCTGCTGCAAATACTGAATGGGCACCATTAGCATTAGTAGAAATGGTTTGTTCTGTGAAGTTATTACTGCCATCATTTAGGTACAGAGCAATTTTGTTGTCAAAGCGTGAAGCACTGAGGACATCAATATCCCCATCTCTATCCACATCCGCTGGAAATACAGCAATGGGATTATTAGCATTAGTAGAGATGACTTGTTCTGTGAAGTTATTGCTGCCATCGTTTAGGTACAGAGCGATTTTGTTGTCGTCTAAAGAAGCACTGAGGACATCAACATCCCCATCACTATCCACATCTGCTGCAAATACAGCAATGGCATTCAAAGCATTAGTAGAGATGACTTGTTCTGTGAAGTTATTGCTGCCATCGTTTAGGTACAGAGCAATTTTGTTGTCAGAAGAGGAAGCACTAAAGACATCAATATCCCCATCACTATCCACATCTGCTGCAAATACTGAATGGGCACCATTAGCATTAGTAGAAATGGTCTGTTCTGTGAAGTTATTGCTGCCATCATTGACGTACAGGGCTACTTTGTTGTCGTTATATGAAGCACTGAGAACATCAACATCCCCATCACTATCCACATCTGCTGCAAATACTAAATGAGCTTGACTTGCATTAGTAGAAATGATCTGTTCAGTGAAGTTATTACTGCCATCGTTAACGTGCAGGGCTATTTTGTTGGCATTGGGTGATGCACTGAAAACATCGACATCTCCATCATTATCCACATCTGCTGCAAATACGGATCTAACAATATCTGTATTATTAGAAATAACAATCTCATTCGCCCCTACTACTTTAGATGTGGCATCAGGATTATCCGTAATAGTCAGAGTTGCTGTCTCATTTCCTGCAGTAGTTGTAACATCATATTGTTCTGGTGCGCCAGTGGGTTGTTCTTCTAAAGTGATGGTGACTGTTTCTGAAGCATCGCTAACAATATCATCCCTGGGTATTATTTGTATATCTACGCTGGTTTGTCCATCAGGTATAACAACACTACCTTTTTCTCCATCGAATGTTACTGTGGGGACAGTATCCTCTACGGTGCGAACTCCTTTAATGTCGTAGTCGATGTTTTGTCTGGCAGTCCCGGAGATGGTAAAGAAGACTGTGATATTGCCATTGGTGTCGGTACCACGATCTATGGTAAAAGTTCCAGAGGTAGCTCCTGCTTCCGTGGGAGTTCCTGTGGCAGTGATGCTGACTTGAGGGATGGATATTGTTTCGTAGAGGATGATTTTGTCGCCATTCCTTGATGCAGCAATAACATCCAGGTCTCCATCACTATCCACATCCGCTGCAAATACTGCTACAGCATCATTTATAGTAGTAGAAATCGTCTGTTCAGTGAAGTTATTGCTGCCATCGTTGAGGTACATGGCTATTTTGTCGTCATACAAGGAAGAACTGAGGATATCCACATCCCCATCACTATCAACATCTGCTGCAAATACTGATACAGCACCATCAGCATTAGTAGAGATAACTTGTTCTGTGAAGTTATTGCTGCCATCATTGATATACAGGGCTATTTTATCGTCATACAAGGAAGCACTAAGAATATCCACATCCCCGTCACTATCGACATCCGCTGCGAATACTGAATGGGGACCATCAGTATTAGTAGAAATTGTCTGTTCTGTGAAATTATTGCTACCATCGTTGACGTACAGAGCGATTTTATCGTCATCTCGTGAAGCACTGAGAACATCGACATCCCCATCACTATCGACATCCACTGCAAACAATGATATGGCAGCATTCGCAGTATTAGAGATAACTTGTTCTGTGAAGTTATTGCTGCCATCGTTGAGGTACAGGGCTATTCTGTTGTCATTCTGTGATCCACTGAGAACATCAACATCCCCATCACCATCTACATCCGCTGCAAATACTGATACAGCAGCATCAGCAGTATTAGAAATGGTCTGCTCTGTGAAGTTATTGTTGCCATCATTGACGTACAGGGCTATTTTATCGTCATCTCGTGAAGCACTGAGAACATCGACATCCCCATCACCATCTACATCCGCTGCAAATACAGAATGGGCAAAACTAGCAGTATTAGAGATGACTTGTTCTGTGAAATTATTACTACCATCGTTGAGGTACAGGGCTATTTTGTTGTCATCTTGTGATGCACTGAGAACATCCACATCCCCGTCCCCATCTACGTCAGTTGCAAATACCGATCTGGCACCATCAGCATTGGTAGAAATAACAATCTCATTTACCCCTACTGCTTTAGATGTGGCATCAGGATTATCCGTAATAGTCAGAGTTGCTGTCTCATTTCCCGCAGTGGTAGTAACATCATATTGTTCTGGTGCGCCGGTGGGTTCTTCTGTCAGAGTCAGAGTGACTGTTTCTGAAGCATCGCTGAAATTATCATCCCTGGGTACTATTTGTATGTCTACGCTGGTTTGTCCATCGGGTATAACAACGCTACCTTTTTCTCCATCGAATGTTACTGTGGGGACAGTATTTTCTACGGTACGGATTCCTTTAATGTCATAGTCGATGTTTTGTCTGGCAGTCCCGGAGATAGTAAAAAAGACTGTAATATTGCCAAGAGTATCGTCGCGACTAATGGTAAAGGTAGCTGGTATTGCGCCAGCTTCATTAGGGGTTCCGGTTTGGGTAATTTCAACGGTAGGCATAATTTGTTTTTAAAGTGTAAAGTCTAGATGTATTCCAGATATAAGACTATTATTCTGATTAAGAAGTTTACCCAGTTATCTGTAGGCAAGAAATCTTAATTAATTGGCATTATTTTCTAATTCTAGAGATTGCTTTCCTGATGGAATGCTCGACAAATATTCCTCGTAATGACTATGAGAAATTTGTTCCTTTTTGATTTTGTTCTCATTCCTGACTAATAACTCTTAACTGTTTTAAACTTCAACACTCAAATCACGAGTAGCCACCCGCCTCAACTCATCCGTTTCTTGTAAACCAATACAACCTGGATATCGTACTCCGGGTAATACTGCTACGTCATACAATTCCACAATTATTCCTTCAATACGCAACCAATGAACAATATCCCCAGTGTCCAAGTTTATAACTTGCAAGCCACAAAAGGCTCTTGCTCCTTTTTCTGCTAATCTCTCTTCCAGAGCTAAACCTGAAAAAGTTTGTTCTCTTTTTCTCGGTCTGGACAAACCCACAATAGCGTAGTTTTTCCAAAACGTCATCCCTCGCAAGTACCCCCCACAAAACTTGACTGGTTGAAATTTGCCTGTTTGGAAATCAAGATAGCCAAATTCTCCCTTTCCCGAATTTAGTAACCACAATTTATTTTGATAAAAGCGCGGAGAATGGGGCATCGAAAGTTCAGTGGCAATAATTTCTTTACTTGATACATCAATCACACAACCTCCATTCCGCCGTTGGTCCCGCCACCCATCTACCACGTCCGACTGACCACAAGTAGTAACATAGCCTGGTTTTCCCTCAACTATGGCCAAGCCATTAAGATGACAGCGTTCTTCAGGGGTAACTTGAGAAATAAATGGTGGTTTCCATAAGGGAGTAAAACTGTAGCGATCGCTCAATGTAGCCAAACAATCAAATAAAGTATTGACAAAAATCACTTGTTGTGAGTTATCTCCCCATTGAGCTAGGACAATATCATGTATATCCAACTGGCCAGTCATCCAACTGCGACGAGGGACATACATTTTGTCACGCTCCTTAAACAACTGCCCTTTTTCCACCATATTTTCTAACTGCCAGACCTGATAGCGAGTGGCCAAAGTCAAGCTATCCGCAGTTGCATAAAGTCCCATGGGGCGATCAAAAGTCCGCATAGTTGCCGACAGAGTACCATTAGGTTTAACCCCGATGAAAAAGAGTCGATTAGATTGATAAGTAGTAAATGCTAGACTCAACTTTTCAGTATTCAACCAGTCAATAAATTGTTGAGAACCGAAAATTTGAAATGAGGCTTTTTCTGGCACTAAGTCCCCCCTAATATTGACAAGTTCTGCAATATTACTAAAAATTTATTAGAATTTTATATTAACAGGACTTACGCATAGTCAACACATCTAGGGCGATTGGCCAATCGCCCCTACAGGTGGTGTATAATGTAACATTTTGCGTAAGTCCTGATTACTTATTAATACATAATTATTGATGTCAGCTATAAAGTAAATCTTTGTACTTTGTGATACTTAACTACAAAAGGGTAAACATTTTTTTATGAAACCGACTAAATTAAAATTATTTACCATAACAACTCTGACTATAATTTTAAGCAAATTAGCAACAACACTCCCTGTCTACTCCCAACCCATAGCCCCTGCCAACGATAACACAGGAACAATCATAAATCAAAACGGCAACCAATTCAACATCCAAGGCGGAACTCACAATGGCTCCAACCTATTCCACAGTTTCGAGCAATTTAACCTTAACACCAACCAAACCGCCAATTTTCTAACCACCCCAGACACCCAGAATATTCTTGGCAGAGTCACAGGAGGCAATACCTCAATTATCAACGGTTTAATCCAAGTTATCGGCAGTAACTCCAACCTCTTTCTCATCAACCCCGCAGGCATAATGTTCGGTGCTAACGCCAGTCTTAATATACCCGCCTCATTCAGCGTCACCACAGCCACAGGTATTGGCTTTAACAACAATAACTTCTGGTTTAAAGCTATCGGAACAAACGACTACTCACAATTAATCGGAACCCCCAGTGGATATAGATTTAACTCAAATAACTCAGGCGCTATAGTTAATCAAGGAAATCTCAATTTAAACCCCGGAGAAAATCTGACATTATTAGGTAGCACAGTCATCAACACAGGACAACTATCCACTCCAGGCGGTAACATCACCATTGCAGCAGTAGAAGGCAGTAACACCCTGAGAATATCTCAACCAGGACATTTATTAAGTTTAGAAGTCAACCAAAATCAAGTAAATCAGAAAAATATTTCTCAGATAGATACTGTACTTTTACCAAAATTATTAACAGGAGGAGACAACAAACACGCCACATCTATAGAAATTAATGCCGATGGTAATGTAATGTTGACAGAAGGAGACACTATTGTTTCAGGAAATATAGATGTATCAACTTCTGATAATTTGGGCGGACAAGTAAATGTATGGGGCGATCGCGTAGCTCTCATCAATGCCAATATTAACGCCGATGGTTTAAATAGTGGTGGAACAGTATTAATTGGAGGCGACTTTCAAGGCAATAGTATAGTTCCTAATTCAAGAGAAACTTTGGTTAATCAAAACTCATTTATTTCCGCCGATGCTATGACAAATGGAGAAGGAGGAAGAGTAATAATTTGGTCAGACGGAATTACTAATTTTGAAGGAAATATTAGTGCCAAAGGAGGAGAAAAATCTGGTAATGGAGGCTTTGTAGAAGTATCAGGAAAACAAGAATTAAACTTTAATGGACAAGTTAATGTTAGTGCAGAATTTGGCGAAACAGGAACAATATTATTAGACCCAGAAAATATTATTTTAGGAGGAATAGAAAGTAATACTTCATTAGGAAACTCAGAAGGTAATATTATCCTCCAAGCGGATAACGACATAACAATTAATGAAAACATAGAAATAGACTCATCTGTAGAATTACAAGCAGGACGAAGTATTAACATCAATGCTGATATTAATACATCAAGTGGCAATGGAAATATCAACTTATTTGGTAATAATCAGAACATAAATTTTCCTAACAACCGGAATGATGGAGCAGCATCAATAAATCAATTAGATGGAACAACATTAAATGCAGGCAGTGGCAACATTAATATTCAGTTAGGAAATTTAGGAGAAATTGGTGATATAAATCTGGCGAACTTAACAACAACAGGGCAGGTATTAGTGAATGCAAATGGAGGAAATATTACTAGAGTTTCTGAGAATTCATTGATAAGTGCGGGTAGTGGTTTATTTCTAACTTTTGATAGTGGAGGGATAGGTGCAATTGATGCACCATTGCGGTTAAATGTGGCTTCTTTAGAGTCAGTTGCCGGGAATAGTGGAGCATTTTTTGATGTCGGAAATGTAAATATTGGTGGAGTTAGTGAAGAGGTAAATGGTATTTCCACTATTGCTGGAGGAGATATTGTTCTCAGGAGCGGAGGAGATGTGACGGTAACTGAAGATATTTTCACTGATATTTCTGGTAGTGAGCTAGGAGGAGATATCAATATTATAGCTAATAATCTTTTTGTGATTGATGGCGCTCAAATATCTGCCAGTACCTTTGGTAATGGTGATGCAGGGAACGTTAATATTATAGTCGAGGATACTGTAATATTTGATGGAGTATCTTCAGATGGCTTATTCCCTAGTGGAGCAGTTAGTATAGTGGGAGAAGGAGCAGAAGGAAATGGAGGAGATTTGACAATTACTACGAATTCTCTCCAAGTTATCAATGGTGCTCAAATATTTTCTACTACTCGTGGCGAAGGAAATGCAGGCGATATCTCTATTGAAACTGGGTCTCAACTAACAGTCAATGAAAACAGTGAAATATCAGCCTTTACAGAAAGTACAGCAGACGGAGGCAACATCATCATTTCTGCAGAAAATTTGAATTTTCAAGGAAACGGAGAAATTACAGTCGGTAGTAGTGGAACAGGCAACCTAGGCAATATCATAACAGAAATTAATTCTACCCCCGATGATAATAACCAGCCACCTCCTCCTGGTGATAGTTCACCTACGCCCCCCGATGATAATAACCAGACAAATTCTGTAGGAAACACTCCATCAACTCCTAATACTCCTGGTGTAACTTCACCTACAACTCCTGGCAATAATAACCAGACAAATTCTGGAGGAAACACTCCATCAACTCCTAATACTCCTGGTGTAACTTCACCTACAACTCCTGGCAATAATAACCAGACAAATTCTGGAGCAACAAACACTCCATCAACTCCTACTACTCCTGCTGGCAGTTCACCTCTTACATCCGGAAATAATAACCAGACAAATTCTGGAGGAAACACTCCATCAACTCCTAATACTCCTGGTGTAACTTCACCTACATCCCCCAATGATAATAACCAGACAAATTCTGGAGCAACAAACACTCCATCAACTACTACCACTCCTGCTGGCAGTTCACTTCTTACATCCGATAATAATAGCCAGACAAATTCTGGAGCAACAAACACTCCATCAACTCCTACTACTCCTGCTGGCAGTTCACCTCTTACATCCGGCAATAATAACCAGACAAATTCTGGAGGAACAAACACTCCGTCAACTACTATCACTCCTGATGCCATTTTAACTATTACACCCAGTAATAACGATCAAACTACTAATACCAAGACTGCTAAAGAGAAAATCCAAGAATTAGAATTAGCAAACATTACACCTAGTTCACAAATGAATAATGATAGCAATTTCCTAACACTAGGTACCACAGAGGAAACATTAAACTTTTTAGAAAGAAAGCGTACCAAGCAATATTCAAATTACCTTGGAAGAGATTTTAACGGACAATTAATTGATATCAAAAATGTCCGAGAAGTCTTAAGTAGTATAGCAAATAAAACAGGAACAAAACCTGGAATTATTTATGTTCATGCTTACGCAGAACAATTACAACTGGTATTATACATGGAAAACAGTGAGCCAATTGTTAAAATAATATCAGATTTCAAGCGAAAAAAACTGATAAATGCTGTACGAAAGTTACGGGCAAAAATCACACGAGGTAGCCTTGATAGTGATGAATATTTGTCACCAGCACAACAATTATATGATTGGCTCATCGCACCCATATCAGCAGAATTAGAAGCCGCGAATATTGATACTTTACTATTCAGTATGGATCAAGGTTTACGAACTTTACCTGTAGCAGTATTACATGATGGGGAACAATTTCTGATTGAAAAATATAGTATTAGTTTAATTCCCAGTGTAAGTTTAATGGACATTAGGTATCGCTCAATTCAAAATACCAGAGTATTAGCAATGGGAGCGAGTGAATTTATGACTCAAAATTCCTTACCAGCAGTACCCGCGGAGTTAGAAACTATTTCCCAAAAATTGTGGCAAGGTAGTCAATTCCTGAATCAAGAATTTACCCGCAATAACTTAGTAACTGAACGAAAAAAATATCCTTATCCTATTATTCATCTAGCCACTCATGCAGAATTTTTAACTGGTCAGGCTAGTAATTCATATATTCAACTGTGGGGATTGGAGCAAATAAAGTTAGACCAGATTAGGGAGTTAGGCTGGAATGACCCTCCAGTAGAATTGTTAGTATTGTCTGCTTGTCGTACTGCTTTTGGAGATAGAAATGCGGAATTAGGGTTTGCTGGCTTCGCAGTAGCAGCAGGAGTCAAGTCAGCTTTAGCAAGTATTTGGTATGTGAGCGATCAAGGTACATTAGGGTTAATGACAGAGTTTTATAGTCATTTGAATAATGCCAAGATTAAGGCAGAGGCGTTAAGACAAGCCCAGCTAGCAATGTTGCGAGGGGAAGTGGTTATTGTAGATGGGGAGTTAAGGGTAAGTGGAGCGCGTGGTGCTGTGGTGTTACCATCAGCGTTAGGAAAGTTTGGGAATCAAAATTTTTCCCATCCCTATTATTGGGCGGGATTTAGTATGATTGGTAGTCCTTGGTAAGGTCATTTCAGTTATCAGTAACTCCGACTAAAGCCAGAGGCTTGAAGTATTGAATCACATATTTTCTCTTGGTCAAAGGCCGCGTGCTATATTTGACCTTATATCAAATCCGGTAGCATTGGTGTAATTAGATCGAGAGTGCAGGGTGGGTGGGGAGATGGGGATATTTAGAAATATTTGGTAATAGCTTAAGATAGAACATTTTTTTATACCGAATTAAGCGGATTTGATCTGAGTCCTATTAATACCTAATTAATCATGTTGGCGGAGCAAGTGCGGCAGCTATATCGCTTCCTTATCCTATTTTGAACTACAAAAGAAAGTGAGGAATGTAGGAATAAATGTAGTATCAAGGAAATCTAAAAAAGACTCCCTTGATTTCTTGATTTCCCGCAAAATTGAGTAAAATTCCCCAATATGGTCTCCAACAAAGCCAACAGAACACAGAGCAACTAACTGATACTGAGATCAACCCAAACCAAACTAGACTCTAGTAACAGAATCTTTTTTTAACACATTTGCACCTTGACCATTAGCATTAACAGATACATCCAACTGCGGACGACTCTCCTTATCCCCGAACAACTTCTGCAACCAATAGAGAAAATTATCAATATAAGTAAACCACACAGGTACTACCACTAACGTTAACAATGTGGAAGTAGTTAACCCACCAATAACAGCGATCGCCATCGGACTTCTTACTGCTCCTCCTGCTCCTAATTGCAGAGCAATAGGCAACATCCCAGCAATAGTGGAAAGCGTTGTCATCAAAATTGGTCGTAACCGAGAAATACCTGCCTCCCGCACTGCATGAAACTGAGACATTCCTTGTTTTTCATTTGCTAAGGAAGAGTCTACTAACAAAATCGCATTTTTGGTCACCAGACCCATCAACAATACAATTCCAATTAAAGCAAACAAACCCAATTCTTTCTGCATTATCATTAACCCTAACAATGCACCACCAATAGATAAAGGTAACGCTACCAAAATCACAATTGGGTAAAGGAAGTTATTGTATAGCAACACTAAAATTGCATAAATACACAATACTGCCAAACCTAACGCACCCAAAAATCCATTAAATACATCCATCATAATTTTTGCACCACCATCAGACTGTTCGGTAACATCAGGTGGCAGTGGGTTCATTGCTGGTAATGATTTCACTGCTGTTAGTGCATCTCCCAGAGAAATACCCTGTAAATTTGCCTCAAAGGAAACTTGACGATAACGGTTAAAACGGTTGATTTCCGCAGGTCCACTACCGATGGTTATTTCAGCCACTGCTGATAATGGCACTAATCCACCATTTTGGCTAGGAATGCGTAAATTTTTAATCGCATCCAAGTCATTTCTAAACTTTTCTGCTAACTGAACCCGAATGGGAATTTGACGATCTGCCAGATCGAACTTAGCTAAATTAGTCTCATTATCTCCTAAAGTTGCTAAAGAAGCAGTACGGGCGATCGCTTGTACTGAAACTCCTAAATCTCCTGCTCTAGCAGGTAATGGTTTAATCAAAATCTCAGGTTTTACTAAACTAGCACTGGAAGTCACGTCTACCAAACCAGAAATTTCTCGCATTTGTTTTTCCAAAGCATCCGATGTCTGTTGTAAAGCAACTGCATTTTCGCTGTTCAGAATAATTGTTAAATCCTTATCACCACCACCAGGACCTTGACTTGTAAAATTAATCCGCGCTCCAGGAATATTCTGAAACAAAGGTCTTATTTGTTGCTCAAATTCTTTTTGAGAAATATCCCGCTTTTCCCTGGGTAAGATGACAACGTAAAATCTGCCTTTATTCACAACCTCACTATCGCCTCTACTACCTAGATCGGCAAACACACTGGTAACAAGTGGATGTTCTTGTAATAGTTGCATTGTTTGTTGTGCAGCTTGTTCAGTTTCTGCTAAAGTTGAACCAGGGGGTAATTCTAGGGAAACTATACTCACACCCCGATCCTCAGCACCAGTTAATCCTTTTGGCAGCAGTGGCACCAATTGCAAGCTACCAATAAAGAAGACTAGAGCAACAATTAAGGTGATAATTTTATGACGTAACGCCCAAGTTAATAACTGACTGTAGGGACGAATTTTTTTTTGTTTCTGGTTTGGTTCTGGAAAACAAGGAGATGTTTGTAGCCGTCTCTGTTTCAATAACCGCGCTCCCAACATTGGTGTCATTGTAGTAGCAACTAATGTGGAAAACATAGTTGCGACTGCTACCGTAATGCCGAATGGTTTAAAAAATTTCCCTGGTATCCCACCCATAAATGCTACGGGTAAAAATACTGCAACTATTGTGGCAGTTGTTGCAACCACCGCAAAACCAATTTCTGCCGAACCATCCAAAGCTGCTTGGAATGGCTTTTTCCCCTTAGAAATATGTTGGTCGATATTCTCGATCATACAGATAGCATCATCTACTAAGTTCCCCATTGCTAGTGCTAATGCTAACAGAGTCATGCCATCTAGAGTGTAGTTGAGAATTTTCATTGCCAAAAAAGTAGGCAATATTGATAAAGGTAATGCTACTGCTGTTACTAAGGTTGGTCGCCAGTCTCGTAAAAATATACCTACAATAATTACAGTAAGTATGGAACCGATAACTAAAGCGTCTACAGATGCTTGATATGATTCTTCAATATCTGTTGCTAGAGTAAAAATAAGTTGCAAGTCTACATCTACTGGCAATGTTTTTTCGAGTTCGGCAACTGCTTCCCGCACGTTTTTTTCTACCGTAACTAGGGTACTACCTGTACTGCGAAGTACCCCAAAAGCTACAACCGGTTTACCGATATTATTTGTTTCTGAGTCTTGATTGGAACTATTTTTTTGTAATAACCAAGCTGTTTGTCTAGTTTCCCCAAAACCATCAATGACTTTACCTACACTGTCCAGGGGAACTGCACCACCCGAAGGCAGAATAATTTGATATTCTTTCAATGCTTCTACTGTGTCAGCACTCCCTAAAGTCCGAATACTTTTTTCTGTACCTCCTGTTCGAGAACGTCCTCCTGGTATATTAGCGTTCAATGCACGAATTTGATCGTTGACTTGAGTAGCAGTAAGACCAAGACTTTCTAGTCTTTCTGGACTCAGTTCAATAAGAATTTCCCTGTCAACTCCCCCAATGCGGTTGATTTGAGAAACACCTGTAACATTCAGGATAGTGCGACTAATTTCTTTATCTACTAATTCGCTCAACTCTTCTACAGAACGTTTTTCAGAAGTGACAGCGTAGGTCATTATTGGTCCGCCTCCAGCAAAGTCTACTCTTCTAACAATAGGATCGTCAGCATCTGGGGGTAAGTCTTGGCGAATTTGCTCTATGGCATTGCGCACATCGTTGGTAGCGCGATCGCTATCTACTGCTAAGTCAAACTCAATTCTAGTTGTGGACACTCCATCATCTACTTCTGAGGTTAGTTTTTCGATATTTCCCAAACCTGCTACAGCATCTTCAACTTTTTTTGTTACTTGAGTTTCTAGTTCTGTAGGACCTGCTCCTCGTTGAGTTACTGTGACTGATACTAAGGGAATATCAATATTGGGTAAGTTGTCTATTCCTAATTGAAAAAAAGACATAAATCCTACTACTGTTAAAACTAGAAACATGACAAGAGTAGGAACCGGTTTTTTTATTGACCAAGCTGATAATTGAAATGACATAGTTAATTCAAAATGTGAAAGTCAAAAATCAAAATTTAAGAGTCTCTATAGCGCTACGCGTTATGGAATAGGGAACACTTAACTGGGAACAGTATACTATCAAAGGGTTTCACGATTTATAACTGTCCGCGCCCTTTGCTTCGACTGCTATATACCAAAATACAAAGTTTTGGCTTACCGAATAATTAATAATTATTAATTAAATACTTTGGTTAAAAGCCTCCCTCCTCCATGGGAAAAAAATGCTAGGATATTTCCTTATATTCAATTCCGTAACGGTTTTGACTAGAGGTAATTATCCATTATCCATTAATGAATTATGGCAATTAGATATTGTGATGGTGTATTCTCTCTAAATACTTAATTATTGGAGTTAATAAGTATCGATTAATATTAACTCTT
>JAAUYL010025744.1_pt1 | contig 14654 bp, 17 predicted proteins | sample 7278011 | NCBI WGS metagenome assembly JAAUYL01 (sample SAMN14350225, study PRJNA611818) | marine sediment metagenome | isolation source: surface marine sediment (1.8m) | place: French Polynesia: Moorea | collected 2018-08 | reverse complement strand
TGTCAGGACTTTAACAACTTGAATGGTTGGTTGGACTCGGCTACATATACTTACGTAGCTATACCCACATATGACTGAGTATGTTTTCTGCCTTCATTGCGGCTCTAGTAAATACATAGGGCCTGTGTCTTGAAATACAGAGAGGCTGAGAAAAATCTTCCGGCTTTCATTGATGACTCGTTTAGCGACAACTATGGACACATGGTACGCGCACACACATCCATATAAATACTATACTGTATAGAAATCTGTAGCTATGTACGTCCATACATGGAGGGAGTTTTACAGTTTTGCGCGCAACCAAAGAAAAAGTTGGAGCCGCGGCCTCGCGCGATTTCAGCCTCGAGACTTTCGGAAAGTATCACTGTGCACAAGACTTTCATTGAGTCAACACACGTTAATAACGCTACCGTTGTAATAACAATAATCAACATTGCGTTGATAGTCAATGAATCACCGACGGTTGTGTTGACACACTTTATACCGAAAAGGTTATGGCGAAATATGGTGAATGCATAAGTCAAACAAAGGCCAATCAATGACTCAGAGCAAAAATTGAACCACCACCCGCTAAGAACTCGCAGTTTTGTTTGTGAAACCCGACGACGAACATGAACGTGCTACATTTCTACTCGGTGATCTTCTTGATTATCGCGACCTTGGCGGCCTCGAACGGAGGCCAGGCGGCAGCCTCAGTCTCGGGAGTCTGCGGGGACGAAATCAGCACCGACCGGTATTGGTCAGAAAAGGAGAAGGCTTGCGTCCCTTGCACAAGATGTCACGACGTCCGGAAAATCACGCTGATCGGATGCTCGCCCGTGAAAGACACAGTCTGCGGCACCATTTCAGACTTAAGGTAAGAATGAAGACTCTCTCTCTCTCTCTCTCTTATGTAGCAAAGATCGATTGCGTAGTCTAGATTCAGATTGGAGGTGAGAGTGCTTCTGGCAGGTTCATAGTAGACAGCTCGTTCTTTCCCCTTTAACATTCATTCTTACTCGCCTCTTCTCACGACCCTTATGAATGATAATACGAGCTTCGGAGCTCAGAGATACCAATCCTATTACTTACTTCCTTACAAGGCTACTCGAGACTATAGTGTAGATAGAAAGGGTATGATTGCAATGCCTTCCATTCATAAGACATAGACACTTACATATGCACGTCTCTGTGAAAAATTGGAAGATGGATCGCGAGGCTATTTTTATCGCCCCCGCAATGAAGTTACGCATAAACTGATCATCTACTTACATGTACTTACGGTGTTGCAGGAACAAGTTCCTTTTCAAAAAGAAAAAGGACAACAAGCGAAGTAATGGAGGAGGAGGGGGAGGCGGTGGAGGAGGTGTGAAGCGAGGGCATGTCGAAATTGGCGATGTCAAAATCGTGGCACAACCAATCGCGACCTCAGAACCGGAAGTGACCGACGACGTGGTCTACGGGAAGGCCAAGTACAAGGCACCACGATACCAGCGGAGGCCGTACCAGCCGACGCGACAAGTCCGGGAGAAGGTCAAAAATGAGGCCCAAAAGAAGAGCGAGTTCTTGAAGAGCCTCCAGGAGCTCGAGAAGATCCCGGTCCGGCCTCGCAAGAAGAAGATCGACGCCGATCTTCGGGGAGGCCGGGATGGCGGCGGCCTCGCCGGGGTCGGGCCCGCCACTTCCGGCGACGAGGTCGACGGCAAGATTCACTTCAACGTGGAGGAGAACTTCCGCCGAGGCCGCGGCGACCTCCTACACCAGGACCTCGAGTTGATCGAGCAGAAACTGTTCAGGGTAGGTTATTTTATTACTTCCTTCCGAATCCCATCCGCCGCCATACCTTACAAATCGCAAATCGAATCGACCTTAATGCACAGTGACGTAATTGGACTTGGCTTACCACACCATACCAGTGCAATTTCTATGGCCACACTGTGCTTTTAGAAGCCTCCCTTTTCTCTTTCTCTCTCTTGGGCAATAAAATATATAACGTCAAGACATGGCGTCACCGATAATCAAATGACAGCTACTTATCTTGATAAACGGCTTACTTAAAAGAGTCCACTTTCAAAAATTAATAGCCTGGGAGCCGATTTTTAACAGTTTGGTCATTAATTTATTTAGGAAAATGATGATGTCGCCACCTCGACTGACTCGGCCTCCAATTCAATGGACAACAACAAAAACTCTTGGCTGTACACAACAACAACGAGGTCGACGACACAGCCTCCGCAATTGCCGACGACCTCGGAGATCCCAATGGAAGAATGGTTCAATGGAAATAAAGGTATGCCCGAGGCCACGAGGTCGCCGGCGGCCTCGCAAAATGACAACCAAGACGAAGATGATGATGATGCCTACGTTTTGACCGGGGATGGCAGCGCCAACTACGGTTACACCGACACTGACGACGACGGCAAGATGTTCTACGAGGACGCGGTCGCGGCCTCCGACCATGCCTACGCATACAAGGACAACGAGCCCAACGTCTACGGGGCGATCGTCCAGACCCCCGAGGGTGCCGTGAAGGCCGAGGCCGACTCCAACCACCCCGACGAATTCGGGCTTTTGACAAGCCTGCTCTTCCGAAAAGATGCCAAAAAGTAAGGCATTTTAATTAGTAGTTGTTATGTTTTACTTCATGTATGAACTTTTTGCAGTATTGTGTCAGAAAAACCCTCCGACTCTAGCAAGAGTAGCAGCGACAGTGATCAGTCCTCCTCCTCAAACTCCTACTTGGAGATCAAGCTCAGCCACATCATGGTGGTCGTGGGCTTCTTCATCGGCTTCGGCCTCGTGTTCCTTGTCGCCATCGCCTACACAAAATTCCATCCCAAAGCTCCGGGTAGGCGCAGCTTCAAAGTGCTCGACAACGCTCATCACAACCAGGGTAAGTGTTATTTCATTTTTCATACCTAAGTAGATAGATATACATAGAATCCAGATATACTTATATGGAAACTTGAAAGCCAAATTACATTCTTACACACCCACTTGAAAACTTGTTACCTTGTTGGCACTTTTCAAAGCTCTTACTTTTACTTGTTAGAAGCCAACAAGAGCAATAAAACTTCTCCTCTGCCACAACGCCCCCACAACCTTCACCTATTTACCTAACGCGTAACGTATTCAGTTTGCATGAATGCGAATGCGCTGGCTCGAGCGGGAGCACAACTTTTGGGTCGCCAGTTCTACCTCGCACAACCAAGCCTGCATCCTTCCAAAGGTAGTTGTTAGCAATAGCCAGCCTTCAAAGCCTTTCAAGTTTCTCTCTCACTCATTGTATAACGTCCCTCTTCTTCTTCCCCCCTGCCCAAAGATGATACCCCACAACACAGGAGCTTCAGCATTGATTTCTATTGCCGAGATCAAGGCCTCAAACTAGCCTTTGAAAAGTAGTTTCTCTTCCCGGCACAAACAAAGCAAAGCAAGCAGCCCCAAAAGAAGCTCTGGGCTTTGTTGTAGCGGTAGAATAGAATGTCTACCCTTTGGCCTTTAAAAGGCCGAAAAGGCCAAAGGTCACAACTCATACTAGCTACTAAAGAAAGTTGGGCTGGATGCTGTCGTTGTGTAGCTCCCGTGGGAGTGCCTCGTCCTCGACTCCTTCCTACTTATAGCGACGACGACAACATTTACTATTTATCGGGTGACAAACTTTGTGACAGCAGGCCACTTCTCTCCATGTATTTATATCTCTGGTCAGAGGGAAGGCATGCTATCTTTAGTTTCTTGAGACTCTCCCACTACCTCCTCCGCCTATGGCCTCACCTCACCCTGTTGACAACAGCAAATTAAAAATGCAACTACACGCACACTTCCTTGATGAAAAATATGTTAAATATCTTCTCTTTTTTGCACAGGCGGGACCTCTGGCTCTGGCGGTGACACGTCGTCGTTGTCCTCGCACAACTCTTCCTTCCTGCAAACGGACTCGAGGTTAACCAGCCTCGCGGCCTCGCCACTCCTCTCCCAAGCTCAAAGTCCGCAGCCTCAAAATCAAAGGTCACCGGCGGGAGGTTCGTCGCCACTACAGACACTCAACCGTGAAGGTGGGTGAATACTTGGATAGATTATAAACAAGAGACCTTTGTGGTCAGAAAAGATCGAGAGTAGAAAATTGCGTGGGAGGCTAGCGGCATTAGAGAGGCATTGTTCAATGCACTTTCGTCTCCGTTTGTTGTAGGAACTTCCTGTCCTTTGAGAAATGGCTTCGTCGTCGTCAAATATATTAAATGGAATTTTGTGCTCTTTTCAGTTTGCGATCCGCGCGTCTTGAACGAAACCGACGACGGCAAATTAAGCCCCCATTCAGCCTATGTCGACCGCAGAGGCCGCACCGTCCTCAGACCATCGAGGGAGCTGCCGGTGTGAATTCTTTGAGGCCGTGCCCAAGAACAAGAAGAGGTTGACAAACGACTAAAAAACTTGTACCTTTTTCCAAACCATGCTGCAATTTTGTGTCCAGACAAATGCTAAGTCTACTAATAATAATATTCATCCTTTTCGGTCCTATGCTTCGTAACTTAACATCTACTGTAAGCTGTTAAACTTTAATGGAACACTACGAATAATTACCATTATAACATATTGTCAAAAGTGAACTTCTACTCAGTACATGATATATTTTTTAGCATTAATTCTACAAACAAAATAAGTAGACATTAAGAATGAAAGATCTAAGCTGCCATTGACTATATATTTGGCAATATTTTTGGACGTGATGTCGTATGCACAACGAGTGAAAGTTGTTAATGAATAATTCTGAATTTTGTTATGGAAATAAATAAATTGACTCGTGAAAAAAGTGTATAATTTTTTTATTGCTTAATCACAAGCAACAAAGTCAAGTGATGTTTTAACCGTGTTTCGACGCGTGACACACCGATAAAACGGCATGAATTTCAAAAGGTTGATAGCGACATTTGTTTGTTCAAAAATCAAGGCAATAAAATCATGGCTTTGAGTTGACCTATACGTTTTTCTAGCGAAGCAATTTTTTCCCTTTTTTTGCGCTCGTACTTTTGAATTTTTTCCCTTGTACTTGGCTCATTTTATGTCTTCTGTAACGAGACGGAAAAAATACTTTTTATTGCTCTCCGGAAAAAATTAACTTTTAAGGTAATTGTTTGAAATAAGTTTTCTCTCACTGTTAACTCGCGTCGTCATCGAAAAGTGTGAAAAATATATCTCAAGCACTTAACTCACAAGTACGAGTAAGTAAATAGAATTCAGAATTCACGAGTGTTTGAACTCGAGTCGTACTATTCGGACAGAGAACCCAAGAGTGCATTATGAAATAGAGTAACATGCCTGAGACTCCTAAGGCCTAACCTCTGTAATGTTTGACAACGTTGTTTTGCGCGAACTATAGGTCGGTGTGGGCTCAAAATTCGAGTTACATAAGGATTGAAAATATTTTCATTCGAAATCACGCGAGGCTGACATGCATTCCAATTTTCCGAAAATACGGAAAATTCACTGAATCGGTTAAGCATACGAAAAATTGACGCAATTCTAATATTTGCACAAACATTGACCGTAATTACACATCCCGTTAGATACAATGAGTCCATACGTTGACAAATATTTTTGTTTGCATGTATGGCGAGTGTCTACGCGCATGATATTTTTTGGGGTAACGTCACACAGGCCCTGATATCCACATGCGATGCCCTTAATTCAGAATTCTTTTGAATTGGGAATATACAGTATACCTGCACACAAGTTTATTATCTTATTCTCAAGAATGATATAAATGAGCGCGCCCAGAACCTGACTTCACAACAGTCGCCCGGTCCACTACCTTTTGAACACATTTGCCGGTTAAAACTTCATACAATAATTCCAATAATGGGTGACATAGAAAAGAGAAAAGAAATTGAGGCTGAAGGTGAGCATGAGGACAACAGCTCAACATGGCTGTCAAAGGCCATGGCCTTTTTGAAGGTCGTTGCCATCGTTGGCTGTCTTTACTTTTTCATCTGCTCCTTGGAGATCTTGAGCTCGGCTTTCCGACTGATAGCAGGGTCTGCCACAGGTAAACTTTTGAAAAAATCATGGAACAACCATATGACCAATATTCTTGACATTTCAGGAGAGCTATTTTCCTTTGCTGACAACCCTTTGGTTGGCCTCATGGTTGGAGTCTTGGGTACAGTCCTGGTTCAGAGTTCGTCGACCTTCACTTCCATCATTGTGGCTGCCGTAGGATCTGGAGGTATGTCTTTCATTGAATGATTAATAATGCACCTTTAACAAGGACATTTTCTGTGTAGCCGTCAGTGTTGAAAATGCTGTGCCTATGGTGATGGGAGCCAACATTGGCACGTCGGTGACCAACACCCTGGTGGCCATGACTCAGATCGGGAACAAGCACGAATTCAAGAGAGCCTTCGCCGCTGCCACCGTCCACGACATGTTCAACTGGAGCACCGTCATCGTCCTCTTCATGATCGAAATCGTGTTCAATACCCACTTCTTGCTAAAGTTGAGCGACATCCTTGCCGACGCACTCATTGGCCAACATAGTGATGGCAACGAGAATCTGGAGATCGAATTGTTCAAGGCCATTGTGGACCCTTTCACAGACAAAATTATCAAGGTACGAGTTTGATGAAACCATGACAAGCAAGTTCTTTTCCTTGGTAGCAATTAAGGATATCTCTCAAGTGCTTTGCTTACAAGTATTCAACGTTCTCAAAGTCTCTATTTTTATTTATTTCCAGTTAAACAAATCTGTTCTTAACGAATGGGCTGTGGGCGGATGTGAAGATTGCAGGTAAAAATGGAAAACATTGATCATAACAAATTCAATTTTTTATCTGAACCATATTTAGGTTGCTCAAAGTCTACTGCGACAAGGACGAGCTCGGGAACGTCGTCGAGTCAGAACAGTCCGAGTGCAACTTCTTGTTCAACTTGCCGGAATTGAGCGACGCGGCCATCGGCGGCATTTTGCTCGCAATTTCCTTGCTCGTTTTGTGTGGTGCGTTAATGGCAATGGTGAAGCTGATCAACTCGTTGCTTCAAGGTAAATTGAAAATATCCATTTGTTATCAAGTATCCAGATTTTATATTGAGATTTCCTTCAGGAAAACTGGCTCACACAATGAGGAGAGTAGTGAATCCCAAGTTTAAGTCTGAGATCACCGCGTACCTCTACGGCTATGTCAACATCGTCTTTGGTGCAATCATGACATTTATCCTCCAATCCAGCTCGATTTTCACGTCGTCATTGACACCACTGGTAATTGTATTTCCAGTAATGTCATAGGAACATTGCATTAAAAGTATGTCTCTTGACTAATCCAGGTTGGAATCGGATTGATTGAGGTTGACACTGTCTATCCTCTGTTTCTGGGATCAAATATAGGCACGACAGCTACATCGTTCATCGCAGCCTTGGCCGGAGGATCTAGCGGAAACATCCTGGATTTCAAGCACCGTCTCCAGACCTCCTTCGTCCACCTGTTCTTCAACATTATCGGCATTGCCATTTTCTATCCCATTCCTTTTATGAGGTAAACAAACGAATACTGCTCAAGACTTCGGTTGTTGACTAAAATACCTTTTAGAATTCCATTGCCACTATGCAAAATGTTGGGAGAAACTACGGCAAAGTACAGATGGTTTGCTCTGGTCTACATTCTCGCCATGTTTTTCGTCCTGCCCGGAACTTTGATGGGACTGTCTTTCATTGACGACAAGAATATCGCCCTCTACGTCGGAGTGGCCTTGATTTTTGCCATTGTGGCCTTCAGCACCATTGTCAACTCGATGCATCACCACGAAAAGGCCAGGCAATATCTGCCTGAGGTACTTCAGGACTGGGAATTTCTGCCCAAACCCCTCCATTCCCTGGGTTTTTACAATAGGTAAGGAGATTTCAACAGCAACTTAATAATGGAATAATCACGCAACCTCTCACGACCTTAATTCTTTGCAGGTATGTTAGCAAAATCCCCTGTTGCAAAAAGTGCACAGATGTCGATGACGACGAAGATGTCGAAATTGTAGAAACTCCAGATTCAAAAAGCAGGGAGACTGACGGAATTTTCAATCCGGCCTTCTCGATAAAGGACGAGACTTCAGCAGAGAAATCGTGATAAAACTTTTTTTTTCATTTTTGAGGAATCTCTTCTTTTTCTTGCAATGTCATTTGCCATATGAATTATGCACACATTCTGCTGAAAAATCTGCTCAAAAATACTTCTCCTTCTATTCGCATTTCTATAAGTGACCAATAATAAATATCTATATGATAATTCAGAATGCATCAAGTCTCGATTTGAATACGCATAGAAAAAAGTGCTAAGTGTTTGAACAGGACATTCTAGCCTGCCTAATGATAATTTATGTACAATGTAGCATAAATTTTATGCCGCCTCCTTATTGTCCTTAAAATAAAACACGTGAACACCAAGCAGTCGTCGCTAAACATATTCCCAGACAGACTTTACTTTGTTGGGGTCCATAAAAAGATGGGTATTTCTTAGCATTGTAAAACGAAGTGTAAGTACATGTACAATTGCACTCTTCTTCTGGCTCCTAATTGGCTGCTAGGATATGGTCAACCAATGAGGAAACAATGGGTAGTAGTTGAATACTGTATATGAGGCAAACCTAACGTTGCCTAACAGATCTCTGCATGTCTGCTATGCTCTACGTTTAGATATGTTCTACCCCCAAGGAGAAGGTGCATGCAAGGTCAACTTGTTACATGCCTTCAAAAGTGGCGCTAATCAACTGCCCATTTTTCGGCTCCTGCTTAAGGATCCAATGCCATTATTAGCAGTTGAAAAGGGCCTCTATGAAGACAAGACTTCCTAGAACACACCTGGCTATAAAGTGCGTTTCGTTCGCAACCATAAGTACTAGTACATACGAAAGGGTCATATCATTTTGCAGGGTTACGCAGAGTTGATGTTGATACTATTGAAGAAGAATTTTATTAATAAGTTCCCTATAAAAACACTCCTCTCTTTTTATGGGAGCTTAATGGAATTTCAGAAGAAGTTTACCACATCAAAGCGAATCCTTGGTTCTTAATATATGGTTGATATGGCGACATTAAGAGCTTCCTTCCTGCAAGAGTCATTCAATGGAATTAAGGAGAAAAAAGGATATTAATTAGCTATTTTCACTCGAAAACTGCTCTCAGGAGGATGTTTAAGGATTTATTTTTGAATGAGGTCAAAGTGAGGAAAACAGGTTGAATTTATGCTTAATCATGCTCCATTCATATGCGCATGGAAAAATATTCAACATTTTTTGGCCAAACTTTTGATGTGTAACAAAAGCTCATTCCTTCGTACTTGTGACCTTCAGCCAGACCTAAATATTGCAGTCTGAAAAATCTGCTGCTTAAATTTTTTCCTACTTTTGTTTTTGCAATCTCCCCATTTCGATACGCCAATTTGCAATGAATTTTTGATTGATCATCGAGGGGTATAAGGCGCTAAATATGCATTTTTCAAAACAAAACTTTTACAAAAAGGGAAAACCAAAAAACATCGTGATGTTGGTTTTTAATTTCGTCAAAATTAAAGGTGATTATCGCCTCAAAAAGGGCTTTGCAAAATATCTACCCTGTAAATTCGTGTACGCTGGTGACATTACTCGTAATTTTTGAAGTAGAATTTTAATTTTCAAAAGATTATCGAAGTACACAATCAACCTAATAATTAAATATTTTACTATTTAGTAATCTGCTTTCATTTTTGTTGGCTTAATTTGGTTAAATTACGCAGTTGAAAAAACCGACTTGGGTAATTATCATAACGTCGAATAATTTTGAAATACTTCCTGACAACGAAAACGGTGGCTGCACAAACACAAAACGATTTTAAACGAGAAGTTCGAAAGGAAGCTTTTCACAATTTACTCAATACAGGGAAAAACACCAAAAAAATCAAATTAATGCGCAATAAAATCGTTTTACCAAGTATCTCTCACTTTAGAGAGGGCAGATTTCAATAACAGCCTACGCAGACTTCACTTTACAACAGGTTGCCATTTTTGATTTGCAGGGCTGATCAACGAAAAAAATCCAGAATCACTTAAGGAGAGACGTGCATTGTATACAATGACTTTACGTATAGCTTGCATCAAGTTAATGCAAAGGGACAGATTGTCAAATGGTCGTTTTTTGTTGGTGAAATATCTGAGCCATTATTTTCCAATAATTTTTCCGTCTTAAGAAAAAAACTTTAGCGATCATCTATGCCTTTTGTATCTTTGTGGCTCCGATTTTTCAAAAGCAAAGCCAATCTGGTAAAACAACATAACATGTTTTTCGGTTTCGACGGTGGTGATGCTAGATTTGTTGCTGAGGTGAGTCATCTTTTTATTGTATTGTGAGGGGACTAATTTTCTAGTCGGTTGACGACCTTTTTTTTGCATGGAATATCAACAGCTCGCAGGAGTCAGGACATGTCAAAATGAATAAAAAAGGCGGTGTGTTTTATTTAAAATTGGCCACTTCTGCATCAACCAGGGAAAGATCGGGATAACACCCAACATTACAGGGGGCGAATATTACTACCGTGTATGGGAATTTAAAACAGCACATTATATGTGTCCAATCAGTTTGTCATCGAGAGGGATCAAGTTGGAAGGGTCTTTGGACATTTAGACCCTAGATAGAAAAAAACTCCTTCTGGGCGAACGATAATAGCACAGTAATCCCTCTTATAAGGCATCCCTGGCTCCACATAGCTTCCAGCCTACGATATTTTTTGACTGCACTTGTAAGTAAGAAGGTGCCCATATCTACCTTTTTAAAAAAGTAATGCGCAGAACTTTTATGTAATAACCAAATAAACAAGAAGGCCTAGCAATGTAAATAGAGTTAAGTACTTGTGATCTTCAATCAATGACCATTTTCATTCTAAGCTTAATGAATGCCATTGTCTCACTCATAATTAAACAATAACTTAAGCTAGGCTTCCCTAATCAGTGATATCATACTTGGAACTTCCCGTGAATTTTGACGTTTTTTTACAGCGTCGAGCAAATGCTTTTTAATGCTGACCGATTGCAAGCCATTTTGCATGAGTCAGCTTTGATAAAAACGTGCTTTTTTCGTTTTGGAAAATTGGCGGGACAAAAACAAACAGTTTGTGCTCTCATTTTTGCGAGACACCTACCTCGTCAAGACTATTTTTTTTGTGGTTTTTCTACAATTTTTAGAAAACACCCTGTAGATACATGCATGTGTAGTTAAAAGCTGTTTACTAGTGGTACTACATATTAAGTAAAGTCACTGCCAAAACGTACAGGTGCCTCAGGACTCTAAGCGAGGAGTGCCCGCTCATGCTTTTGGGTTACGCACACCGATTCAACCAGAGACTCAAAGTCAAACTGGCATTGTGGGCCTCTGAAAAAGAACCTGAGAAACAATCATCAGCATAGTGTTAAATTGAAAAATAAGTGTCAAAACATCAAAGACCCGACCTCTATGAATCTCTCGGCCGAGAAGAATCTAGAGGTTTCAGCCCCCAAAACTTTTGTCGAACACATGTGTCCGAGCTCTGCGACCTGAAGCCTAGAACCCAGTTTAGTAATACACTGAGAGGTAACCTCTAAACACTGAAAATGTGAAGTCAAAATCGGTTTGTTTGTTGTGGTAAATATGCTTTGCCAATATCGGCCGTGATTTGTGAGAAGAGGTGTACTTTATAATGTAATGAATAAATCCATGCTGTGCCGTGTTACTATCTAAGTGTCTGCTGTACCAGGAAAAAATCATTGAAACAAATCAAGTGCTCTGTGCTTGTCAGATGGAAAGACGTAAGCAAAACCAATTGAGTTAAAAAGTGTACCTACGAGTCTATCCTTAATGAAGAGGAATACTACTACGTAAGGCAGCAAAAAAGTACAGAAAAGTACTTTGCCAACCATGGATTCAAGAATAGGACTGGACTACATTGTCGAAAATGCCGAGTACACGACGAAACTTGGTGCAGGTGAGATTTGCGATTATAAGTAAAATGATTGAAAAGGGATTATATTTTTAGACAATGTTCTAGTGTCTGTCTATTCAGCAATCTTTGGTTTTCAATAGACACACATCAAAGGGATGGGTCTTAATAATAGAATATAGTCTGCACACACATGAGATGCTCATATGGTATATAGGCATATGTGGAGGGATTGAGGAGGAGGAAAAAATATGGCCTTGATTTTTGAATTTGCTGCTCTAGAATAGAAATACAAATTCATGCCCACTACCCGAATGCCAAGACAGCGTAGTCTGCAGTCTAAGGTTTTGCCATTTAGTCTCGTATTTGAAAAGTTAAAACGCAAAACCAGCATTCTTTCACGTGGGTTGACATAAATAAACAGAGACTGCGAGATAGCTAAATTGACACTATGTGTTTTTTGATGGAAAAACTAGCTGTTTGTAAAAAATTCAATAGCAATTTTAAACAACTTATGACATGCCATAAAGATTTCAAATCTACACTTGCAGCAAATGAAAATAGTAGATATTTTCACACCCCAGTATGTTTACAAATATGATGTGTATCAGGCAAGGGATGTTAAATAAAACCTTGCAAAATGTGTCGAAAATTCGTGTACCAAAAATGTAAAAATTCTGGCCTTGGGTTAGGGGAGGAAAATTGTGAAATTATTCCAAAATTCGAAGCGTTTGAGGCCACCAAAAAGTTACCATACCTACCTATCTAGATATTTTTAATTTCCTTAACAGCATAAGCCACATTTACAATTAAGCGGCTAAGAGCCCAATTTCCTGTACAACAGACCATTGCCTAACAAAATAATGGATATTTTTTCGATCTTGATTCATTAAAACAACCATGTCGTATATTGTTTCATGAAGGAGGGAGACAAGTAAATTGATATTATTGAGCAGCAGACCCTGTATGATGCTTCTAATATCCGGGTCAAAAAAGCCGCCACAAAATACCAAATACAAAATGGCGGAAAACCTAATTGTTAGATTGACAAAAGATGATGATGATCTGTCAGATCCTGTCGGAAAACATCGATCGCACAAGAGCAAGCAAACAATTAGAAGAAATACAAATCTAAGCTTTTTGTGGTGAGGCCACCCACAAAAAATATTAATTGATATTTGACACCTCTCTACGTCTGTCTGGTTTTCTACTCTATAAATTAGAGTCGAGACACTGAACAGATGAATTGCCATTCCCACTTTATAATTGAAAATATTTGCAGCGTTTCTGCTGAGCATTGCACGTCATTAATTGCTCACGATACAACAATTATTTTGCCTTTAAAAGTGTTCGTTTCAATGGCATTTTTAGTGGGTCTCAAAATTGGATTAATCGTCCGTGAAGTCAGTCAGGGCCTACAACATTATTTACAGTTCTCTTTTAAACTTGAACTTCAAGTTTAGGCAAGAGTTTAATCATAATCATAATAATGCAATGCAACAAAAAATGACACCCATGCTGGGTGGGTGACCTTAACCCAGCATTATCTAAACATCTGCAGCTTGAATGTAATGAAATGATTGTCTTTTCCAGCTCTTGACACGACCAACGTGCAGGTCAAGAAGCAAGTCTTCGAGCTGCTGTCAGCTTTGTGTGTCTACAGTGCCGAAGGCTACAGTCGAGCCTTGGAGGCTCTCGAGCATTACAAAACGTTCAGATCGGAGCGATACAGATTCAAACTGGTCGTCGACGAATTGAGGAACGCCAAGACCGCCGAGTACAAGACCGTCCTGCTGGCCTTCATCAACTGCCTTATTATCTCCACACCTCAGCTCAAGGTAGATTAACCTTCATTCTTCTCTCTTGGACTTTAAAAATAATCACACATAGCTACATATTCATGCATAGCACATGTGTGTACCCCACTAAGCAGACTCACACGCGTCCGGTGATCAGTGCTCGAGCTTGACAGGGGCCAATCTTTTAGACCATTAATCATGGCGGAGTTGAGCAGCCTGTATACTCAATGTTTAAAGGCATAATACTCCTAACCATATCTACAAAAAGGGGCGGAGGAGTGCAAATTAGTCTACCTACCCCGACCCCGGAAATACCCTATATCTGGCATTAAAACCGCCATTTCCTTTTCTCTGTGTATTGCAGGATCGAAACCGGGTCAGGAACGAGTTCATCGGGCTGAAAATCCTCGACGTTCTCAACATCTTGAGGAGCAAGAAGGCCGACGGCGATCTTGTCGTCCAGATTGATGTCTTTGACGAGCAAAAGGAGTCCGACGAGGCCCACGTTGAAGGGCCCCACGGGGTTGACCTCAGCTCCCACCTGGACGTGTTCTACTCCATCCTGAAGCAGGTCATCGACACCCCGCAGGAGATCCCGTTCCTGAGCATCCTCCAGCACTTGCTCAGGATTGATCCCAAAGATGCTGTGAGTGACATGATCTGGGACACGGCCGAGAGGCTGGTCCACAGGGCCACCCTGTTGGAAAACAAGGACGACTGCGCCCGCCTCCTGAGAGCTCCAAGTCAGCACAAGAACCTCAACCGGCTCAAGTCTATGGACAATGGCTTGAGGAAGCAGAGCATAGAATCAGGGGGTGCGTCAAGCCCGCCCCCCCGCCCCCCCGCCCCCCCCCCCCCCCCCCCGGCCCCGGGGGGGCCCGCCGCCCCCGCCCCCCCGGCCGGGGCGGGGGGGGGGGGCCGCGCCGCCCCGCCCCCCGACCAGGCCCCCAAC
>JAAUYL010038813.1_pt1 | contig 14659 bp, 29 predicted proteins | sample 7278011 | NCBI WGS metagenome assembly JAAUYL01 (sample SAMN14350225, study PRJNA611818) | marine sediment metagenome | isolation source: surface marine sediment (1.8m) | place: French Polynesia: Moorea | collected 2018-08 | reverse complement strand
TGAAGTAAGCTTTCACCAAATCCAAAGCTTTGTAGGAACAATGGACAATGAACAAGACAATGCAACTAGTCAGGATCTTGACTTCAAATCTAAGAAATAGCTCAGCAGCTGGAAACTCTTCAATGTTTCTCCCAGTACCCCTGAAACGCAGTCCAAGAAAAGTTGAGCTAACAGTGGTTTCAAATGACTGCCCTCCTACCTGTATATTACAACACCCATTTCTTTAGTGGTCAGTTGCTGCCAGGCAAACCAGGTTCCCAGGAGCAAATTCAGGAATGGAAGGTAGGTTCCGAAAAACTCATCATTCAAAGGGACCATCCTCTTCCAGACCTTGTCCATTAGTATTCTTAACAAAAGAGTTTCTGATGCCACTAGAAGAATGTGATTGACAATGGCAACTCTGCCAAAAAAGTAGAGGTAAACCAAGGGTGTCCAAGCTGGACCCATGAACTCATTCCACAAGGAATACATGGTAAAGAAGACATTTTCAAACAACAAGGTGGCCCAGATTGAAGTGAAAAGCTATAAAAAAGTCATTTCATCAATGTTGAAGCTGGCAGTGAATGTCTTACCATGTCAATCAAGTTCCTTTTCAATGGATCTCCACCATTTATCTCAAAGTCAATGATGCCAATCAGCAATGGATTGCCAAGAATTTGGCACAAGAAAAAGTAGCAGAGAAAAATTCCCTTAGCTGTATTTGGATTCATCCTGCTAAATGTAAGTATCTTCAAACTGAACTTAGATAAGTTCATTTGCGCAGTAGTTATTCTTTTCCTGTATAATATTGGAAGTGGGAGTCAAATATTTTAATTTTTCGGAGGTGACAAAAAATTATACAAAACCGTCTTATTTAGGTGCATTTTAACTAACGCAACAATATGCAACTATTTTTATAATATTACGAAAACGTCCTTATGTAAGTAAGTACTTAAGTCGGAGTTCCTGTTTTAGCAAACTGCATCAATGTATGTGGGAATGCAAAATTAAAAAAAGTGTAAAAAACTGCGCTTGTTTTGCCACTACTCTTTTGCCACGTTCATCTATGGCGCTCTTCACTGGTTTCAGTGTATTTACCTCAGTTTCAGTGTGAATATGCCAAAAACTTAAAACAAATTTACTCATAAGAAATCATTTTACACTGAAACTGAGGTAAATACACTGAAACCAGTGTAAATGACATTCATAGATGAACTTGGTATTTGACATTTAACAATAGATTATTGACCGGAACCAAATATCTTGGCCAATCTATAAAAAGTTGGTCTATTTATTGTCATGGAAACGATATTTTACACATATTTAGGTACAAATGGTAATGTCATAATTCAACCTCAGAGCTTACATTCGCTCACATCAATATTTTTCATCCCAATGAAGGAAATGACCTGAACATGTATGCATCCAATTGATCTTGGAGACCCATGAGCAAGTCATTTTGTTCCTTGATTTTCTGCATTAACCTGTTCCTCTGGACAATCCTCTGCATTCTTTGTGGTTGATTGTCCTCAATTTCAAACATGATCTCATGCCGCTTCGCCTCCCTCTCCTCCCAGAGCTTCACTTCAATCTGCTTCAGTTCAGCTTCAAGCTCTTCATTTTCCTTGTCCTTGGCTTTGCAAGCATCCCTGACTTGCTCAAGTTCATCCTCAAGCTGTTTGAGTCTGTTCTTCAGGTACTCCTCTGAAGCTCTTGCAGCCCTAATAAATGGAAAAAAACTTGATTTAAACAGGAATCTACTGATGCAAGCTTGTCCTAACCTGTCAAGGATTGCATATTCTTGAGCCAAGGTTGGTCTGTTGAAATGCTCTCCAGCTTGCAATGCATGACGGCTCTCCTTGGACAACTATTGAATTTTATATAGAATTAGATGACAATGTCAAAGTTGCAATGCAACATGTGATTTGATTACTTTTGTCTGCTGGATCTCGGTCCACTTGGCTTGCAGGTCCTCGTATTCCATGGTCAGCTTTTCCTTCTCCCAATGGAGCAGTCTGGTTCCACTCCTGAAGTCTTTGCTCTCTGTCATTGCAGAGAGCTTAGATTCTCCCAATCTCTGTTTCAGATGTCAAAGACAAGCTTGTTATTACTTTTTTATTACTTGTGGAGTACCTGGATATCCTGGTTGAGTCTGGTGATCACTGATTCGGTGATCAAAACTGCTCCTTGAAGGTGCGGTGTCATTGTTGGCGGTGTCACTTCCAACTGTCCTTGAGTGACTGCTAGGACAACCTCAGTGTTGTTCAGCTTGTAGTTTCTGATTTGTCAAAGTCATTGACATAGCCATTGAAGCTGATATGATATTTTGCTTTACCTGTCTTTTCTCCAAGATTCCAGGCCTTCAATGGCATCCACTAGGTCCTTGGCGCAATCATTGGACATCTTCTCTCTTTCGTAGACTGTCAGATCCGTCTCATAAATGTCTGCATCCAATGCTCTGATCTTTTCCTCCGACTCGATCTTTTTCCTCCTGATTTCACAAAGGTGCTTCCAGGACTCCTCGTCAATGTTTTCTGGACAATGGGCTGGTTTGTCAAGCTCGTCAAGGGACATTGCCATGGCAACTCCAGCAGCGGGAGTCTTCTTGAGCATTGTTCCCCTGAACATGTTGCTCATCTAAAGAGGATATAGAATGACATTGCAACTTCAACATTGATGGATGTTTTGACCTACCCTCTCTAGAGCAGCAGCAATGGACTTGGCCTTCAAATCTCTGCCAGTCCTGGATGTGTATGACATACCAGAGGACAGTGTGTCTTGCCTGGCATCTTTCCTGGTATGCAGATCCAGTTTGTTGTCCACGTCAGGACTCAAACCTTTTGGTCTTTTTCTGCAAGTAAAGACCAGAATGAAAGGCTTTTAGTTTAATGTTGACAGGAACCACTTACTTGAAGCACTTCATGAGTGCTTCCAGCTGATTGAATCCAAGGCCTGGGAACTCCTTTTTAAAGTTCTTCTCAAAGCTCTTGTCAATGTCAAGGAGCTGATCCCTCTTTGACTTCATTTCGTCCAGGATTTTTCTGCCATTGACCAGATCTGTCTCTGCGTCCTCCTTCATCTCTTCCTTTGTTTGAATGTCTTTCCTAACACAATGACAATCATGAGTTAACATTGTCAAAACTGACACGAGAGAACTTACAGGAGCTGTTCCTCTTCTTTATCCATTCTGTCCTGGATGGACAGCTTACGGTCATACATAAGGATCTTCAACTCTTCAGCAAGGATGCACTTTTCAATGGCCAGTCTCTTCTTGTAGAGATCCAGGAGTTTGGCGTCAAAGGACTCCACTGCCTCCCTGATCTTTCGCTTCAGGTCCACCCTGTCAACTTCCAGTTGTCTCCTGCGAATTGCCTTCCGTTCTGCCTGCTCACTCAGCATGGACTCGTACTGTTCAACGGCGCTGATTTCAGCCGGAGCGTAGTCAACCATGGATTTGCTTGCCATGAATTCAGGTTGGGCAATGTCACCCTCCACTTCAAACTCCCAGCTCTGGATTGTCCTCTGTTTCCGGAACTGACTCCGCTTACCTTCAGCGTCCTCCTCTTCGATGGGTGCTCCATCCTCAGCTGAAAAATAAAGTCTTTGTCAAAGCTGTCAATGACTTTGACATTGATGGACTCACGAGCAGCCGTTGGGAGATCCAATTCTGGATCTTCTGATGGACTCCAATCCAACCTTTTCTCAATGATGGCCTTCTCATTCTTGTCCATGGTGCCAAGTTCAGAAAGGACATTTTTCAGGCTGTCCCTCCAATCGTTGATCTGCCTCATGACATCAGCTTTCAGTCGGTACTGTTCGTCAAAGCTCTTGTTGAAATGATTCTTTAGCTTCCTGACCACTTCCTGCAACCAAATTCATTGCCTTGCCATTGAATGTCTTCCAACATTTTGAAATAAGATATTACTTGTAGCAAGACGATCTGCTGCTTGGCTTGAGTCTTGGTGGTCACCTCCAGTTGGGAGTAGAGCATACAAGATGAGACATCCACAAACTCGTAGCTCCTGCTTCCAAAGAGCCTGTTGTCATTTTGCAGCTTTTGGAGAGCTGCTTGTTGGTTCTGGTGACTACTGCTGATACTGGCTGACCTTTCCCTCTCCCTGGGAGTTGTAATTGTTTCACTGGCAGCCTTGGCCACTTCAAGAGCCAGCTTCCTCTCATTCAGAACTTCCTGAAGCTCATCCACCTCATCAAAGGTCATGGGTGTCATTGGGTAGTTCCTGACAGTGATGCTCTCCTTGATTCCCTGAAACATTGATCACCTTGCAATCACAACAATGATGGAATCCAGAAAAGAAGACCTAACTCACCATAATGCTCCTGCCCTTGACTTCCATGTCGTCCCAGACTTTCTTTCTGATCCTTTGACCAACCTTTTGTCTGGCCATTTGCCAAGCCTTCAATTCCAATCTCAAGTCATCTTCCTTGTCCAGGCCTTCGTCAACTCTCTTTTGCTGCTCCTCCACATCCAGCTCGAATTCATGGACGTCAATCCGTTCAGATTCAGGAAGCTTGTTGTTCTCCTCGAGAAGCTCCGCAACTTTAGCTCTCATGGCAGCCAATTCCTCAGAGACTTCATTGATGTCATTCTCATACCTGAACATTGACCAAACATTGTGACATTAACAGTTCTAAGGCAAGAAAACCATTGGTTCACCTTTTTCTCTCTTGAGCCACTCTGGCCTCCTCCTGTTTGTCATCCCAGCTTGTGACAATGGAGATCGGGTCTGGAACCAAGCCTGGAAGCTCCATCAGCTTGGCAATGAATGGATCCAACTGAGAAGGAGACTGGAGCCTGGCTGGAACCAGTGGACTTTGGGACCTTGGAAATGCCTAAAAACAAAAGCATTGAAAATGAGGGACTTAATGAATTACAAATGCTTACCGAAGGCCTCCTGGAGCTCTCCTTTGGTTGGAACACTTGCAAAGATCCCTTGTTGTTGGAAACAATGATGGTTCCATCAGTGGACTGGTCAGCTCGTACTACTCCTCCAGAATCATAGTGAAACAAGTGGACGGAGGAGGAGGGCTTGTGATTTTCAATATCTGCTGCCTGATATGAGAAGTAACCATCCCTGCCAAACAATGCCAGATGGCCAGGCTTGGCCTTTGCCTTCAGGATCCTGTGAAGGTCTAGCTGATGTTCAGTTGGCTTGCTCTTTGCCACAGCCGAGATCTTATTTGAGTAGGTTTCCTATGATAATACAAGTGAGTTAAATTAATGTCTTTAATTAATTGCTTTAATGCTTACCTGCTCAGGCACTTTAAACTTTGCCAGAACCTTCCTTCTTTGGATCATTGCATAGAAGAACTTGGCATTGTCACTCAAGCAAATCCCAGATGATCTTCCTTTCAGAGTCACAACAAGGAGGACTTCAGCCGTCTTTGCATTCTTGTCGATGGCCAAGATGGTAACCTGAAATCGCAGGGTCCTGAACTGGTTGCCCCTAATATTGTTATGAAAATACCTGATCTCCACTGTTTTTGATCCTGTCACTTTCATTGACCACTCCTGGCTCGTCTGAGGGTGTAGAGCAGAGGCAAAGAGCAGTCTTCTGAACAAAGGACATGTCCAACAACCTAGCAAAAGGATCTCATCAATGTTGTGATTGTTTTTGGATTTACAGTGCCATTGAAAATTACCTGCCATCAAACCTGATGCTCTGGCAGATCTTGAAATAGCCCTCATCCTCTTTAACTTTGGATGGCTCTTCAGCTGGCTTCTCAGTGGGAGACTCTTCAAGGGAGTCTTCTGATGTGGAATCAATGGCAAAACTGGGCTTGAACTTGGGCATTCTCCTGGATCCAGGACCGCCACCTCCCAACTTTCGTCCAGGCATTTCTCTGGAAGTTGCTGGTCCAGCACCAATTACATCATCTTTTTGAGTGTCACATAGGTATATTTTGCCCTAGAAAACAACCATTGACAGACTCTTAAAAAACAAATTGATCATGGTTTAGCATACAAACTCAGTTCCGGACACAAGGAAAAAGTTGCCCATGGTGTCAAATTCTCCTATTTCAAGACAATGAGACTGGACTCGCTTCTCGCCAAAGATGTTGCCTGTCACCCCAATGATTGGATCCTTTGGTTTCTCATCAATGTCCAGCTCTTCGTCTCCACTGAACTCCTCCTCCTCTTCGTCCTGGAGAGCGGCTTGTGGCAGAGTTTTAATGGCAATGGCAACAAAGATCACCCGTCCATCTCTTGTCAAGACAAACAGGATTGGCAACTTGGGATGTGACAGGAGGTTGGTGCACTTCATCTTCAAGTCGATCTTCCAGACCTGTGACCAATAATGACATTGCCTGATCCATTTCTCATCAATGTCAGCAATCATTGGCTACTTACCTCCTCCTTGGTTTTCAAGCAGAAGATGTGAATTGAACCATTCTGTTCCATGGATGCGAAATGAGTATCATCAGGGTGCAGGAAAGCGACAGCGCTGTAATGCCGTTTCTCACTCTTAGACCAGACCAGATAGTTTTGAACTGAGTTTTCCGTAGCTTGAACATGGAATATGTTACCCTGCAAATGCAACAATGTCATATCTACATAAACTTTCGTTTAATTTTTGATTGACTTTAAGTTTCACCTCGGGCGTCCAGGAGATGTAACGGTAGGAGGCAAAAAAGTCCCTGAAGTTGAAACAGGACCATGGATGCTCAATTGTTTGCAGGACTGAAGCTTGTTGGACGACACCCTCGATTCTCAAGACCTAATCCAGTGGATTGTCAATGTCATAAAAGTAGTCTAGATCAAATTGGCATTTTCTTACGGCAATCAACCTTGGCAGCAGCAGAAGAAGACCTTCAAAATGTGGCTTGATAAAGCTGTTGCTCTGCACTTCCGGTGAAAGGAGCTGCTCAAGCTTGACATCCCGGAGGAGGGGTCTGGTCGTTCGTTTCTCCAGATCAGTCTAACAAGTTCGATCGTGTCAGGAAACTAAAACATTAACATTGACAATCACCTTGTAAATCAGACCGTCCCTGGTCAAGGTGAACAGGAAGTGAGGATAGCTCCACGTAGCGGAAATATGCTTTTTGCTCAGCAGATCATTGTCAACAATGGTTCTTGGAACGATTCGCATGTCTTCCCCGCATCTTTTGATCGTCCAGACAGACTTTAAAAGTCAACAAAACTAAAAACACCATTTCAATAGGCAATTGCAAGTCCGGATCTCACCAGTTGTCCGTCGAATGTTTCACCCAGAAGATACCTCGGAGCTTTAGGTCCACTGTGAGGAGAGAAGCTGAGGTTGGTCGGACCCTGTCAAACATTAACAAACAGCTGAAGTTTCACATGCCAATCTTTGTTTACATCTTGCCCTACCCTGATTTCAGTAGAGATCGAGTGGAGCTTGGTGGCAGTCTTCCAATTCCAGATGGTCAACTTGTAATCCGGAACTCCGGACAACCCAATCAGAAACGAATCATGGTTGAACTCCAGACTGATGTATTCGAGCTTGCCATCGCCTACAAAATGTAAACAAACATTTTCATCAACGTCAATGTCATCAAGCGGATTACCTTGCAGAGCAATTATGTTTAATGGGTCGGCATAACGGTAGACATGGATTTTTGGAGCAGGTGGACCAATATCACTCCAAGCCAGAACACTCAAATCATCCCTGCCTCCAATCACTCCCACTCCTTTGTTTTCCGCCGGAACAAACAGTCTGGATTTTCCGGTTCTGAGAAAGACAAACTTGATGTGGGTCCGGTTGTGAATGGCGACCACATCCTCTGCCACCGGGCAAATGTGGCCTATAACAAAACCAATCCAACCAATTTGTTAAATCAATATGATTCCATGTTATTACCGGTGGAAATGTCTTGGATTTCAAAGGAGGAAGCGGTGATCCCGGCTTTTTTCGTCAACTGCTTGGCGATTTTCTGGGCACCCAAGATGTCACCGATTTGCTTGTGAATGTCACCTGGATTGAAATTGCATTTTAATCATCAAATTAATTAGGATTAATTAATGATTACCGCCACTGGAAGAAGCGGATAATTTGGTCGGTGTCCGGCTCTTGAAAAGGGCTCGTTTGAGCTCGTCTTTGCGAGAGATTTCGGCTGTGTCGTAACCGTATGCATACCCTCCATCAGACCAGCGTTTTCCTTCTAACACTTGATTTTTCTCGTCTATAAATGCGGAAAATATGACAACGTAAAGAGACTCCACAAGCTGAAATATACCTTCTTTTGGTGTTTCGACAACTTTTGCAACGGAATCTTTTTTGATTTCGGTCTCCTCCTCAAACTCGTCCTCCTCTTCTTCTTCGAACATTTTGACTAAAAATTTCCACTGGGCAAAAAAGCTTGAGATAACCAACACTTCCGGATGTAAGACAGTATCGATTAAACTTAATTGTTTTGGTTATAGCACGGGTAGATGAGGTATATAACAAAGAAAGAGCTTTTAACATACAATATATTTTCGGTACTCGTACAAAGTGAAGGTATTTGTATATCGATAAATCAAACTGCTAAAGTTAAAGTTAGTCTTGAGAACTTTCATTTTTGTTTAGGGAAAAAGTGGATGTTGAAAAACGCGGTTCTTTTTGACCACCCTGTAACATCTGTTCTCAACCCCTCTGTTCCTTTTAAGATGTGTAATACTTACAATATCGTATTTTCTTTGGTCGCTTGACGATTTTATGGGCATATGCATGTTAGCGAATTTTGTAGACAACCACTTCTGATTTTAAAAGTGGGTTATAATCGCGATGGGCTAAAAATAAGACCAACTAAACCAGACCAAATTTCAACTTGTTGACTTCGCGAGTAAAGACTCTGCGTCGCAATTTGTCTGCGATTGGAGAAGATACAGCAAGGAGACGTACGCTATTAGCAATTTGTGCGTCATTGCTTACATAGATTCAAAAATTCACCTGTCTTGAATTCACTCTGCTATGTATGTGGAACTATCTAGAATAGGACTTCCCCATGAAATCCAAAACAAAACAGCAAAATAAACATCTTTTGTGGAGCCGCCGCCATGGCTCTCGAAGAAATTGTAGACATAGTGACCTCCGGGGTGGTTGGAATGGACTTTGTCAGCGACATCTTACTTATAGCCGTAAGTCAGATTTTCGCAGTGCAAATGTATTTGCTCATAAGTATTTCATCTGAAAGGATATTCATAGGAGAGGATTTCCCGGAACGGCAGTCCTACTTGTGTTCGCCTTTGTTTTTCTTGTATTTTACCCCACTATCATCGGTCTGTTTGCCACATACAGGAAGTTTAAGCTTTGCTGTGATGAAGACAATGAGGACCTTGACGAGCTCTGCTCATGCTGCTGTTGCTCGCCATGGGTATTTATCATTAACTTGATCATAGCTGCGGCAGTCAATTTTATCGCACCCATTGGTAAGAAGCCCATATTTAGTAGTACATCTGGCTCATATAGATGCATCTACATTTTTCAGTGGGCATTATCACACCGATCTGGAAACTCATGGGCTACGACGTCCTATCACAAAGGCAAAAGGTCCTGCTGGCTTACTGGAAGTTTGGAGAGGCAGTCTTCGAATCGCTGCCACAACTGGTTATTAATTGCGTCTACATGACGCAATACTCGCCCCAAGGGCGGCCGACCGAGTTCTCCATAATATCGATGGTGTTCTCCGTTTTGCAACTGCTCCTTTTTGTGCTAAACTTCCCCAGAAACATCTCAAAACTACGAGGGGACGATCGAATTTTTTCTCTGAATGTGTAATATTTTGCTTTGTGTAACATGTCCAACGTCTCTGCTCATTTGAGATTGTATAATACGAGTACAAATTGCCATGTTGATTTTCTATTGTCGTTTGAAGGATTTATGGGCATATCCATGTATCTGTAGGCAACCACTTCTGATGTTAAAATTGCGAGTCTCATCGCAAAATAAATAAGACCAAAAAAGTCCAGATTTTCTATTTGATGATAATACTAGTATTAGTTTGCATCGTATTTTGTCTGGGATTAAAGAAGATACAGCAAGCGCCCCTCGTACGCTTTGCCCAATTGCGTAATTGCCCCATGCCTTCAAAATTCACCTGTCTTGACCTGACTGGGCATCACATGGGGCCAATTGAAAATTGTCACCACGAGTGTGGAAAAATATCGAATTTTCACACGTGGAAAAATATCGTAATCCTCGTAATGGATTTATATCATCACTATTCACTTTTCTGGATTTAGTTGCACAGAATGCAATTTGATGAGGTTTTTCATTCCACTGTTGGATGAATGTCCCACTAATAAAAAATCTGACGTTAATCAACCTTTTCCAATTCAACAATTTTCCCTCGTAAAAATATATATTCGACAATAATCACAAACCCCTTATAGCAGTATCCCGATAGAAATTCTCTAGTTGCCAATTTTGTCCGATAGATTGCGCTGAGCGAAAATCTGACGGCAGAATTTCTCCAAACATACTCAAAATTAAAGTTCAAGCATCAGAAAACACTTGATGAATGTTTTCATGTTTCTGTCGGAAAAAACTGCGAAAAAAAGCTCGTATTTTGCATTTCTTTGAGGGTTTGCTTGAGCCATATGATCAGCGCCATCTCTGGGTCCGCTGCCGCAATTCTTGAAACTCGCTGTCGGGATTCTGCTATTTGTGTATAGTCTTATGTCACATAGACTATGTATGAGACTGCGAGTTCAACAATTTGGCCAACCCTTGCATTGTTGTATTGTATTGTACCTAGCCCTACCTAGAAATCTACCAATGTACTCGGTACATAGAGGCTTGTTTATTTGCTGGCGGCCAATAAATATCTATAGCTTGGCAACAATCCCAACTTATCTGTTGTTCAACTCACCATGGTCCTCCAAGAAATTCAAGACGTAGTGACCTCAGGCGTTGTTGGCCTGGATTTTGTCAGTGACATCTTGCTCATAGCCGTAAGTAAGATCATTAGTTCATAGAACTGTTTTTTTAATGTGAATTTTTTGCCCCTCCCCTTCTAAAATAGGACATGGAACCGATATTACTGCGGTGGTCCTCCAGATCTCCATCTCCACCCCTATTTGCGTTTGCCTGTATTTTCCTCGTATTATATCCTCTTATCATCGGAATATATGTCGCCTACAAGAAGACTAAAGATTTTTCGAATGACAAGCATTCCAAGCCACACAACTGTCCGCAATTTGATTCCATTGAGAACTGTTGTCACTTCATTCCGATATTCTTCTTTTACGTGATCAAAGGTGCGGCAGCCAATTTCATAGCACCCCTAGGTAAGTTAAGGACAAGTTAGTCTACAAACAAGCATTTAGAGCCATGTACGTAACTTTATTATATTTTTCAGTGGGCATTATCACACCCATCTGGAAACTCATGGGCCACGACGTTCTATCGCAAGATCAAAAAATGCTCCTGGCTTACTGGAAGTTTGGAGAGGCCCTCTTTGAATCACTGCCTCAACTGGTGATCAACTGCATCTACATCACACGCTTTTTGCCTGATGGGGCAACCACAACCTCCATCGTGTCGATGTTGTTCTCCCTTTTGCAACTGCTCATTTTCGTGCTCAACTTCCCCAGGAACATGAAAAAGCTAAGAGGGGATGATAAAATCTTTTCGGTGAATGTGTAATTTTTTACCATTACAGGACAAAACAAACGTTGCCAATATGTAACAAGTACCTATGTAATGTAATGTAAAACCAGAAGCAATACACTTTAGTACAACGAAGAGACTGAGATTCAACTCCATTTATTATTGCTACATTTTATGTTTAATTTGTTTAGGTGAATCAACAGCCAATGTGATCCTCCGGAATGGCATTACATTCAGTTGAACGGTATGTAAGTACTGTTGTATTTGGATATTTTTCCTTCGAACAATAAAAGTCCAACTAAAGTTAGTAGATATAATCGTTTGATCAATCGTCACTTTCAGTACGGAAGTCCTTCTCGGCCTCTTGGCATATTTTGGAGGCAGATGGTCGCTTCTTAGGATCGACCTGGAGCATGTTGGCAACCAGCATTCTCAAGACGTGGCTGTACTCAAACGGCATTGCCAACCTTGTCTTTTCTCTTGGCCAATCCACGACACTGTCGAACGTTGGAAACAAATCCTCTCCATCATTGCAGTAGGCCGAGATGACAGCTCCAAAAGACCAGATGTCGGCAGGAACGGAATATCGACCTCCTTCCACCTAACAAAAAAGTCCAACTTGAACATCTTGAAAACTATCATTATTTCAGTGATTACCAAGAGGATCTCAGGAGCAATGTAATATGGTGTGCCAACATTGGTTCGGGTGTAATACATTTGCTGTGCTCTTCTGTTCAAGAGCTTGGCCAAGCCAAAGTCCCCCAGTTTGTAGACAATGCCGCCATCCTCCGTTGACTTTAACAAAATGTTGTCGGGCTTCAGGTCTCTGTGCATGATCCTACGGGTATGGAGGTATTCTAGAGCAGACGCCAAGTTCTCCATAAAACGCCACACGTTGTACTCTTCGAGGGGGACCTCATCATACTGAAGGACAATAAAATAAAATGTAGATATCACAGTAAAAAGTATTTAATGACGAGGCGAGGTGTTACCTTCAGCTTTGTTGTCAGCGTTCCCATGTCGCAAAACTCCATCACGATGCAGAGGTCATCATGTTCAGAATCAAAGAAGTGGTCAAGGTAGGCCACAATCCCGTCATGCCTTAGACCCTGCAGAATGTCAACCTCACGAAGGGCATGTTCGTCAGTTTCTTTGATATGTTTAAGAGCGACGAATCGATGTTCCCTGTTGTCAAAGGGGGTATTTCTTGGAGACTCGCATTTCCAAACCTCACCAAAAGCTCCCTCGCCCAGAAGCTCGACATGATTATAGGAGGGCATTGCTAGTGCAACTGAAATTCAAATTCACCAAGTGCTGAACGCACCTCCAACGCTCGGGTTTGTTTATTATGTTATTGATCTTTATGTTTCCTGTTGGGAGAGCAAAGCTTTTGTGTCGTTTTGCATCAGTATTCTATGCTGTACTAAGTATGGTGCCCAAAAACTAGCCGGCAAGAGCGACTGTCCTGTCACCACCGTTGTTACTTGTACAATGCAGCGCACGCCCAAAGTTGCATTCCATTTCCAACCCTCACATATAAAAACTGTAGGTATACGTAAATTACAACTGCCCCCACCCCCCCTCTTACAAGGGGACAAATTGTTTTTCTGGACCTAAATACCCTGAACACACGCTTTCCCGACAGCTAAAGAATAACAGGATATGAATTAACACGGGTCCAACGGCAACGGACATCAACATCACCATTAGTCTGCTTAAAGTCTTTTCGCAGAAAAAAATAGACAACACCCCTGACAGCTCTCATGTTTTTCCCCCTCCTGTGCAGGCATCATGAAATAAAATAACATTTTCAAACAAAACACGACCATAAAACTCGAAACTCGAGACCTGAACCTAACCCTTTTCAGAGATAAAAAGTGTGAACACAGTATGTACCTTTTCGTAAATATATTCTGTTAATTTGTATTAATGCTTTTGGAAAGTCGAAAAAAGGGAACGCTTAATTGATATCATGTCTCTGACGATTGTCCTTTTGGGATTCTCCATGAACTTTGGCCGCTGACGGCCGATAATTGGCAGTTTGCTGAAGGAGGTTGGCGATGAGATCTCGGAGGATTTTGCTGTACCCGTCCGGGATCGCGTTTCTGCTCTTTTCCTCTGGCCATTTGAAAACACTCCTCTCACTCATGAAAAGATGAGTTCCTTTGTAGCAAAACGCCGAGACCACCGCACCCAAAGACCACATGTCAGCCGTTGTGGTGTACCTATCTCCACCTCCCTGAAATATAAATAAGTTGGACTGCACATTGATGGGCCAATCACCATTGACACTTACGCTGAGGACTTCCGGTGCCATGTAGATGGGGGTTCCGGCGAAGGTCCTAGTGTAGTATAACTCCTGGGCTTTCTTGTTCAACAGTTTGGCGATGCCGAAATCGCAGATTTTCAGGGAATACAGTGTATCGCCCTTGGAATCCGTTCCAGTAGTTTTGACCAGGATGTTGTCAGGCTTGAGGTCTCGGTGCATGATCTTCTTGCCGTGAAGGTACTCGATTGCAGACGACAGATGGCAAATGATTCTCCAAACACTGAACTCTGACATGCCTGGATTGCCAGTCTACAGGAGAAACGATTTGAATTCAAATTTCGAACTTAGATTAAGCTCAACTTTACAAACCTTTAGGAAGTCTGTCAACGTTCCCCAATCGCAGAACTCAAAGACGATGCAGAGATCGCCACTGTTGGAGCATCGGAAGTGCTCCAGATACTTGACAATGTAGTCGTGTTTCAAATTCTTCAGGACTTCCACTTCTCCGTAAGCGTTTTGGTCAGGATCCTGGATTCGTTTCAGAGCGATCCATGGATGACTTTGACGGTAGGATTTGTCGGGGAGCGACTTGAACTTCCAGACGTGGCCGAAAGAGCCACAGCCCAGATATTGGCCATTTTTGTACGACATTTCTTGCCAGCCAAGCACTGAAGTTGTTGAAGAAATAATGAAATGACTTACGAATAATAAAGTCTAGACTGGAGTCTGGGCGAAATTCCAGCTCAGCAAAAGCAAAACACCATATCGCGTCGATTCACATCGTCGCCATCGTCGCAAGTTGAGACTTGAACATGCATGTACATATTTTTGTTGCGCC
>JAAUYL010055454.1_pt1 | contig 14672 bp, 14 predicted proteins | sample 7278011 | NCBI WGS metagenome assembly JAAUYL01 (sample SAMN14350225, study PRJNA611818) | marine sediment metagenome | isolation source: surface marine sediment (1.8m) | place: French Polynesia: Moorea | collected 2018-08 | reverse complement strand
CAGGATAGCAATCTCGAATTCCTTGTTAAGACTTATGCAAAATAACCTAATTCTGTCATTGCGAGCGACAGCGTTTGCGGAGCAGTCCGTCAGGATAGCAATCTCGAATTCGTTAAATTTGGATAGTTAAAGAGATTGCTTCGGGGGGTGTTAACTGTTGATAACCGAGTTAATATCAACAGTTACCCCTCGCAATGACAATTGTGGGGGATCGCCTTTGAGAGATTGCTTCGGGGGTGTTAACTGTTGATGACAGAGTTAATATAAACTATTCCCCCTCGCAATGACAATTTCACCCTAAACTTGACATATTTCAATCCTTCTGGCGAGTAAGATGCTCACACTACTGATAACTTAATTTACCCTTCTCCCTGACAGACAAAACCTGCCCAATAATAAGGATGATTAAACGGTTTTTCGCCCCCTATAAATTTTATAGCTTCGCTCACTAAATCTAAAACTTCCTGACAGTTATCTGCTATTTTCTCCTTTTCCTCATACTCTGCACTCCCTTCTTCAAATTCCTCTAATACTGCCTCTGGATCGTCCAAACTCTCCTCTGCTTTTGCCACAGTTAATTCTTTCAATTCCATCTGTGCTTGCCATAACGCATCTGCACTCGGAATACCTTGGGCGCGGTTGCGGTGGTAAAAATATGATAATATTGTTGTTGCTAAATCGTTGACTGCCCACAAACTACTAATAACATTCGACGCTCCTGCTGATAAAAAGGCAGCGCTGAGTGTAAATATATCGTCCGTTAATTCTGAATTTCCTAATGCTGTTTCACAACAGGAGAGAAATAAATCTCCTAACTGGGGGAAACGAATGCTCGCATTCAGCAACTCCCCTAATGTTAAGTCCGTGTCTCCTAGCAATAACTTTGATTCTAATGGTTCCGTTAAATTAGACTTGGCGTGGTGACTGGAGAGTAAACCTAATACTTTCTCTCTCGTCAACAACTGTTTATACTTAGCTTTGGTTGCTTCTTTGCTGCCTTTGAGATGGTGTTCGGGGGCAACTCCATAAATTTGTGCTACTAATTCGCATTCTTTGGGAGTGTATGGTAGATCGTCCCTGGTATTTTCGACGATACCGTAACGTGGTAGGTTTTTCTCTGAATATGGCGCTTGTTGCCGACAAAATGTTAATACTTGGGTGCTGGGTGCTATTCTCACCCGAAATTTATCGCCTAAATATTCGCCGTTGTCTAGGGGTAACGCTGGTAACGGAATTTGATGCAGAAACATAAACGGCACCAGAATAATTTCTTTGATGTCTGTGAGTTTTTCAATGAGTTGGTTTATTTGCAGTCTGTCTGCTATTTCTTTTAACATTCCCTCCATTTTGTCTTGCCATTGTTTGTATAACTTGTCTTTTTGTTGTTTCCGGGATGCGTTAAAGTCGGAAAGACTAATTTCTGTTGTGGTGCCATCGGTGAGTTTAACTAAGACATTCGATGGTTTGGGGTTAATTGACTTAATGGCATTAATATCGCACTTGGCTAAATTTGCTGCTGCTTGACGTTTTGCTAAATTATCTATTTCGGTGTAAGGTGTTAACCAATTATCCCGTAACCATGCCTGCAAATATTTGTAACCTTCCCCTTGACAACGATGCAATTTTACCCCTCCTTGAGTGAGGATAAAAATATAAGTATTATTCCTAGTGCTGTAGAAACTCAGCAAAGCAACATCGTCTTTCATTATTGATGGTTTTCTCTTGCTGCAATTAAAACCTCTAGATAGAGGCGATCGCTTAGAAAGGGAGGACTTGACAGTTAAGAAAAAATTTACTATACTGACTTACCAGTAGGTGGAGTTCCCACCGATTTTAAGCCTGTGGAGAAGATAAGTTACAGACTGCGGTCAGTGGTCTTCTGTGAAGCAGGAAGCTAACTCCAAAACTCGTGCAATTGCAGTATGGGTAAGTTTGGGTAGGTTTAGTAGAACGGATAGGCAGATTCGGTATACACTCTTAAAGCAGCTTGATAGCAGGAAGTAGCAGTTTCAATATTGTCGGGACTGTTGCTTTTTTGTTTTTGTTCATTCATGGTATTTTTGTTTGAGACGATCGTTATTGATGATTTTCCCTTGCTGCAATTAAAACCTCTAGATAGAGGCGATCGGTTGGTTTATCCCCCCTAACCCCCCTTGGAAAGGGGAGAACTGGAGAAAGGCGATCGCTTGCTGGAAAATTAGTAGTAGGTTGGGTTAAGCGACAGCGCAACCCAACAACAAGGGTTTCCTCAGTTTACTTGAGTTTGGTTTATCCTGCGGATAAGCTGCACTAACGATACCTCAACCCAACCTACTTCTATTAAATCGTTAACTTTTGATTATTCAAGCGATCGCCTTTGAGAGATTGCTTCGGGGGGGTATTAACTGTTGATAGTAAGGTTAATATCAAATATTCCCCCCTCGCAATGACAATTGTGGGCATTCCTCCCGCGCGTGAGGGATGGGCAGTGGGAGCATCTTGCTCCCGTCCATAATTCCCCCCTCGCAATGACAATTTCACCCTAAACTCGACAATATAAAACTAAGGAAACTCGCCAACAATTTCCAGGATACGGTCATAAAGAGGTTTTGCCACCCAGAAACCTGCTTGATGGATGAGTGCTTCTAGCAAAGGCTTAACTTCAGGAATCAGATTTTGACTTTTGGCCTCAATTAAAATTCCCAAAATCCCTGTATAGGGTAAATTCAGCCTAGCTGCCACCATTCGACCGCGACGTTCGTCTAGCAAAAGTTGTTCTGCTGACATCTCAACTGCTAAAGCTATTGCTTCTGCCTCTCCACGATCTAACTCACTTTGCAATACTTCCAGCAGTAGTTGGTTAGTGACAGGAGAAGTAGAAATCCAATCGTATGTTTGAACTTCTGTTGCACCTGCCACAGGAAAAGCTGTTTCTGTCAATTCCAGATAAACTGCAGTAGGAATAATCACCTCACCGTATAGTTGGCGTAATAAGTCAAGTTGATTAATAGAAGCCAGATTGTTAATAGCTGACGTATCGCTGACAACAATCATAGTCTCCCCATCCGCTGTAAATTTTTAATATCTTGTTCCAAATCTTCCACGTCATAGTGAACGGGAATTTGGCGACTTGCTAGTAGATGCTGAAAAGCAATCCTATTCATACCAGCAAATTGACTTGCTTGACCAAGAGTCAGCTTATCTTTTTGGAAAAGCATGACAGCAATTTCTTGTTTCATCTCAGATGGAGTCATTCTAGTAACAGCCAACATTTCATCAGAAATAATAATGCTCATGGTAAGTTCCATATTTTTTTGATTATTTTATAATTTTAGCAGTAGTTGAAGGATGGGCAGTGGGAGCATCTTGCTCCCGTTCATTATTTTTGATAATTAAAGCGATCGCCTTTGAGAGATTGCTTCTGAGGGGTATTAACTGTATGATGTAGGGTTAATATAAAATATTCCCCCCTCGCAATGACAATTGTCGGTGTTCCTCCTGTCTGTGAAGGATGGGTATTGGAAGCATCTTGCTCCCGTCCATGATTTTTGATAATTAAAGCGATCGCCTTTGAGAGATTGCTTCGGGGGGTATTAACTGTATGATGTAGGGTTAATATAAAATATTCCCCCTCGCAATGAAAACTCAAGACTGAGGCCAAATCAGGTAATTCTGTCATTGCGAGCGGCAGCGTTTGCGGAGAAGTCCGTCAGGATAGCAATCTCGAAGGTTTAAAACTCGCCTTTGAGAGATTGCTTCGGAGGGTATTAACTGTACGATAGCAGAGTTAGTATCAATTATCCCCCCTCCCAATGACAATTGTGGACATTCATAGACCTCTCCCCCAACCCCTCTCCTACAAGGAGAGGGGAGAGAAACATTCCCCCCCAACGCTAGCAGGGAAGGGGGTCGGGGGGTTAGGTCTGTTCCACCTGCCAAATCTCTTTGAGTTTAGCCAAAAGTTGTTTAGCCAACTTTTGAGTAGTGCGCGGCACCGACTTACTTTCTGTGAAAGCTTCCCCTACCTCATCTCTGTCTCTGGTAGCAACAGCCATCCTTTCCTCAACAACCTTACCCACCGCAGGCAAGTCGCCCGCCAATACCTTTCCCCCTTTACCACGCCAGTTCCCCCCATCATCAGGAGATTGACGATAAATTGCCTCCAATGCTGCTGCCATCAAACCCAAAGATTTTTCCCGTGTTTCTGCCTCAACAACATTACGAAATTCTACAGCTAAAGGATCGTCACTCAACAGAAAATCCCTACCCACTTCTAACTCCATTAAATAATCCAATAAATTTTCAGCAGGTTGTAACATTTCCAGAGAAACATAACCATTAGATTCAGTTAAATCGCTCAAACAAATAAATCCCAAAATATCCCCAAAATCCAAAGATTCATCAAAACCAACTGCCACATAAACCAGTCTATTTTCTCTGACAAATTCAGGAATAAAAAAGCCAGTTTCTCCTGGTAAAACCCGGCGAAATTCTATTACTCCCAAATCAGGAATAATCACATCAGCAACATCCTCAGTCATCCGCAAAACAGGATTAAAACATTCAGCACTCTCTAAATTTGTATCAAAATCTAAGCTATTGAGAAAATTCTCCCCAATATTTACAGCCAGAGTATTTAGATAAACTTCTTTTGCTCGTTTTTGGCTAATTTGTTGTTGAGCAAATTGTTCAGCAAGAGCGTAATTTTTTGGAAATAAAGGAACTCTAAAAATTAATGATTCGGCAATATTATTCATCGTTGGAGTTAGTTGTTTTGGGCAAATAATTAATTAAAAAAATAGTAATTATGTAAGTTTCATGGAACATTTATCAGCAATTTTGGGAATATTAATTGCTTACTCCCAATCAGGGGTACATCTCCCTGTTTAAGTAACTTTTATAATCTACGAACTTACAGCACTTGTCAAATAGATGACCTCACATCACAAGCAAAATATGATAGGGACATTATATGGAACTTCCCTACTGTGGCCGATCCAAATGAAAACCGCATTATCTAGGTTATTGTTACTACCATCAATTGTACGAAAATTCATGTTTCTACTTGTTTTTTTCTCAGCTAAATTCTTATACTTCTGAGCTTTACTAAGCTTATGCAGTTTTTCAGAGTATTTGAGTCAAGATTATAATACAATACTATTTCATTCTAAAAAGTTCGAGAATATGCTTACAGCGCTTTCCAGATTTATAAACTAGATCGTCACAAGCAAAATATGGTAGGGACATTCTATGGAACCTCCCTACTGTAGTCTACTCAAATGAAAACCGCTGTAAGTACATAACTCCATAATCTTCAGCTTGGGGGATATTAGTGAAATCTGCTTGATGATGGAGAAATACCCTGCTGGTTTAAGAATGATACTCTGGCCAAAAACCCCTGATTTCCTTCAACTAAGGCGAGAGTCAACAAAACTAAACACAATTGTAGCGAGTGTCTAGTTCCTTGTTTTCGCCTTTAGTTGGGCATTCGATCAAAAGCTTTAAGAATAGCTACTTCAATCCTGCAATTCAATATTATTTTCTGCAATAATTTGATTGATACATTTGAGGCATTTATCATTCCAATTTCGACTAATATTAGATTGATGAACACCTAACTTTTCAGCAATTTCTGTTTGGTTGTAACCTTGACATTTCAGCAGTAAAATTTCAAAGCAGTCAACTTTTTTACAACATTTGCTTAATCTATCTATAGCTTCCTGGGAAAGATTACCCAGATTAAAATTATCTAAATCGTTTAAGTTTTTATGGTCTTTTATCTTCTCACCCACCGTTGAATATTCTTGACCATCAACATCATTTTTCGGTTGGTCTAAACTAATAATAACTTGCCCATCGACTTTAGTTTCACGTTCCCATTGTCTATATAAATCGCAAGCTTTATTGAAATGGGCGCGATTAAAATATCTAATCCAAAAAACACTCAATTTTTGCTCAGAAATATTATCCAGTTTCTCAAAAGTAATTTGATTTTTCCTCAAAAAATTTTTAATAATTGAGTCAAACTTTAAGAATGTTTCCTGTAGAGAATTATCATAAAACTCACTTGAGTCACCAAAATTAATCTGAGAAAAACTCTTCTTAACTACTATACCAATTTTGGGATGTTGCCAGAGCCATCTTGACAACTTATCTTTAGCTCTTTTGTGAGTATCAGAGTCATTACTAAGAATGCCCTTGAATAACTGCCTCAAGTCTTCCGGTCTTCGATTCATTTTTGGTTGCCTAAAATTCTGGACAAAAAAAAAGAAAAACTAGGCCACGGTAATCCTCTTGCGTGCCTCTATTAATTACATCTACTACATTTACTACATCTGCTTTTCCATGCAAAAAAAATGCAGTTTGGAAAAATCTAAAATCTAATTTTTTTTGACTGTAAGATGCACTCCCTAATTTTCCAAATTTCTGATGCACCATCTATCTAACTTGTATTGAGTATTTCCTGCTCATAAAACAACGGAAATTATATCTGGAATATCAACCATTGAATTATATACAGTACCACTGGGAAGAGAAAATTATTAAATTGAATATATTGGTCAAACCAAGAGTTCAATTCATTTTCTATAAAAATTTTGAGGAATTTTTCTACTCCCACCTGCAACAGACTTTTCCAATCAAATTGACTATAATTGCTACTACTATAACTAGACAAATTAGTCGAACTAATAGGTTGATATAGATCCACTAAAAAGCAATTAAATTGATCGCATTCTGAAACTATACTACTGATTAAATTCACAAAATAACCTGAATCAACAAAGTTCATATCTACATTGTGCATGATAGAATAAACTATCTTACCCTAAATTTTTTTCATACACCATCCACCGAATTTGTATTCAGCATTTTTGGTTAATAAAATACTAGAAACAATATGTGGAATATCATCTAAACAATCAAATCCAGCAGCACTAGGAACAGAAAACTCCAAAATAGAATCATATTTAGTGATATAAAGTCTTTGCTCTATTCCAGAATCCATAGTAAATTTAAGAATTGCCTGTCTATCATTTAATTTAGCAATTTTCCAACCAGCTTTGGCACTATTATTTATAACCAAATCTTCAAAAGATTGTTTAGTCATTTCTGTTTCACTCCTAATTTATTTGTTCTACTTACTTAACCATCTGGAGGAAGGCAATTATGCGTTTTCAATAATTTATTTTTGTTGATATAAGACTACAAAAAAGGAAAACTTGTAGTGGACTGACACAGCTAATTTTGTGCAAAATTGTAAGGTGTGTTAGACGGCTTAAATTCAGACTATGAAAAGGATTCAGCAATCCGTCGTAACGCACCATTTTAGTTGTGTCGGTCTAGTAAGGTGTGTTAGAAGTGCAAAATTGTAGGGTGTGTTAGACGGCTTAAATTCAGACTATGAAAAGGATTCAGCAATCCGTCGTAACGCACCATTTTAGTTGTGTCAGTCCAATAAGATATGTTAGACAGCTATAACCTAGAATGTGAAAAGCATTTAACAATCCGTCGTAAAGCACTATTACAGTATGGACTGACACATATTCAATGGTGCGTTACGCTGATGCTAACGCACCCTACTGGATCTTAATTAAAGTCTGGAGTACAAGCAATTATTCGTTATCAATAATTTCTTTTATTGATATAGGACTACAAAAAAGGAAAACTTGTAGGGTGTCTTAGACAGCTATAACCTAGAATGTGAAAAGCATTTAACAATCTGTCGTAACGCACCATTATAGTATGGACTGACACATATTCAATGGTGCGTTAGCATCAGCGTAACGCACCCTACTACTTAACTATTAAGAATGAAAGAAATTATGCGTTTTCAAGATTTTTTTCATTGATAATACAGAATTGGTGTATACTGGAATACTAATCCATCAGAAACCTGAAACTCAAAATCTTAAAAATTATATGACAGCACCTCCCAAGATCGACCCCAATCAAAACCCAGAAAAACACCCACAAATACTTAACCCCAAAGGTGCAGAAATTATTCTCGGCGCACCATCCTCTGATTCTCTAGTTGTACCACTCAAACCCAGTACAACCACAATGTTTGGACCTCGTGGCGCTTGCCTCATCTCCGAAACAGGCCCTTTGTGGGTAGCTGACACCGGACATCATCGGTTATTGGGATGGCGACAACGCCCTGAAAATGACGGGCAACCAGCAGACTGGGTTATCGGGCAACCAGACTTTTCTCAAGAGGGGCAAAACGCCAACGGTCAAACAACAGCAGCAACCGTTAGCGTTCCCACTGGTATTTGTGCTTATGGGGAAGGGTTGGCGGTGGCGGATGCTTGGAATCATCGGGTGTTAATTTGGAAACAACTACCAGAAGATAATAATGTTCCTGCGGATATCGTTTTAGGTCAAGCAGATTTTTCTGGAAATGAACCCAACCGAGGCAAGTCGGAAACTGCTGCTGACCGAATGCACTGGCCTTATGGTGTTATCTGTCATCAAGGTAAACTCTGGGTGGCGGATACGGGCAACCGTCGGGTGTTGATGTGGGAGAAGTTACCAGAGTTTAACGGGCAACCTGCCGATCTAGTTTTGGGGCAAGCAGATATGAATTGCCGGGATGAAAATGGTGGCGGTGAGGCAACGGCAGCGAGTATGCGTTGGCCTCATGCGATTACTTTTTGGGGCGAACGTTTGGTTGTGACGGATGCTGGTAATAACCGAGTGATGATTTGGGATGGTATCCCCACTGAGAATAATCAACCTTGTTATGTGGTTGTTGGTCAATCTCAATTTGATACTGTACAGTTAAATCAGGGGGTTTATTTTCCTTCTGCTGTTAGTCTGAGTATGCCTTATGGTGTGACTGCGGTTGGTGAATGGTTGATTGTTGCTGATACTGCTAATTCTCGGTTTTTGGGTTGGCGGGATGTTTTGGAAATGGGAACTTCGGCGGTAGCATTAACTGGTCAACCTGATTTTAAAAGTAAGGCTGAAAATGCTTTGAGTTTGTATCCAACTCGGCAAAGTTTATGTTGGCCGTATGGGATTTCTGTTTGCGGGAATACTGCTGTTATTGCTGATTCTGGAAATAATCGGGTTTTGTTGTGGTCTTTCATTAATTAATAATGGATAATTAATAATGGATAATGGCTTTGTTGTATGAAAACATATAGCTACCGCACTTTCTCTGCATATGTACTTCATACTTCTATTAACTATTGTCCAATAGATGAATAGAACATCAATCTTTGATATAAAAAGGCTGAAACTTTTACCTGTAAAGGCTTTGAGGCTATTAACTATTGTCCAATAGATGAATAGAACATCAATCTTTGATATAAAAAGGCTGAAACTTTTACCTATAAAGGCTTTGAGGCTATTAACTATTGTCCAACAGATGAATAAAACATCAATCTATAGAAAGCAGGGTGATATAGCTGCCACTAGGTTCACCTTTCATGTCGGGGACAACCAAAAAGCGGAACGGATGTTCTATCGCTACTTTCATGCAAAAAAGCAATGGATAATTAATAATGGTTAAAACCGTAACGGAATTGCAGATAAGAAAATCTTCTAGCATTTTTTTTTAATGTAAACAGGAATTACGCAGAGACACTATATATAGCGTTATATAGCGTTCAAAAACTATAACGTTATAGATACATAGTGTTTGAGACTCAGAAATGCGTAAGTCCTGGTAAAAAAATCCTACAGCGCTTTTCAGATTGATGACCTAACGTCACAACCAAAACCCAGTAGGGGCAATTCGCGTTTGCGCAGCATTCCGCAGGAAATCGCCCCTACTGTACCGTGCAGGAAAACTGCTGTAATCCTGACCGTTGACCGTTGAGTGCTATTTGACATACTCCCGACCTTGCCCTTACGGGAAAACGCAGGATTCTTCAGTCTGGGAAACCCTGACCGCTGTTTAGACAGAGGTGATGTCCTCCCCCTGTGTTGAGATTGATAATAACAAAATGTACCTAGCTTCTCAAGGGCATATGAACAGCTTATGAAGGTATCCGAATCTTTGCCCAGGCTTTCCAATTGCGTCGCTCCCCTGCGGGAGAGCGCGGGACTTCCCGTCAGGGAAGTTAAAATAACTTTTGACTTCTGACTTCTGACTTGTGACTTCATAAAGTCAACTCAGCAAAGAATAGATTACCTTAGATATCTGATATGCCGATGAAAGTGAAAAATGATCCAACAGCCTAAACCTCAATATTCTCTATCCTGGATTGGTAAAATTGCAGAAGTCCCCAAACAAGAATGGGATACCTTGGCCCAACCCCTCAAAACTCCTTTTCTAGAATGGGACTGGCTCCACAATATGGAAAAATCTGGTAGTGTGGGTGGTAGAAGTGGATGGCTACCGCAACATTTAACGGTATGGCGAGACAGACAACTTATAGCAGCAGCACCACTATATGTTAAGGGGCATAGTCAAGGTGAATTTGTCTTTGACCATCAATGGGCCGAAGTGTCCTATCGCTTGGGTATTGAATATTACCCGAAGTTATTGGGAATGTCACCTTTTACTCCTGCTGAGGGGTATAGATTTTTGATTGCGCCTGGGGAAGATGAGGATGAGATAACGGGTATGATGGTTAGTGAGATTGACCATTTTTGCGATCGCCATAATATTTCTGGATGTCATTTTCTCTATGTCGATCCAGAATGGCACCCCATTATCAAACGTAATGGTTTTACCAATTGGCTCCATCATAGCTACATTTGGCAAAATCAAGGTTATCAAACTTTTGACGACTATCTGAAGGTATTTAATGCTAACCAACGTCGTAATATTAAACGGGAACGTAAAGCTGTAGGAAAAGCTGGTTTACAAATGCAGACTTTCACTGGGGATGAGATACCAAAAGCGTTGTTTTCTAAGATGTATACTTTTTACGAGAGTACCTGTGATAAGTTTGGTTGGTGGGGGAGTAAATATTTGACGAAGCGATTTTTTGAACAGTTACATCACGACTTTCGCCATCGAGTATTATTTGTCGCAGGTTATAGCGAAGAAGACGATCGCTTCCCAGTAGGAATGTCATTTTGTATTACTAAAGGCGATCGCCTTTACGGTCGTTACTGGGGTAGTAGTTATGAAATAGACTGTTTACATTTTGATGCTTGTTATTATGCACCGATAGAATGGGCGATCGAGCATGGTATTAATAGTTTTGACCCTGGTGCTGGAGGGCGACATAAAAAACGCCGTGGTTTTCCTGCTACACCTAACCATAGTATGCACAGATTTTATCATAATCGTTTGTCAAAAATCTTTTTATCTTATATTGGGCAAGTGAATGAAATGGAGCAGTTAGAAATGGATAGAATTAATGAAGATTTACCTTTTAGTCAGGGAGTAGGGAATAGGGAATAGGGAGTAGGGAGTAGGGGAATGTGGGGAGAAAAAGAGAATTAACGAAGTCAGAATTCAGAAGTCAGAAGTTATTTTTGTAACGGGGATTTAATCCCTGCTCCAAAAATATTTCGCCTTAAAAGGCGGGGTTTTATAGCGCTACTTGAATAGGGAATAGGGAATAGGTATGGAGGGAATAGTAAACTGTCAAAGGGTTTCAGGATTTAGAAATGTCAAATACCTGAATGAGTAGCGCTATAAACCCAATTATTTTGATAAACAAATGAACCACATTAAAAAAATGATAACCCTGTATGGATGTTGCATGCAACGTCCCTACTTTGTTGTAATATTTTATAGTAGGGGTTTGGAGACCAAACCCCATTTTCACTTGGGTTTAGATACCAAACTTATACAGTTTTTTTCACAAATCATTTACCGAAAAATAAAGGTATAAAGCCTCTCCTTTTAAGGAGAAAAAGCGGTCTTTAGATGGCGAGGTTTCCCGAAGAATACAGAGCAGCTCAGAAGTACCCCATATCCAATCTCCCCTTGAGAAAAGTGCTAAGATATTTCCTTATATTCAATCAAGCGCGGTTTTTCTTGAGGTAATTATCTATTATCAATTAATGAAGATTACCGAATAATTAATAATTAATAATTAATAATTAATAATTAAATACTTCTGGTTTAAAGCCTCCCCTTGGATAGGGGAAAACAAAGAAAATATTCCTTATATTCAATCTGATGGTTTTAACCAGAGGTAATTATCAATTATCCATTATCCATTATCCATTAATGAATATATTCTTGATTAGCTATTTCACTTAAACGTTTAAGGATGCGGAGTACATCAAAAAGTTCATTACCAGGATTACGGATAGCTAACATTTTTGATGTCGCATATTGAGGAATTTCTGTTTTGACTAGCTTAACAAAAATGAAACTACCACCTGTAACAATTAAACCATAATTAGGATGTTCAACATGGGGACTAGCTAAGAGATAAGTTAATAGTTTAGCCAGACCAGATTCGATGGAAAACTCGGCTCTTTTTGATTCAATAATCATTACCCATAGATTTTCTTTCAGAACAAGAGTATCTATTCGACCTCTAATAATTACTTCTTTATCTGCCAGTTCTAAATTAATAGATTGTTCAGAACGAATATGATAAGGATAAAGGAAAAATTTCCCAATAAACAAAATCGGATCGACTATTGCCATTCTGACAATATATTATAAAAAAGGTCGATATTCTAATAAGTTAAAATATCCTTCCTGAACTTGATTTAGTAGTTCTTTTTCCAAGTCACTAATCTCTGGCAAATCATCTTGCCATTCTCGAAAAAATTGTTCATCTCTGACTAATTTTAAGCCAAAGTTATCTGATAGATAACGCAGACTTACTTCTTGGGATTGAATAGTTTGAATCATATTCTTGAGACTAGGGAGTAGGGTTCTACCAAATAATACCATTTCTCAAAAAGAATGCTATATCTGCCAAATGTGGGGAAGTGTTGGGAGTGTTGGGAGTGTTGGGAGGTAGGGAAGTTGCATGCAACGTCCCTACAACATAAGAATAATAAACATTAACTGGGCTATTATTAGCAAGCATGGTGATTAGATATGTGTTAATTACTTAATAACTGAAGTGCCATCTAAGTATAGCAATGCTTTTGGGAATTGGTATAATATCATGTCCGGTTGAATAGTTAGAGCTTGCTGAATAAATATAGAATCCTCAAAATACTAAATTTTTATTCACTTTTTGGGATTTTCCCTCACTACCAGGCTGGAAAAATGCAGAAAAATTAACACTTGCAACTATTTCCTATTCTCTTCCCTCTTAATTTTCATAAACTAAATTTCCCGCTACATAAGTAGCTTTAACTGCCTGTTCATTACCTAATATCATCAGAGTAAATAGCTCATCAACAATATCAGTTAATGAATCAGGATTATTTCGAGCATTCCGCAATTTTAACAATGGAGTTACCTTTGTATCTATAACAACTAAATCTGCTTCTTTTCCTACCTCAAAATTCCCAACTTTATCTTCCAGAGATAGAGATATTGCTCCTCCTAAAGTAGCTAGATAAAAAGCTTTCAAAGAGGATAAACTTTGCCCCTGTAGTTGAGAAATTTTATAAGCATCATTCATGGTTTTAAATATTGAAAAGCTAGTACCACCTCCCACATCTGTACCTAAACCAACTTTGACTGGATTATTTTCAGATTTTGCTCTGTTTAGTGGGAATAAACCACTGCCTAAAAATAGATTTGAGGTCGGGCAAAATGCAATAGTTGAACCAGCTTGTGAGAGTCTCTCAAATTCAGAATCGCTCAGATAAATACAGTGAGCAAAAATTGATTTATCGGTTACTAAGCCAAACTTTTCATAAACATCTAAATAGTCTTTGCTGTTAGGAAAAAATTGAGCAACTTTCTCAATTTCCGACTGCTGTTCGGATAAATGAGTATGTACATAAACATCTGGAAATTCTTGTTTCAGAACTCCAGCTAGATGTAATTGTTCTGATGTAGAAGTAATAGCAAATCTGGGAGTAATAGCATATAGAAGTCTGCCTTTACCATGCCATTTTTCCATCGAATTTTTGCTATCTTCATAACCAGTTTCTGGAGTATCCAGCAAATAATCTGGAGCATTCCGATCCATGAGCATTTTGCCAGCAATAATCCGCATATTTCGTAGTTCAGCTTCTTCAAACAAAGCATCGACTGACTGAGGATAAACTGTAGTTAAAACCAAGGCAGTTGTCGTGCCATTTTGTAAGAGTTGGTCAAGAAAAAATGATGCTATTTTTTGAGCATAGTTTTTGTCTTGAAATTTTCCTTCTGCTGGGAAAGTATATTTATCTAACCATTCCAAAAGTTGTGTACTAGAGGAGGCAATTATTTCTGTTTGCGGATAATGGATATGAATATCAATAAATCCTGGTAAAATTAGCATTCCTGGATAATAAGTAACAGGAACTTCAGGATATTTATACTTTAATTTATCGTAGGTATCTAGTTCTTGAATTATGCCTCCAGAGATAATCATTAAACCATCATTGATATACCGAACAGTTTCTAACTCTGGGTAATAAAATGGGTCATTAATAAAATCTAGAAATGAACCTCTAATTGCCGATGTTCTGAGATTTGTATTTTGAGTCATTTCAATTCCCTTCCTAAATCTAAATCATTATACTTCTTGCAGAAGTCAGGGAATAGGGAATAGGGAATAGGGGGGATAAAATTTTTGATTAGACTTCTTGAATTGGTTTAATTAAAAATTTTGCAAGAGGTTTATTGGTTTGCGACCGTATATGTAGAAAGTCGT
>JAAUYL010015478.1_pt1 | contig 14673 bp, 14 predicted proteins | sample 7278011 | NCBI WGS metagenome assembly JAAUYL01 (sample SAMN14350225, study PRJNA611818) | marine sediment metagenome | isolation source: surface marine sediment (1.8m) | place: French Polynesia: Moorea | collected 2018-08 | reverse complement strand
CTTCCAGCTCTGATTGGTACCATGTTTTGAACTTGCAATCGTGGCATTTGAGCTTTGTCTTTTGTTGAGGTCCGTTTTTGGAAACAGTTGGTTCCTGAGTTTTCTTCGCTTTTTCGTCCTCCTTGACGTTATTGTTCTTGATTTCCTTCTGAGAGTGGTTGTAGAGGTGCGATGGACCCTCTCCAAAGTTGTTTTTAGCGAGGTCGTCAGTTGCAGCCTTGGCGGCCTCGGGCTTGGCCTCGCCGCCGTCGACCTCCATAGGATCATCGTCAAGATCTTGAAAAGTGATGTTCAAATGGTTTTGCTCCAGGGTGTGCTCGGCCACCTCCTTTTGAGTGGACATGACGCTTCCGCAATCCTTGCATAGAAACTTAAAGCTGCCAGTTTTATCCTCGTCCTCGCTTGACCTCGAAGACCTTCGAAGCCAATTAACCTTCTGAATGTCTTCCCATGGCATGACATTTCTGTCGATTGTCTTCTTTTTCTTGAACACATTGCCCTCGGAGAGGCTGAGGCCGGCATGGTTATTCTCGTAATGCCGACCGAAATCGTCCTCGGTTTCGAAAAATCCCGAATCGCACGAGTGGCAAGTGATTTTCTTGGCTTCTTTTTTAGTGCTCTCGACTTTGACAACTTGGATTTCATCTGCCCAGACGCCATTGACAACCGGAAGTTGATTGAGATCAACGAGGCCGTCGCACACATCCTGCATTGTAATGATGCCATTCTCTTTGTACATCATGAGCAACGCGGCCTCGGCGAGGTTGTAATCCCTGGCCGAGATCTCTACTCGCGCCGTTCTTTGCTGTATCGTCTTCAAAGCCTGCTCAAGTGACGACCGCGTCAATGTCGAAGAAGAGGAGGACACCACTTCCTCTTGCTGCGGAGGTTGTTCAGGTTGCTGTTCAGGTTCAGGCTGCACTTGGGGTTGTTCCTGTTCGGGCTGCTTGCTAGGTACAGGTTGAGGCTGTACAATTTCCGGTGATGGCGCACTGAAAGCAGGATCAAAGTCAAGTCCGTTGCCACCACCATTCGTTTCTGCCTCTTCTTGGTAATTGTCTTCGAGGTCGCCGGCCTCTCCAGGATCTTCTTCCGCTTCCGGTTGGACTTCGACACGCTGTCGCTTCTCAGGACTCGACAACTGCCTTTCGTTATCGTCTGCCGAAGGCCTCTTTTTGGCCTCGGCCGACCATCTTGGCACAGCCGTAGTTGTGGTTGCTCGATTTGTATCAGTCTCAGCCTGATCGGCCTCTTCCTTATTCTCGCTTGACACTGGCTCCAAGTCTTGGTCACCAATGTTATCTTCTTTGCTGGAAATGGAATCCAAACTCGGACTCGGACTCGCAGGAGCGAGGTCAATGGTGCCGAGGTCAGGAGGCGAAGCCACGTTGCTATTGACAAAGCTGTTTTGCAAAATGCTCCTGTCCTTGACGTCCATGTCGCCTTCGCTGATGTCGCTCAACGAGACCTGGTGCATTGTCACCATAGGAGGCCGGTTTCTGTTGGGCCTGAAACATAAGAATATTGGTTAAGTATTAATGTGATCAAACCAGGGTACTACTCGTTCAGGTTTTCCGCCAAGGTGTAAAACTCATTCGAAACAGAGACGGAGTCGAGTTTTTACAGCTAGGTGCGAATTAAAATCCCTTAATCACCAAAAAACAATCGTGAAATGAGCGCGAAATTATTCCTAGATCAAACTATTGACTTACATGTTGGAGGACGAAGGAAATTGTGGCGATTCAGTGTCGCGATGTTCGAGGTCTTCGAGGCCGTTCAGGCAGAGTTTGTGATCGAAAAACTCCTCGAGGCTCCAGCAAACGACGTGGCACTTTTTGCATGTGACCTCCTTGGCAAACTTGAGGCTGTCGAAATGTTGGCAATATTTTCGGACGTTGGTGAATTGCCGTCGACTAAGCTGGCACTGGACCTTTCTCAGCAATCCAGGTGGGACATCAGGGGTCTCGAGCAAGCGACCACCAAAGCAGGTTTGTCCGCAGGTCCGATTGAAATTGGTGAATGTATCGTGACGTCGGTCACACTTTTCACACGTCAGAGCCTCGACGACTTTGTTACTTTCCAAAGAAGGATACAGAGATTTAACAAGCTGACTCCCTTCTCCGGCCTCCATGGCAAAATGGATCTTGATCTCGGTCGGGGTGTTGACAAACGGCGACTCGACCTCGCTCTGGCATCGCTCTCGTTTCATCGAGGCCGGCCTCGCTGGCGCCGAGGCTGCCATTGGTTCTGTTGATGGTCGTGGACTTTCGTTTGGTTTGGCGGACTGTGATTGTTTTGGACTTTGCGCGGCTTGAGGCTGGGGCTGAGGTTGGGGAGGTTCCGGCTCCGACCTCGGACTTTGTTGTTCTTGGACAGGAACGGCAGCAGGTTTTGTTTTGGTTACTCCCCCTATGCTCAGCATCCTCTCGACCAATGGCATCGAGCTCGTGGGAACCTTAATCTTGGGACCTGCTTTCTTGGTCGGCGAAGAAGACTTTTTACTTGGCGACTTTGCTGGGGACGATGATGATGTTGATGAGGCTGCCGGTGATGGCGGCGCTGTGCGAGGTCTAAACGGAGGAGGAACTTCGAGGCCGGCATGCCGATCGGCGAACCTGATAGGGGCCGACAGCATCTCGCTCCACTGAGTCACTTTGAACTTCTGGCTCATTTTAGTGCTGAACACATTATTGAACAGCTTCCGCGAGGTGAGGACGGCTCCGAAAAGGTCGAGATAGGTCTTTAACTCGCCCTCGGCTTTGTTCCTTGTCGTGTCGTAGTTGACGAACTTCAGTCGCAAGTTTTGCGAGCCCACGAAGCCGACCCAAACGTCCTGGTTCTTTTGAAGCTCGAGGCTGCAAAGATATTTGTATTAACAACGGTTGCTTCTTTGTTCAAGTTCAAGACAGTATTCTTACGCGCAATCGAGGCTGATGCTTTGCTCGTTGTCATTGAGCATGTCCTTCTTGATGATCGCAAAGTCGAGGTTTTGCGCCTCGTTCTCCTCCGGCTTCGCCGCTTCGAGGATGAATTTGTCAGGATCGTCGTGAGATTGCAAATAGATCAGAACAAAGGCCTCTTGTCGGTTGATCGTGCTCAGGTTCAGGTGAGCGATCGCCATCGCCTCCACGTAGCGCACCATCTTGAACTCCGAGGCCGCGACCATGAATTGTCGGGCTGTGGTGGCAAAAGGAAAAGGTATTCGTCGGAATTCATTTCTCAGAAATGCGATTGGCGTCTGGAAAAAAAGTAGGAGCGTCTAGACTTTCTTTAGAAAATATAAATTGTCTTGACTTACATTCTGGAAAAGTCTTTCGGCCACTCCTTTTACCGACAACTTTGTCGCTTCACTTTCCCGGAGAAGATCGGCTTGGATGGTGCGACAGTCTTCCTGGCCGGCAAACTTGAACTTCATCTTCGGGTTGGGGTTAGATTTTGAATTCGACATAATCTCTCTCGTAGACTCCAATTTCTGACCGAACGTCATGGCGCTCAAAGCGTTCATCAAAAATAGGAAATCCCTAAAAACAATCAATAAAATATTGATAACCAAGAGGTAAAGAAAAGCTGAAAACTTACGACTCGCAGGCTTTAGGCACGATCAAAACATGGTGCGACAGTGCCAAAGCGATGTACTCTGCAGACCTGTCCCCGAAGTAGTACGTCACACTGAAGACCTTTCTGAACTCGCTCCTGGCGACTTCTTCGCCGTAGACATAGTTGGTCAAGAAGATCAGAAACTGATCGTCTCGGGAATTTCCGGCCTCAGGAGGTGTTGCAGGCTTGACGCATTTCCAATGAAGCGGCAGTTCGCCCTTGAGCACGTTCCGTTCGTAAAATGGCATCACTTCCATGAACTTGTCGAAGCTGACGAAAAAGTTGCCCTTGGACTCTTTGGCAAGCATGATGCAGAACTTCTCCGGGGTGTCGACGACGTCGGCGGTCACCGTCTTGTCCCACAGCAGTTTTAACTTGATTTTCCGAAGGCCTCCGGCAAACCAACTCTCGTAGGAAATGTCCTTGCGATTGTTGCACCACTCTTCGAACGAGCTGTCGGCGAGAATCTGCTCGTCCCGGAGGATGAGGCAGTGGAAAATCACCTTGCCATTAGCGTCGTGTTTGTAGACAACAACCACTTCGGCCTCCACGGGATCGCTGAACCAAGTCAGGATTCCATGCTGTTTGTACGTGTAAGTTCTTTTGGGAGGGTCTTTCTTCTGTTGACCACCTTGACCCTGGTGTCGAGACGAGCCAGCAACGGCCTCGGATGCTGGAGCGCCGCTGGAATTTCTTCGACGACGGGGAAGTTGAATGTCATGCAGATAAACTCCAAACTTGTCACTACCACTGCGACTGTCAGCCATTTTTTTCCAAGTCATTTTGATTCCCATGCCATAATTATCTCTGTGCTTATCGTTCTCGGCATGGAAGTCTTGAGCGCTAATGAAGTAGTTGCCATCCGCATTCCTCGACAGCATCAATTCAAGCCCCTCGGTGTTGGTGATCCTGGTTGCGGTGACTCTAAGATTTCCAAGCAATTTGAAGTCAAGCTGTACTTCTCCCTCCTCGCATTCTACATGCTGGGCGTCTTGATAGTCTTGAGCAGAGGTTTGGCGTAGGGCTTCGCCATCACGGACAAGCAAAAGAAACAATTCCGATCCGTCTATCTTGGGAAGGTTCAAGAACATGAGTCCAAACTCGCGCTCCACACCTCCGGTAAGTTGATTGGACGTGAAGCGAATACGTCCGTGCTGAACGTATTTGTACATCTTTTTCTGAGATTTTTCACCATCATCCTGGGGTTCGGATTTAATCTGAACATCTGGTTGATCGCTGTCCCCTCCTTCGCTGAGCAAACTACTACGCTTGTCTCTGACACTGCCTGCTCTTTGGATTTCCCTCGATTCAGCCTGGGGCTCGGTGGTGGCCTTTTTGAGAATTTGGTTAGTCATGGCCAGCAGTTGTTCCTCATCCTCGTCATCGCTGAGCTCGATCAAATCTTGGCCTTTTCTGACTGGAGGAGGAGGAGGAGGAGGTGGCGGCGCAGATTTTTTCGTTGGACTTGATGTTTTGATAGAAGATCCCGAAGTCGACGGGACACTTGTTGACAAAGTTGAATTGATCGCTCTCACAGGCCTGTTGGTAACAGGCCTCGAGCCCGTGGGCGTCTCGGCCGCCTTCTTGGGATCACATCTCCTTTTGACCTCCTCTGCTCGACTTGGACCAGCCACTAGTTGAGGAGCAGGTTTCTTCTGAGGAGACAGCTTAGTGGCGAGAGTATGACCGTAAGCTAGGTTTTGAGCACGAGCCATACGTTGATTTGACACTTTTGTCGGAGGAGCGGAAGCTTGACGGCTAACCCGGGGTTGTTGGAGTAGAGGGTCGCTTCTCCTCTCCGGATTGGAAGCGATGGAGGTTACTGTCGTTTGTGAGGTAGCTGATTCTGTCGAGGCCGTCGATTCGATCGAATGGTCTCGCATGACACGAGGTGGCTGAGGTACGATTGGCGGGACGCGGTGCCTGGCGACCTCCGAGGCCGCTGTAACTGGAGGACTTAATCGGTGAATCTGACTTGTTGGCGATGGCAAGACATGGTGCTGTTGCTGGTGAACTTGGTTCGACGTTGTTGTAATTGGAGATCTGATGTCAGCAGTTGAAGCTTGCGACACAAGTTGCCTCATCCTTTCCAATTCAGCGGCAGGACTTGCCTGAGATCGGACAGGGTTAACTCGAGACGGTGGAGTCACTGGCAATGGTGGTGGCTGCATTGGTTGACGATAATTTTGTTGCTGCATCTGATGTTGATTAGCTGCTGCCGTTACAGGATACTGAGTCGTTCCCGGCATCTGAGCTCTGGCGGTATTGGGATTATTCATTAGATATTGCTGCTGCTGCTGCTGTTGCTGATGTGGTTGGAAATATCCCGGAGCTGCAACAGTTGGGCCAGGGATAGGAGCTTGAGCGAATCCATAAGCGTTTCCGTGAGCAGGCGGCCGAGGGCGTCGTGGCTGCATCTGAGGGACGGACTGGAATTGACGCTGCATTGCCATGGTCTGAAATTGCGTCTGTTGGCTGTTGTTGTACATGTTGAGCTGCTGTTGTTGCTGTTGTAAAAGCTGTTGCTGGTGTTGAGCTGAAGTCATAGTCGACGACGGGGCCGAAAACCCACCATAAAGCTGCTGTTGTAGAGGTATCGTTACATTTGACGTCGTCGCCGCCGCTCCCATCCTGTACCTGTGCATGTTGGCCATGGTTCCGCTCCTGTAACCTTGATGAGGGTTGGTGGTTCGAACAGAGATTGACGAGGTTGCAGCCGGAGGAACCATGAAAGATGGCGATGCCGGGACAGGCGCAGGTAGGGGAGGGAGTGGCGGACGGGGTTGCTGTCGTGGCGGCGTTGGCAATGGAGGCTGAGTTCCAGGAGGGGGTGTCGTTTCAATAGATCCTGCTGCCGGCGGAACATCGTCATCTTGGTTGCTGCCGATCCAAGGCGTTACCGGACCGAGGACAAGATGAGCCTGGTCATGATCATCATCCCTCGGAGGGGACATGGGCCCGGGGGTGGCCGGGGTGGCGGGGGCGGCAAAAGTCGGGTCGGCGTTCTGAATCTGAGTATGCGTGGCAAACTCGAGAGCAGACTGGTTTAATTGCTGTTGCGACCGCATGATGGCTAGAAATTCAGTGACGCAGTTTGCCACCGACTGGTTGCTGTTCATGAGGCCACCAGTCAGTTTGGTTGGCGAATCTACACTTTTGACGCACAAAATGGGACAGAACCGACCGGGCTCAGTTGGTCCGTAGATTAGAATCAGAGCCGACCTCGGGAGACTGCGGATGTAGCTGTTGAAGGCAGCCAAGTCTCCAAGTAAGTCACAAGCCTGAATTTCCACTGTCGAACGACTAAAGTGGAGGTTTCGGAAGTTTTGAACCTGCTGGCTGTTGATCACTGAGTCGATGGCTGCAATCTTTGCAGAGAATCCACTGGAGTAGCAGGCACCCACGGGTTGATGTCCTGGCTCGAGAGAGTTGATGATCACGAAAGCCGGTTGTTGGCTATTTGGGAGATCAAGGGAACCCTTCCAAAGAGTATTAGAATCTTGGCGTTGGTTCGCCATAATGCTGGTCACTTTTTCACGTTCAGAGTCAACGGTTTGAGCATCACTTTTCAATCGAAGCTTTTCTTTGATTAACCAAAATTATTGAACACAAAGAGTTCAGACACCATTTTTGAAGTTTTCCGAAGAAAACCAATGTTCTTTCTTGCGCGGTGTCGCAATCAAAACAGAACAATTTGCGCCAAAGTCAGTATTACTGGAGCCAAAAGTAGCTAAACTTTTCAAGGAATCGCCAAATGGTGCAATATTTCACTGATGGCCTTGCGGTTTTGAGACACTTTTTTTGAAATTATCTTTCAAAAGAGTTGAGATTTTTGCTCAATAAGATAACGGTCCTTTGCATTTTGACCCGACGTGCTAATCTAATGAAAACCATCATTTAACCTTCAGAACGATTTCTTTTGACGCAATTAGAAACTAGGTGTGAAAACGCCATTAATAACGCTCCATTTGGATCTTTTGTTTGTGTTTAGCAAGATCGTTAAGGCAAACAAGAACAAGTTTCCTTGCAATCTTGTTTAAAAATGAACGACCCCAGTGCGCAACAAATACATAAGTTTAAGGCAGCAGTTTGGCCAAAAAGTTTTAAAAAATACAAAAATATCCTTTGAAACCACAGTTTACTCTCAAAACTTGAAGTCAAACAAAAATGGTTAGTGACAGCGTAAGAAAGATTTTCAAGAAAGCAGTTTATTCTTTTACCAGTCCAATATTTTAAGAAAGCTTTCAAGATCGACTTTGTGTGATCCGTCAAAAAATTGTTTTGTTTTCTGGCAGCTTCTCAACAGTATCAAGATTTCAGCGAGCGTTCAGACGCAGAATTTGACGTTTCGGGAATAATTTGGTGATGTTTTGCGGACTTTTCTTCTGAAATATCAGATTACATCAAAAATGTCTGAAGGGGAACCCTCCGATTTGGAGGAGACGACGCTCGATGAAGAGCCCCTGAAAAAGAGCAAGAACTCAAAAGTGAACGAAAAAGTGACAGCAGACCAGGATGATCAAGAAGACGGTTCGACCTCCAAGAAGGACAAGGATCCTTCTGGTCCTGGCAAGAAGACAAAGAAAAAGAAGCGAAAAGGGTGGGCAAGACTCAGGTAAGACCTTAAGAGAGTTTAAACGGACTGCCAATTCATAAATGTCGATCATCAATTTCCAGAGATTTTCGTAAATCCAAAGGCTACGAGATATTTCAAAGCATGAGCCCGATTCCCGAAGACTTCACTGAAGAAGAAGTGGTGACCCATGTTGTTGGCAAGAAGCAACTCTTGGGCAAAGTCTGGAAAGACAACAAGACTGGTGAATATGTGCGATATCGATGCTATTCATATGGAGTTGAGTACAAGATTGGCGACGCCGTATATATTGAGAGTCAAAGAGCTGAGCAACCGTTTTATGTTTGCTGCATCCAAGAGTTTAAGATGACCAAGCGTGACTCTCTGATGGTCCACTTCAAGTGGTTCTACCGGACCAACGAGATCCCAGAGCAAATGTACCAGTTGCTGAGTCAAGAGCGTCACATGGAAAACAAGGTGTTTCACAAACAACTACAAATGGCAGAGAAAGCAGCGGCCATTGCCAATGGATTGGGAGAATCCTACAAGCCCATGATGAGACGCAAGAAGTTGAACGATCAAATGCTAAGAACGAGGGAGCTATTTGAGTCCACGACGACTGACATCCATCCTTGTTCAGTTCTACGAGGGAAGTGTACGGTTTACCATTGCCAAGATATCAAGTCGGTCCGGGACTTCACGCCCCTGGAGGATACCTTCTTCTTCATGCTGGCATACAATCCCGAAACCAGAAGGTTGGCCTCGACTCAGGGAGAAATTCGGGTCGGTGCTTCTCATCAAGCTGATTGTCCAGAGTGCACACCGGATGTCCCTATTGAAGAGAGGCCAGAACCTGAGGAGGAACTTACTTGGGAACCAGGTCGGATTCACGATCATGACCTCTTGATGTTCCTCAGAGCCGGCCGGTCAATGGCTGCCTTCGCTGCCATGTGCGATGGGGAGTCACCTGATGATGGGTTCAAGATTGCCAGCAAGGACGGCATTGCTGCCACCGCAATTCAACTGCTGCATGACAACAAGTACAACACCGGGGAAGCCTTGCAATCCCTGCTCAAGGCCCCCTACTCTGACTATGGCAATGCCGATCCGGTAAGAAGTTGGCCGGAGGAGGATGTGAAAGAGTTTGTCAAGGGATTGAGGATCTATGGCAAGAACTTTTTCATGATTCGACAGGAGTGCTTGCCCTACAGAGAAACGTCGGAGCTTGTAGAATTCTACTATTTATGGAAGAAGTCGCCAGGAGCAGCTCAGAATCGGCCACGAGGTCTCAAAAGAGTAAAGGGTGCCAGCAAGGCTGGAAAGTCCAACCGCAACGAGGACGATCCAGACGACCTCAGTTCGTGTAGTGAAGATGCTGATGACATGGACGAAGATGACAATGCAAATAATGGATCTAGTGAGGAGTTGAGCCCCTACTATTGCCGTCATTGCTACACGACAAACTCCAGCAACTGGCATCATGCAGGGACGCAAAAATTGCTGGTCTGCATTGAGTGTCGAGTGTTTTTCAAAAAGTACAGCGAGTTTCCCTGCTTGGAGCCGGCCAGGCCCAACGTCAATGACGAGGAAGATATCACTTCCAGTGAGGACGAGGCTGCCAAGCAAAGTGCAAAAGTTGATCAAGATTCGTCGGCCAAAGAATCAACCGGAGGAGCTTCAGGATCTGCAGCCGCCATGGAACCGATTGAAATCAAGAACGATTTGCCAAAGTCCATCAGCCTGGTGTCGCCTGTCCCCCAGATGCCATCCAGTGGTGGTAGCGGTGTTGTCCCCAATCTGGGACCACATGCTTTGCCGCCCACGGGGTCGGCCCATCCTGGCATCCCGGGATTGCCTGCAGGAGGCCTCATCCCTGGCCTGCCTCCCCCGCCACAAGCTCACCTTCAGGGTAGGCCAGGCATGTTGCCTGAACCTGCCAGGGCCCCGAGTCCGCCGCCCAAACCGGATGGCAGCGAGTGTCACAGATCTCAGTCGGCAATTTTCATTCGCCAGTGGAATCGAGGAGAGGGCAGCAGCTGCTCGAGGACGGACTTGTTCTTCAAACCGGTACCCGACTCAACGTTGGCAAGGAAGCGAGAGGAGAGGCTGCGGAAGGCCAAAGAAAGGGAGGAGCTCAAGGCCGCCCAGAATGCCCAGGCTCATCACGCGGCAACGGCAGCCAAAGTTCCCAGGTTGGATCTGGGCAATCCATTCGATCCGTTCCGTCATGGGAATCCATCATCTGCCGGTCCAGCAGCTCCTGGTCTCCCAGGATTGCCTGGCATGTTACCGCCTGGCCCAGGAATGGCTGAGCTGGAGAGGCTGGATCGCGAGCGAGCGGCCAGCTTTATGGCTGCGGCAATGGCAGCCAACCCGAGGCCAGCCCTGCCTGGGGCTGCAGGGTCTCCGTTTCCGCCTGGTTTTCCACCGCCAGGCTTATCCATGGAGGATATGGTCAGGAGTGCAGAACGTCAATATCTTGACCAATTGGCACTCTCAGCTGATCCGCTGGTTAGGCTGCAAATGGCAGGCATCAACCCAGAAATACCAGGGGCCCCGTCGCCTCTTTCGGCAGCTTACAGCGGTCTACTAAGGCCGCCCGCACCGCCCCCAGGATTGGACCCGCGTTTCCGGTTACCTCCCGTGGATCTCCTACATCCTCCACGGCCTCCACCAGGCTTTTCGTTGCCGAGCAGCGCCACTTCGAGGCTGCCCCCGCCACCACCGACGGCAGCCTCGGGAAACGCTGCCGGCCTCGATCTGGTTCAACGACAACTCCTTTTGGAAAGAGAAGCATCCCTGAGACAAGCCAGTGCGCAACAGCATCTAGTCGCCCAACAAGAAGAATTTCTACGAAATATTGAGCATGAGGCTCGTGCGAGAGCGGCACAGCAACGTCCTTAAATTATCTCAATGTTATCTGGTGTCAACTAACAAACATTCTATGTATGAAAATATATTGAACTTCTTTCATAGAAATATGGAACTCTAAACGTTTTCTACGACAATGTGGTGCTCTTGAGCGTTTTGCTGGTCGAGGAGAAATATTTCGTTTTGATTCTGGACAATGATTTGCCCGTCCTCCACCAGTTGGAAGCACTGCTGTCCGTTTTGGTCTGAAAATCAAAAGAAGCGCATTGGAAAACAATTAGAAACGGATTTCGATGTTAATATTTACCCATGAACATAACGGCCTCCACATGCTGTTGGTCCGCCGTCGAGGTCGAGCTCGAGGCTGTCGTGGTTTTCGCTTGATCACGGCATCCTTCTGAGGTCTTGAAATGGTGTCTGATTCCACTGGAATTTCTGAATGTCCGTCCACAAGTTTCGCACCTGTAAAGACACATGCTATTCTCCTTAGCAATTAAGTGAAAATAAGCTTTTACCTGAAAGGTTTTTCGCCGGTATGTGTACGTTTGTGAGTCTTCAGATTTCGTAGCGCCCTGAAAGATTTCCCGCAATCCGAGCAGGCATAGGGTAATTCTCCAGTGTGCTTCATCATGTGGACTCTCAGATCGTACTTCTTGACAAACGCGGCTCCGCATTCCGGGCACAGGTTGTCCTTGCTCAACTTGACCTCGAGATGCCTGAAGTTGCGATGCGATTTAAGATGGGCTCTGGTGATGAACTTTTTGTCGCACTCTTCACACGCGTAGGGCCTTTCTCCTGTATGGATTCTCTGAAAATAAAGTGTCCAATCATAGCACCTCCTTTACTTTCTGTGGTAATGCTTTCAAACTTACATTGTGAACTCTAAGCTGAGATGCAGTGACAAAGGCTTTAGGACAGGAATCACAACTGAACGGCCTCGCTCCGCTGTGGATTTTCTCGTGCCCTCGCAAAGCCGACGGATCTTTGAAGGTCTTATGGCACGTGGAGCAACCAAACTGTTTCTTGTCGCTTTTATCAAAATGCCTGAAACATATTTTGCTTGAAAAAAACTTCAAAATAGAGCAGTTTACAAGATGTACCTTGCTCGAATATGTCGCGTCAAGTTGCTGCTGTTGTTTAGCACTTTGTCACAGTGGGGACATGGAAACCGAGCGATCTCGCCGGCGTGAATCTTTTTGTGGTTTTTGAGGACCGAGGCCGTCACAAAATTTTGGTCACACTGGTTACAGTAGAATCGCCTATCCATTTGGTGCAGCTTTAAGTGATTCTCCAGCGTGTACTTGGAGCTGAACGTTTTCTCGCACTTGCTGCATTTCCACTCACTGAAAACGAAGTCAATTCAACTCATTCTCAGAATCAAATTCATATAGTTTATTTTGCATACCCACTAGATGACGACAGCTTTTTGTCAGAATCCCTGTACAAGTCTAGGATTTGGTTGTCGTCCATGTCCAAGTCAAAGCGTTTTGGTCTTGAAATGAGTCTCTTTGGCCTTTTGTCTGGATCTGAGCTGGCAAGATAAGGCTGGCTTTGCTGACGGTTTTCCTTTTCCCGCTTGATCGCCAACCGTTTCATCACCTTAACCTCTTGATTGTGCACCTCCAAATGATTGAGGTAGCAGGATTCTTTTAAATATTCCTTGTTGCAAGAGTCGCATTGAAAGACTTTCCTCCGTTTCCAAAGGTCAGTAGCTTTTGGAGCTGAAATAAGTTACCGATAAAACCCATGAGAAGAAACAATAAGGACAAAAATAACTGCTTACCAGCCATTGACGAATTCGTCTTGGAAGACGCGTAAGAGGTCATAGTTATGCCCAACAAGCCAATCAGCTCTTTCAGATTTTCTGAAGTCTCGTTGTTCTCCTCGACTTCTGGCCGTTTCAAAATCATGTCGTGTAGCTTTGAGATCGCAGCGTAGCTCGTTGGCAAGGTTATTGCTGTAATATCACTTTGGTCGACTACATCGTTTTCCTTGAAAACGTCTCTGAGAAGAGGCGACATGCCGGCGAAGAGGATTCGAAACGAATGAAACACTTCTGAACTTTCACAGACAAACTTCAGATCGGAGAGCCGCGACTTGTCTTTTTCGGTTTGTCCAAAGAATTCCGCCAAACCAGGAACAAGTGTCGTGTTGAAATGCCGCTCCGCCATGTCTTTTGATTGATCTTGTGCTCGTGTGGCCTCTCTTTAAAATCACGACAACCAACTTGGCCAAGTTCGTTTCGTTTGGTTGGTTTTGTTTTTGTTTTCTTTAATCTTTTCTCTCAAGCCGTGAGGAACTGACAGTTGAGATGGCTACCAGATTCACAAAACTGGATTTCCAAAAGAGCCAAAACATTGTAAACACGCTCTCGTTCTTAGGGACGTTATAGAAACTTTATTCAGTCGTAAATGTATGGTTTGCATACCCTAAATTACATACAAGCAGGTCTAAATGCTTTACATTGATGATCAAAGTATTTTAATTACTGTATAAAACATCAACGTTACACACACAACTCTCGATATTATGCATGGAAGTCCTTGTTGGCAATTTTTAGACAGTTTGTGCTTGTCAATATCTGTTGGACGCGACTGCCGGCTCCGAGGTCGCCGATGAGGCCGACTGTACGATGATCGGGGTGTTCAGGAGCGCGTCGTCCAAGATCGGCTCGGTCGAGGCCGAGTTGTGCATCATGCTGCTCCCGACGTTCGGCGAGTAAGATTGCAAGAGGCCAATTTGACTGGACGAGTGGCCTCCGACCTCGTCAACCCTAGAATATTAATTGCGCCTGCTTGTTATTTTTGCTTGAATTGAATTAAAAAAATGTGAAATCGGGACGGGCAGAAATTCAACATCTGAATTAATTTTGGCATAATGAAATTTCACGATTTTTTTAAAACTCTTAATATTTTTTGTTACCTATGTCATGGAGTCAGGTAGTAGGGAATGCCAAGCCGCCTTTTCCAGAGGAGGAAGCCCAAGAAGATCCCGATGCAGATGCCCAAGATGGCCATGCTGAACCCGAGCCCCGCCATGGATCCTGCCGTGTATGACGCCCTCAGGAACCTATACGAGCCCCTGCCGAAGGACGAAGGATGAGACGTTTCCGGAGCGCTTTGAAGAGAATGGCGTCGTAGATGTGCCACCTGAAAGGCAATATTATGAGAAATGCATGGAAGGAAGATTTTACATTCTATAGTCGTCGGCTGACAACTTTGCGCACTTGCCGACATCCCCGAGGCCAAGTCATAAACTGAGGCCGTTTTGTGCAGGAAAAAAATAGCGGGGTCAACTTTTAATGGCAGCAGCCTCACGGCCTCGCGAGAGACCAGAGCGGAAAAAGTTTACGTGCAAAACGGCGTAAAGTATTAAAAGAGGAGGAGAGATGTTGTTACATCGAGACCGTGTCGAGGCTGAGCAGCAGAACTTAGGAAAATTGCTGCAGAAATGAAAGTTGTCGGAGGCTGTCGAGGCCGTCGAGAAAAGTCTAAAACATATGCTGTCCTCTACCCTCTTTTTTCTCCTGAGAAACCTCTCGGCCTCTCGAAAATATGGCACACATGAAACGTTTTCTCGAGAAAAATAAATTCTTCGGCATTTATTTTTTCACACATTTAATGACAAAACGG
>JAAUYL010007112.1_pt1 | contig 14674 bp, 8 predicted proteins | sample 7278011 | NCBI WGS metagenome assembly JAAUYL01 (sample SAMN14350225, study PRJNA611818) | marine sediment metagenome | isolation source: surface marine sediment (1.8m) | place: French Polynesia: Moorea | collected 2018-08 | reverse complement strand
TTGTTAACCTTCATCGATAACATTGACAACTGGATCTTTGGAGCTTACCTGTTGACAATCTTGGCTGGGAACCTGGCTACACTGTTGTCTTGGCACTGTGCTACACTGCTGCCGTTGGACGGTCTGACACTCCTGTCGGGGCACAGATTGGCAGTTTTGTCTGGGAACCTGTTGACACTGTTGTCTTGGCACCTGGAAGGGACATGTTGTTTAGTGAATGGGAGATTCAAGTCAGTAGGAATCTGTGAAGGCCTAACATTTTCACACTGTTGCCTGGGTACGTTCGTACACTCCTGTCGTTCCCTAGGCTGACAATCTTGCTTGGGAACGTTCCTGCAAACATTCCTGGGGACCTGGGAGCACTGTTGGCGAGGAATCTGTTTGCAATTGTATCTCGGTATTTGCTGGCACACCTCCCTTGGAACAATGCCACATTCCCTGACAGGAGCCTGTCGACACTGCTCGTCGGCAATCTGTCTACAATTGGGAACAGCAACCTGAAAAAGTATTGATAAGGTATTTGAGAAACATTCTTCAGGACGACATCAAGGTGTCAGGTTTGCTACCTGTCGGCAGTTTTCGACAGGAACAGTTTGACAATCCTGGCCTGCTCCACCGTCATATCCGGCCTGCTGGTCGTAGCCTCCCTGGCATTCAGTGACGTACTCTGTGCTGCACTTGTTCTCGTACTCGGTAGAACAACGCTCCTGCAAAGATCATTGGTTAAATCCATAAGTTCTTCTGTTTAGTTAGTATCCTCACCTTGTACACTGTTTCGCACTTCTCCTCGTACTCCGTCTGGCACTCCTCTTCCTCGACCGTTTCACATTCCGTTTCGAAAGTCTGGGTACACTTGGGCTCCAGGACCTCTTCGCAAACCTCCTCTGATCGCTGCTCGCATTCTTGAGCATATGTCGTCTGGCAGTCTTGTTCAGTCACTGTCCGGCATTGCTGCAGCGAGTCAAATGGTTTAGATATGGATACTAACGCAATTTAGAGTAAGAGTAAGATTACCTGTTCTTGGACAGTGTTGCAAACTTGCTCGTTCACCGTGCGACATTCTTGCTCGAAAGTTTGGGAACATTGCTGGAAACAAATTTACGTATTATTAAAGGCTCTAGGAAACAATCAGTTATATAATCATCTACTCACCTGCTCATTGACGGTCCTACACTCTTGTTCCGGAACGTTTTGACACTGCTGTTCGTTGACCGTCTTGCACTCGTTTTGATAGCTCGTCTGGCAATCCTGCCAAGAAAGAAAAGTTCTGTTACAACAATCCATCAGACGGTTCGTACAGTGCTAGAATCTTACATTCTGGTAAGTTGTCTGGCATTCCTGCTCGTAGGTCGTCTGACACTGCTGCTCGTATTCCGTGTTGTAGACGGTCTCGCAGACTTGCTCGTTCACAGTGTTACATTGCCGCTCATTGACAGTGTTGCAAACCTAAAAGCCAATCATAGGATCCATGATCATTGTGTGACACTAAAGCACTAACAAATCAGATCAGTACCTGTTCATTTCTGGTGGAACACTCTTGCTCGTAGCGGGTCATGTACTCTATCTCGCACTTCTCCTCCTGGACTGTCGAGCACTCGTTTTCGTATGTCGTTTCTTGAATGGTTTGGCATTCCTGCTGGTATGTCGTCTGACATTGTTGCTCCTGGAACAATTAGGTCATAATGAAGAAGATCAAAACTATGTCTGCATTAAGCTGCTGTTTACCTGAACAGTCCGGCACTCTTGCTCTTGAACGGTGTTGCACTGCTCTTCGTAAACCGTGGTACACTGTTGCTCATATGTCGTTTCATATTGAAGTTCACATTTCTGAAAACAAAATTGATTCAGATTCGGTTCATCTAAATAAATCTGTTTCCAAGTTTTTTACCTGTTCGTTGACAGTACGACATTGTGTCTCGTATTTGGTCTCGCAGACCTCCTCTTGCGTCGTTGTACACTGGCTGTCACATTCCTGACCACCTTGTTGACAATCGTTTCCAACCCTGGTGAGGCTGCGAATGACCTCGCAGTTTTCCTGGGGTTGACCATAGCTTGCAATAGGAGCGGAAGGGGCGGGGCTGTTGTAGGAATTCTGGACTGGAGCAGCTGGCGATCCGTACGAATCCGGGGCCGAGTTTAAGGCTGGAGCAGCCGGAGATCCGTAGGAGTCTCCAGAATTCAATGCCGGAGCAGCTGGAGAACCGTACGAATCACCACCAGAGCTTATTGCTGGAGCCGCTGGTGATCCATAGGAGTCTCCACCAGAATTTAAGGCGGGAGCAGCCGGACTTCCGTAGGAATCTTGGTTGGAGTTGAGGGCGGGTGCGGCTGGAGATCCATATGAGTCTCCGCCCCCTGAGCTCCCGCCTCCATAGTTTGAGGGGGCGGGGGCCGAACTTCCGTAATTAGAAGGGGCAGGGGCGGCACTCCCATAATTCGAGGGGGCGGGGGCAGCACTTCCGTAATTTGAGGGGGCGGGGGCGCTGTTTCCATAGCCGGGAAGTTGACGCGGGGGTCTCTTGGCAGGCTTAAGGGGACTTCCCCCTCCGAATTGGGGCGTCAATCCCCCTTGGAGTGGCGAGCCGAAAGGATGCTCTTGTTGGTGATGATGATTGTTTGACTTGAATGCATTGCGCGGCTGAAACCGTTTGACTAGAGCTGACAAGAAATTCCTAGGTATGATCGGATTTGCCTCGATGCCCACTTGGTAGTTGGTGACTAGAAAACACACCTGCAAAAACAATAAAAGTCAAGGATGTCATTGCTAATGAAGCAGACTTTTTAAAGATATGCCCGCCCACTGTTAGCACTTCATTTTTAAAAGTAAGTAACATCCAATGCACTTTTTCCTGTTCCTTAATGTCATCTACTAGATACGTGCTTGAAATAGAGATTAGAAAACAAGATCTTGCTTGCAGTGTTTCTTAATAATGATTGCGCCTATTTTTCTCAGTGCACTTTAAAGCGTTGAAAATAATATTGGTCATATATTTTGAGGACCTCCTGCATGTGTTTAATTTTCATCAAATGAAAGAAGAGAGGGGTGGGAACACAGAACTGGTCTTCTACCCTCTTAATAATTTAGGGTCAGGTCGGCTACATATCTAGGTATTTATTTTCGCGTCAAGGTTAGCGTTCTGATTAAAACGAGCAGGAAGGTCAGAAAACAAATGATTTTCACGAGAATTTCGTTTAAATACACCTACTCACAAATGTTCAAGCCATGGGTCTACTCAGTTCTAATTAAGTAGAGATGGGCGAATTTTAATGCCGTGATTGCTATCTTTCATATTTGTAAAGAACATTGAGCCAGAGCAGATGGTACGTCATGCAATTTAATTTTTCTCTCGAAGACCACTCTAAGATAGATATTTTGTCCCGCACCAAAACTAACGTGAAAACGAAACGAGCCAGCGGAGGGGGCAGAAAATTAATAGCTCAGGTTTTTCCACATAGAAAAGGATTTTCGTCAACAATGGGGAAAGATAATAATTAGCTAGCTTAGATGGAACGCTTGTACATCATTTCTCGCATATGGTCAATCTTTTGAAAAGGTCGGGTGTATGAGGTTTCATCAAAAACAAGATGAACATTCATTGACGCTATACTAGGGACATCTGGCGGGGAAAAAGAGTATGCTGCTCAACGGGGTTTCTATTCAGAAATGCACCCATAAGCCTGTAGTTAGGTAAGTAAGTATTTGACGATATTAAGTGTCTTGGACGCCGTTACGTTACGTTACAATAGTAAAATTGTGCCCCTCCTCTTTGAAGAAACCATCCATGATATAGCATTGAACTTGACTATCGTGCGTCACGCGCGTCTTTCTTCTTATGGACGACGCAGGGTCATTTCACATAAATAATGCCCAAAAAAGAAAGACATCTATTCATATAACGTTATGGCTATTTAATTCAAAAGGGGGTATATGAGCATAGGTGTCAGTGCATCGTTAGGTTATTCTTCGGCTTGTTACCTCCCACATGTCTGTGTTCCGTTTTGTTTCAACAAGAACTAATTGCCAGTCTGAGTTGACGAGCACAATTACCTATAGAGTGCGAAACGCAAAGTAATTGCTGTAAGTAAGCAAGGCGCTTTGTAGTCTAAGATTCGTTTCCTTTCAACTAGGAAACACAACATATCGGGCTGTCAAACAAGTGTTTTGATTGTCGTTTAAAAAGATAACCCAACTTCAGTCGTACCTCAATTTTTTGTGCCCAAAAAGTTCAGTTGCATTGCAACTTTTTGTGCTACCAAATCGACAACACCTTTTGGTATCTAGACTAACTGTATCTTTCCACACAACCAAATGCGAGACTGTCAGACTTGAAGATGATTTCAGATTTGGATTTGAGTTTCAGCTGCTTCACAAATATGGCCCTAACATGCCATCCATGCCGTGACCTTCAAGTGCGTATGTAAACATATTTCAGTTTTCTCCTGTCGTCTGAACAAAGGAAGACAACTGAAGCACATTTCTGAATAGAAGGCAAACGTATCAGTTGGGAAATGATGGGTCAGAAAGTGTGTATCTGTTATTGGACAGCCAAGCATTTTCTTCTGTGTTCTCAAGTCATGATTCTGCATGCATAGCTAATCACGTCCACCAAGACGCCAGCCCACCGCTAACTTTTTTAGCTTTGAGCGCCGAAATTGATCAGGCTTTTTGACATTGACATTGGCCATTCCTCTGTGGAATACAGGGTGAGTCCTAGGAGATTTCACCGTCCATTGGTACGAAGAACCTCCTCTCACCCTAGCTTCTTACGTGAGTTGCATATCTTCAAATCTAACAGCGTTTTCACAAAGAGGCGCCCACACGAACGCATGTAGCCATGTATGCTTATTTATGTAGATGGAAAAGAAGGGGAAGAGCTCAATTTATTGCAATTGGTTTTACTTTTACCAGACTCTTCAGACAGGCTTCACAAGCTTACATCACGAGAGACGAGAAGATAAGGGTTGTGTTAATGTTTAAAAGCTGTATTTTTGCAAAGGGTTTTCACCTTGAGTTGGACGGGATTTATGGTTAATGAAATGGCATCGTCCTCAGTTTAGCGAGGCTCTGTTTGTTTACTTAACTCGCGTGACAAAAATATCAACTTTTTCGTTTGAGATAATTGAAAAAGAATGAATCGAAATGATCCCCGCTTAATCCAATTAACCCTATGTCTCGCAATGTTGTCTAACGCTCAAGACGCACGCAACCTAGCGTGATAATGAGAAAGTCAGTATTCTTTTGTACTATCTTTTACTTTTGAAAGGATATCACAGCTCTTGAGGCAAGAATAGAAACTGTTCATTTGACGTATATCGTGCAGAAAAACTGAAAAAAAGTACCGCGCGTTGAAGTCTCCACGTTTAAAGGAAAGGAAAATGTGTAATTTTTGGTCTCGGCATCGGCACCTATGCAAAATGACAGCCTATAAATCATAGGTCACAAGAAGAGCTCTCGAGGTTAAACCTGTCCTTCCCCTGATAATTCTAGGAAATAAACTAAAGCAATTCATAAAAGACGCACATGCAGAGATAACAGCTTACATAGAGTTATACTTGAATTAACCCCCATCTCGAAATAAAAAGTGCAATTTTCATCTCCAGAAAGCAAGCAGACATGGGCTGAGCTGACAGTTTTGCTTGGCTGCTGGGAAATTTTATTCGCATGTTATCCTGTAATAAATTCGGCTTTTTCAAGATCATATGCTACAATAAATTGTGGCATTGCGTGTGCCCACAAAAAATAAAATCTCCTTAAAATTCCCCAAAGACATGTTTACCCCTTCATCTTGGCCTTGTGGCGTGGGTATTGTCCAGTAACAGCAAAAGGTTAGATTTCATTCAGATGGATGGTGAAATAAATTCCCGGGGGAAATTGTGAAAGATGTGTCATCAAGCCGCGTTTGGCGCGTTCGTCTTCCGTTCAAGAGAAAATATGGAATTTGATGCAACCGCGACTTCAAACTTTGACCATAAAAAGGAGGTACGAAAAGGACACAAGAAATCGCCAAGTTAGCGCTCAATTCCATTGTTTCTCTACCCACAATTCGCCTCATATTTTTTGTATTTTTTTTATATCATATGTCACCAATATATCCAGCGAACGGACTGGCAATCTGAGATTGCAAATACCTAACAGGTCAGGTTTCAAGGCTATCTAGAAAATACTTGGGCTTGCCGCCCTCCCTCCTTCCTCATCAAATGATTTCAATGATCAATAGAAATCATTACGTCAATGCAAAAGTCTGCGACACGATTTTGCCATTCCTTCGATCTTCCTTTCTTGTGAATCTGCAAACCTATATTGCCTACGCCTAAAATCGGTGTAATTTTTGCGAGGTCAAAGGTTCTTGCCAAATCACGATTTTTTTCGCCCAAAAATGTTTTCGTTTTTGAGAAATGGATAATTTCCCGCTTGTGTTTGGCAATTCATTTTGGGAAAATCTTAGCTTAATTGAAGGGTTTGCATTTTTTAATGGAAAGAGCACCGAAGTTTTGAAAAATGTCTTAACATTCTGAGGAATAAAGTTGCGGCACACTTTGTAACTATCAGATTCTTTATGGTTGTTTAGCTTTGAATATCCATTAACCAATATTGCCTTCGCCTCTTGAACAGTTAGCTCTTGATGAAAATTGGCTTTTTCAATGAGAAATGAGGAGAATTTGGGACCATCACATATGAATAGCGTTTTTCTACCCAAACCAAAAGTCAAAAGACAGAGGAAAAAAGAGTGATAGAGTGTGAAGAAATTGGCTTGTACACAATTCCCATCACATTTTCATATTGGAGAAAGAAAGGAAGAAATCGGAAAACAGCTATGGACTTTGCATATTTATTCCTTACAAGAAGAATGGGTACCTCGTCACATAAGATTTCGAAATAACACAACTTTTTCTCATACAAGGAAGTGCTAGTGATTCACTTCCAAAAGAGGCAGCAGACTTTTTCCCCTCCAAAAAATATCCACACATTCGGGTTTTCTCAACTTTCTTTGATTTCAAGAGCAGAGGAGTGACACATCCCATTCCGATCTATTTTGATAGTTTTCCGCGGTCTTGCAACACCGCCCCCTTTTGACTTTTGACACCACCGTGCACCGCGTATCACTTACGCTTACGCTGCTATGCTGGGTCGCCTTTTTAAGTTCGCCCCTTTTCCAGTTGTTCCCTTTCCTATAATAAAAATTTCCTCGTGGAAACATTGAAAAATTTCAGCCGATCATGGCATTGAAATTTCAAGTAAAAAGTTCCATTAAACTGATGATGATATGACTTTCATATTTCTCCCCATAAAATGAAAAGTGGTCGATACTACAGTGAAATGGTAAGTAGTGGAGTTTTAGCCCCGTAACTTTTCCACCCCCTTGAAACATAATGGACTTTTTTGAGGCAAGGACACCAGGCACTGTCATCTGCCAAATGTGAGATATTTTTTCCCCATTTTCATTGTTACTTGAAGAATCTTCACATATTCCAGTCAAATGTTAAGCATTATCACTTTTATCAGTGCCCACGTAGGGGATTTTTTGGGCAAAAAGCACTTCAAGCTAACAGTAGCCGACAGATAAATAGTGGAAAGAGAGAGACAGTGTAGGTGGTCTTTTTATCTGTTTTCATTTTCACGATTTAGGGAAAAAATTTAAAACGTTTCGGTATGCTTAGCTAAATATTTTTGACCAGGAGGAGGAACGATATTGGACAGGCATCAAAGTTCATGTCTCATCATGATCCAGACCTTGACCGCTCTGTCATCCTCATTTTGTAGTCTAATGAATGTTCTCAGAGAACCTCGATTAAGGTCGAAACAACGCTTTTATGACCACGGATATTTTACGAGTTTGCGTGCGTAATAAGGATAGACTGTCCGTTAACTTTTTTTTTAATTTTCTTTTTGAGCTATCAAAACCCAGCAGAAGACATTTCGTCATCAGCTCAATATGTGCACAACGTTTAAGCGGCAAGCTTCTTTTAAATTCGGCATGAATTTCCAATGTATAATCTCGTGAGTCTGCTTGGATTTTTAATGGACAATCACTCACTCGTTTCTTCTCTCTTACCAAATTCGGCACGTGGTAGAGCATGATTTTTACTGGAAAAAAACTTTTTTAACCAAAAAACCCCAGAAGTTTGTGGAATATTTGAGGTGCAAAATTATTTGAAAGAAAGGAAAGAATGTCGGCTCAGAACAAAAAATGCCACATCACAAGTCCGACTCTGATTTCACTGACACGTAAGCCTGTTAGAAGGTCTCAAAACATTGCTTACTGTCCAGAGTTCCTAAATCCTATGTAGCTTCAACCCTTTTTCGGCTTTCAGTCTGGCCTCCCATCGAGACAAAAAACACCTTCGCTTGCTTAGAAAAAGAAACCTTTCCGCCAGCATAATTCATGAATGCTTTGAAATTAAGTAGCTAACAAACAATTGCTGCAATTTACTGTCTGGTTGATTAAGTAAAATGTGTCTTAAAATCCAAAGACCCTTTTTTAGCTTTTTTCAAGCTTGAAGGTCACCGAGCTGAGTATCATCTTCCCAGATTTTCTTTTGTGTTTGTCTCAAAACGACATGGGACATATTTCTTTTCGTGGAAAGAAGATGCAAACCTAGGCATTGTATGTAGAATTTAACTGGAAATTGTTTGCTCAAGGGCCAAGGCATATCCTTTCGTTCAAGTAGGGATGCAAAGGCAGCGGTCAATTGCCAATCTTTTCACACTTTAAATTGCTTTGTTCAGTAGCTGCCTTAATGCCGAAGACGTTAGGATTAAGTCGTCAAGCATTTTTTGCGATAGCCTCGGAAAATGCTCATTATGGTTCACCCTTCCAGCGAGAACATTTATCATGAAGAAGATTTCAAGACTGACAATGACTGACCCTAAACGTTTCTTCTTTCTAGTTTTTTTTTCATACAACGGTAACCATACCATAATTGTGTCTGAAATTCAACAGCGCAGCATCTTATTTTGAAGCAAGTAGTCGTGATTTTTGAGTTCCTAACTGGAACTCGTGCCAACAATAGATAACATAACATTCCCCTTATTTTCTTTTGTGAGACGCTAGGGGTCACATTTTTACTTGGAAGTAATTGGTTCAGAGCCAATGTTTTCTCTACCACAAACAGACGATGCGGGATTTTTAAGGCCTTTAAGAAGTACTTTTTGCTCATAATTGAAGATGATGGAGAATCTTTCTTGCCTAGAAAACGGTTACGCACGTCTGAATTCTGGCGGTTAGTCACGTTTTTTGGCTCTTTTCTCCTTGTCCTGAAAGGCAACGCTGTTTCGTGAAGGTGGTTAAAATCAAGTCGAACAGCCAAGTAAAGCAAAGTTTCGACTATTCTTAAGGTATTTTTTTGCATGATTCAGTTGCCACTAATACTAGGGTTGAAGACGAGACTTTTAACATTGGCCTTGGTCCCCAGAATTTTATAATGAGCTACCGTACGAAGGCAAATTCTCCTCTTCCCGACTGAAACCATGAATACGTATACTTTGGTACTTACATCTTAACTGCTAATATTCTTTTACGAACGTGCTTATTATTGCCCCATTAAAAATACTCAGCGTCTCAGCGTTGTTTTTGCCGATCTTTACCTATCACCTAATGAACCGCAAATGTGTGGAGCCTTATAAGTATTTAGGAGGTAATAGCGCCACTTTCCTTTCAATAGTCTTTTTTTGAGATAATGTGTGAAACGTCGTACATCGTTGAGGAAAATTGCCATTACCCATTGTTGTAAACCTATTTTCACACAAAAAAAATCTTCACGTCTGTTTGTAACACAATGGGACGAAGAAAAATTAAGTTTCCAAGGGTTTCCTTTACTTTGAAATGGGACTATAAAACAAGATTAACACTGTGGAAAACATGCAAGCACGTATCGAGTATCAAAATGAAGCTTGAATAAGTTTTATTTTCGTTCCCCCATGTGGGGGAAGAATATTCATTATGGCTATAAAAGTTTTATGCTCTGCATGACCTCAATAATACGGCGATTCATAAGCACGGACGATATTGAGCCTCAAATTTTCGCACAAGAAATAATTCAAGATATTTGGGCATTTTTTAGGCAAATGGGCACTTCCGTTCAATAACAAAATGAAATGCTAAAAATCCGGCCGCGATCTGAATTCGTTTCTGTAAGCATTTCCTGAATGCGAAATTGTAGGTTGTGTCCCCCCTAAAATTCATGGCGCTATACGCATATTTTGTGGTCTATCCTTAGGTGCTTTATGTTTGACTCGAAGAAGTTTGAAACAAAACAAATGAAAATAGATGGTCCCCAAATTAAATTGTGCCCCGTGACCACAAGGACGCCTTGAACTTGAAGCCATCCCCTACTTACTTTCTATGTACACAATTGAACTTTAAAATATGAAGAAATGTCGTGCGACAAGCATTGGAATTTTCTCTTCAACAGCCTGGACAAAACTTGACTGAAATTTGAGTCCATCCTGGAGGCTAAGTAGGTAGAATGTGGTCATTTTTTTTCCTTTTCTGACCTTCAATAGCATCTCTTCTATCTACTCTTCAAATAATTAGGACCTTAGGGAGACTGCATAAACAGCTTCACGTCGACAGGTCGTTAATACACATTGTTGTTGAATTTCGTCACCAGAGGGGGGGCTCCTCTTCTACTCAATAATATCAGATGGACCACCATCGGGAAACGTTTCAAGCTTATTTTCCCCCGGTCTTTAAAGCGTTAAAAAATGTTTGCAGCGCCATCTGGTGAACCGTGTCCGACTTGATCAAGAGAAGCCCACCCCCGAAACATTTGGAGGTCATTTTTGTTTTGTTGTCATCTTCTTTTACAAAAAAAAATGCCAGCCATAAGCACAAGAGCATTTGTTTACATTTTTTTAAAAGCATAGGCCTACCTTGCGAGATTCTCAAGAAATCAAATTAACCAGAGCAATCAAGAGGCGGCGGCACCCAAGGCCGATTTATTCGATAGACACATCAGCATTGCTTTGATTTGACTTTGAGTGTGAAAAAAGTCTAAACCTCTCAGTACTTAGATATCGAAGTTGAAAGAATGCACATAAAGTTCGGGAAATCAGGGAATCGACGGTGGCGGTGGCGGTGTGGTGGTAGAGTCAAAAATCAAAGTCAAGGCCTTACTTCATCTCGTTTTCGTGTGTCGCGCGATCGAAAAAGTACTGATTACCATTTTGCCAATTGGAAAGGTTTCCTTTGCTTTGGAATCTTTTAAATGATCAATAACATCTTTAAAAGTACGCGCATTGTTTAGAAATTTCTATAGAAACAGTTAAACGATTCGAATCTTCCAAATGAAGTACAGTTGCTTTGCGAGAAAACAAAAGAATGTAGAGATTTTTTTGAGAAAAAAATAAGAGTATTGACGAAACAGTTCCTTTTGAATTTTTTTTTGGGCATGGAGCAAAATCGAAATATGGCACCGATGAGGGGTGGGGAAAAATGTAAAATACACCATATTCTGCAAGGTTAACCGATGATGCCCCCTAACCAACAACTTGAGCAACAAGCTTCCTGAAGTTTTCCAATGATCAAAAATCATCCGAGTTGTTTTGGCGACTTCGACTTGTCTACTGAATTTTTTCGGAGCCCCTTTTTTGATGAAGATTTCAAGCTGCTGCATCGTAACGTATCAGGAAACTTGAAAGAAGCAATCGCTTTATTAACAGAGAAGATTCTCAATCTCATCAAGGGTAAACAAAAACGTGCTGACGCCTTGTAAACTTTTGGCCGAAGGACTAAATTGCCCCTAGAAAATGCTTCCTAAAATCCTCTGATCAAATTTCGGTCACGCGCGTTTATAAAGTCAATTTTTGAGTCTTTATGTTCTTCACTTTTCGGCCGCCTCTTTGTAGATAAATAATTTTGCACAGAATCTCCCATCTTCCTTTTATGAAGTGAGCATGGAAACGGTTATTATCTAGAGCATGCCATTTCCAACGTTTCCTTGATTGTTTTGATGATGGTCAAATTGCAAAGCAAATCTGTTAATCAAGTGGAAACTCATTATTTCTGCCTGATGTACAGGAAGAAAACAGTTCTGAAGAGCCTAATTTGTTCAGTGTTTAATGAAATTATCTAGATCTATATATGTAGAAAACAGTTCCGCCTTGGAAAGTATTTCTAAAAAAAGTGGCAAATTACTTGTTGCACGATGGCTACAATCTGAATATTCATAGTGCTTGTTGGGTTAAAAGGAAACATCTAAATCTACGAGAAATGTTTTCTGCTACATCTAACTTCCATATTTTCATTTCTTATGTTACTCGAAGATGGCACATGCTCGTAATTGGTAATAGACTTTGTCTGTTTTTATGAGCTGTTTCCAAACCAGCCGAAGAAAAGAACCCATCCGGAAATTCAAGTACACGTTATACATGTGTAAATGGGTGATTTTTCAAGTGTCATGATGGCGGAGAGGAATATTCTTAAAAAGTCAACATGGTGGCGTCATAAAAACCGCAAGAGCAAGGCCAAGTAGAACTAACTTTCAGCTCATCAACTTGGGTCGCAGGAAGAGCTCTAACACAAATAGAAATTCCATAGGGGATTAAGAATCCCCCCTCAGGGGAAATGCTCCAACTTTCAACCTCTTTGTAACTGCTGGCATAATGATAACATAGCTTCGGGTCATTTCACATGGGACGAAGGGCGCCCCTGACACTCGGACGCCGAAGAAGACATCCAATTGAAAAATGCTGGCTGAAGGCTCAAGTCTAAAGCAGTTTGTGTACATATGTAGACATGATGGGGCAGGAGGAAAAAATGAGGATACTCTAGCTCTTAGCTGGGTCTGCGTCGTCATTAAATATCAAAACCGTGGCCAATTAGGTCACAGAGTTCGAGGAGCAGAGAGGGACATACCTGGAAGGTAGAAAGAAAAGAAAATACGGTATTTAGACTTTTCTAGAATTATTAAGGTCCATTTTAAGGGCAACAATGTGAAGGCCAAATTGGAAGAAAATATGACAAATCATCAGTGGCCGTTAGTCTAAAAGAAAATCTCAGTTTTGAGCTTGACTTTGTTGAATTGAATGGCATTCTTTAAAACCCATTAATGCCAACCTTTGGCACGTGGTCCAAACTTCTGCTTGTCTGGCGTTTTTGTCCCCCTTTTTTCCACAGTTGACATTGGGCATTTTGGCACTATTCAAAAGCATCCTGGTGAGAAAATGCACTATGCAGTCGAAAACTGTAAATCCCAACAAAATGAAAGAAACGCGCGTTGAAGTCACCAATAATACTTGCTTCTGTCAAATCATTCTGTGGAAAATGAGACATGGCATGAGCGCCATCTGTCGGGAATAACTGGCGTTATTGGTTAGTAGTATCTAAGTACTCTTGAGGGGAATAGGACGTGAGGTTCGCGCAGTAAAAATGCCTTATCTTTTTACAGTACAGAGATTGATTTTACAGCTTTGGTGATGATGCCATTTTCTCTTCTTCTTCACCATGGATAGGATGGCATTGTGGTACTTGTGTTGTTTGCTTTGACCTTGGACAAATTGGGAACCGAATAATTTTTCCCCATGGGGAAAAGTCAAAACTCAAACCAGAATGGAAGCACGTGCATAGATAGTTAGTTACAAATATCAGTTTTCACCACGTTGTAAACATGACAACAACCAAATGAGGGTAGCAGCAGCTACACCTAGCTGCGGGTACCATTCAAGTTAAAGGAAACGCAAATGTGATGTGGTTAGCTAAGTAGATGTTTTAGCTATGCTGGAAACTTTTCCCATTTCAAGAATATATGCAGAGGCACCACCACTGATTAATTGGAATGAGATGGATCTCTTTCAGCTAAAAACCTTGGGCAGCCTCTTTTTTTTCAATGCTAAAAGGTTATCCTGTAAACGTAATATATCTTAGAGCTGAGAGTGATTTTTTGGCCAAATTTCAAAAGAGAAAAAAGTCGATGGCTCTTCTTCTTCGCTTTTGTCCTTGGCATTGTTGAGAGAATTGTATAGAGCGCCATCATTCATGAGCAGCAGAAAACCAGAGTCGCGCGCGGCGCCAAGAAACATGATTATCATAATATATGCCGAATATTACACATATGAACTTCCTACCGTCCCGAGCGAAAAAAGATAAACATTTGAGATAATACAACAACAACAACAAAGCGAGACTCCGTCTAATCGTCTTGTGCGATATCTAGGAAAGATTAAGAAACTATTAAAATCAATCATGCCTCATTTTTTGTTGCCCGGACCCACGCCACTCCCTGGAATGGATATTCCATTTATCAAAGCAAAATCCCCCATACTTCCACAGGAAATCATTAATTTGCCAGATATGAGGACTGCTCTTGACTCATTATTTTGCTCTCTAGAAATAGAGATAGAGATCTTCCTATTTGGCAAGTCGTGTTGCAGCGATCATTGCCATCATTTTGTGTACATAAAGTTGTCACTGACTGTGTTGAACTTGAAAACGCAAAAGATATTTTAATATTTTTTGGAAGATTATTGTGCCAAACGAACTAAGGAAAAGCTTTGACGGGAAGACAAATTGACCCCCTGAAGTCCGCGATGCCGAATGTCCTTTCCTTTTCCCATATATCTATATAGTGATGTGATGTCCCTGAATACACCAATACATCATTTGAAATATGTATACCAAACATTGGGAATACAAATGAATTCAAATGAGCGCCAAGAGTTGGGGAAAACGTGATG